>ERZ838577.2487-NODE-2487-length-20485-cov-31.402937_pt1 | contig 20485 bp, 23 predicted proteins | sample MGYA00519682_ERZ838577 | MGnify/ENA primary metagenome ERZ838577 (study PRJEB31850, sample SAMEA3708838) | human gut metagenome | biome: human gut; feature: human-associated habitat; material: faeces | place: China | collected 2014 ...
CTGACTGTAAGCCCAACGCTCAAATGACCCAAAATTTCGCCGCCCTGTGTTGACAACTTACTATCCAGTGCCGTCTTGACCGCCTTATTCTGCACGGGATTGGTGGATGTGGCATCCAGTGCTGCATCCACAACCGTCTTGTTCGCGCCCGCCTCGATGCCGTCGAGCTTGGCTTTATCCACAGCAGACATTAGTCCGTTGGCTGATGCGGTCGCCACAGCCGTTCCCGCTTTACCGTCCAGTGCCGTCTTGACCGCCTTATTCTGCACGGGATTGGTGGATGTGGCATCCAGTGCTGCATCCACAACCGTCTTGTTCGCGCCCGCCTCGATGCCGTCGAGCTTGGCTTTGTCCGCCGCGGACATATAGCCGGGCGTTGACTGCGTGGCAGCCGCTGGTGTCCCACACCGATACCTGCCGCCGTCGACTACAAGGCACTTACCATTGTCCTTATCCGTGGCAGGCGGCAGTTCACCGGCACTGCACGTGTAAACTGCCCCGTCCTCGCTGATGCTGACGATGCCGGTACCGTAACCGTACATACCGGCGATGTTTGGCGCGTCGAAATCGTATGACCCATCGGCACCGTTATAGTACTCGTTCAGCGGGCATACGATGCGATTGGCTCCCACGCTGCCGATGACATCGACCAGCAGGACGCGCGGCACCATATCTTTTGCAAGCGCAGCAGCGATTTCCGCGTAGGTGTGCGTCGCTTTGCATTCGCACGTGTAGTAGTCGGCGTAGGCAGTCAACTTTTCTTTCGTGGGCTTCTCGACGTATGTGTCGAAGTAATTTACACCTTTTTCATCGATGTATTTCTTGATTACCTTGTTCTGCACAGGGTTGGTAGATGTGTCCGACATGGCGTCGTCAACGATGGTCTTGGTCGCGCCGTCCTCAATGCCGTCCAGTTTGACCTTATCCGCGGCGGACATCAGGCCATCAGCGTCCGCCGTGGCAACGTCCTTCCCGGCCTTTTTGTCCAGTTCTGCGGTGACAATCTTGTTCTGCACAGGGTTGGTAGATGTATCCGACATGGCGTCGTCGACGATGGTCTTGGTAGCACCGTCTTCGATGCCGTCCAGTTTGACCTTATCCGCGGCGGACATCAGGCCATCAGCGTCCGCCGTTGCGGTTGCCGTGCTGTTTTTGGTCGCGCCCGCTTCGATGCCGTCCAGCTTGGCTTTGTCGGCCGCCGACATCAGGCCGTTGATGTACGGTGTGGCAACACTTTTGCCCGCCTTTTCGCCCAGCGCGGCGGTCACGACCTTGTTTTGCACGGGATGCGTGGATTGAGAATACAGCTGATCATCGACTGTAATCGCGTTTTTCGCGGCGGCCTTTGCCAGCACCGCAAGTTTCGCAGCCGCGGTCGGCCCTACGTATGTGGATTGATCGTCCATGTTATCATTCCTTTCAATTTGCGTCCCAGATGGCCTGCATTTCCGCGGCCGTCATGGGTGTCAGCGTCACGCCCGCCCCGGACAGGCCATCCAGCTTGACCTTATCCGCGGCGGACATCAGGCCCGCCGCAGACTGCGTGGCCAGCGACGTCCCGGCCTTGCTGGCCAAGGCGGCGGTCACGATCTTGTTTTGGACGGGGTTGGTGCTATCCAGCGACAGTGCGCTGTCCACGTCGATCGTGCCACCACCGCCGCCGGAAGGCGACGATCCGGACGGCCCACTATCTGATGTGTTGTAGCTGCTGCTGGATTCGACGCTGTTCCCAACCGACGTTTGCCCTGAAAACACGAACGTGTAGTTCGTGATGATCGACGGGTATTCCCGGCCGTTGATGTCCTTGACGATAACCTTGTCGAAAATATCAAGCCGCGGGTCGGCCGGAAGATCGCCGGAGAACTTATAGATCGGCTTGTTTTTCAGCTGCTCGTACGCTGTTTCCGCGACTGCTTCAGCAGCGACCGTGATCGACCCTGCTGGCCCTTCGATGCCCAACCACAGGTTGTCGTCATTCAGTTCGATAACGTAGCCTCCGGCGCCGAAGAAATACGTGTGCTCTTGCCCGTCGCTGGCGAACGTCTTTTTCACGCGCACTCCAGTGACTTCGACTGGCGTACTTGCCACTTCCAGTTGGTTAATCCACTGTGTTAACGTCACATCTGCTGTAGATGTAATCGGTCGCACGTACAGTGCATCCCCAGACACCACGGCATTGCCACCGCAGGCCAGCGCGATAGCTTCTATCACCTGCCGGATGGTGTGCTGTGCGTCCACGGTCGCCAGCGCGTTATACCCCAAATCATTATCAATCGCGCTGGGCGTCAGGCCGAGACGAGTCGCTGCCAGCCTCCATAGCTCTATGTAATTGTGCTCTCCCTGCATCTCCGTCGGGCACAGCACGTCCGCTTCCCTCATGGCATCGTAGCAAGTAAGCGTGGTAACTTCGTGCACGGTTTCCACTTCATAAACCTTAAAGCTGCCCATTGGAACCAAGTATCCATTGCCGTCGATTTTGATATCTGCCTTTAGGTGCACGGTCGCTCCTTCGTATAGATTCCGGTTATCGACGTTTTGCCACCCACCATCGTACATTTCAATTGTTGCGCATTTGCACGCGGAAAGCCCGACCGGGTAACTGCCGGATGATATCTGCGCTGTGATTTTCGTTCCACCAGGACGAAAACACGCCCCGTCTACCGGTAGGTGCTCCCCCGCCTTGAGCGTCACAGTTGTACTGCCATAATACACCAATGTCACATCGTGATCCCACGTAAAAGTCGCTTCAACCACAAAATTCGTCTGCGACGGGTAGACGCTTGTGATTTGACTTTCGACTGTTCGCATTCATGTCACCCCCAATCACGTCAGTGGATTGACGCTGACCATGTTAAAATCCAGGGACGTAAACAGCTCCTTGCCTTCGTTCAGGCGCCCGATATTCAGCTGCCCTTTGCCGACGTAAAACCACGCCTGACACCACGCGCCGTAGTAAGCGGAAAAATAGTACAACTGGAACTGCTGGCCTTTTGCAATGATCTTAAGGATCTGCGACAGCATGGTTTTACTGACAGCCGCTCGGCTATATCCAAGCGCTTCGACCGTGAACAGGGGACTGACAACGGCCGCGCCGGTCTGGGTGCGGCCGCTGTCCTCCGTGTAAGTTGTTTCAAAGTCGTACGTCAGCGCACCGGAATCCGGCTGCGGAAGTACCAGCCATTCATCCGACGGACTTTTTCGAATTTTAATGTATTCCTGTGCCATGTGTTACACCGCTACAAGCGGGTTTTTACCCGTTTGCCCTTTCCGCAATTTTGCTTCGGTGATTACTTCATCAAACAGTGTGCGGCGATCCAACCGGGCGATAAACTCGTATCGGCTGCCGGCACCGCCGGCTTCTTCGCGCACAATCTGGCGCAGCAGGGATTCCGGCGCTTCCAGGTTGTTGCCGTTGCGCTGGTCGCCCAACACGGCCAAGAACTGCCGGTTCGCCGGAATGACCGCTCCGCGCGCCAGCATCGGGATCTGCGGCACTGGCAGCGGATTCACGCCCCACATATTCTGGAACGGTGAAATGCCGAGAAAGTGCGCATTGCGGATCGTATTCAGCATGGAATTGATCTTGTTGAACGGCACGGCAATGATCGTGTTCATGCCGCGAATGATGGCGTTGACGACCGTGTGGAAAGTGCTTTCGATGCCTTCTTTGATACCTGACCAGATACGGCCGCCGGTCGAAAACACGTCCTTAACCTTCTGCCATGCGTCTCGGAATTTGCTCTGAAACCACTCCGGAACAGACTTGAAGGCGCTTTTGATTCCATCCCACGCAGCTACAGCGCCGGATGAGACCTTTTCCCACAGGCCGCTGAACCAGTCCTTTACGGCCGTCCATTTTTCGATGACCCAATCCACTGCCGCTGCAACGCCCTCTTCTACGTTGGCAAGAAACTGCTCAAAGGCCGCATCGATACTGCTGATCGTTTTACTGATCCATTCCTTTATGGACGTCCATTTTGCAACGATCCACACGACCACTGCAGCTATAGCGGCAATCAGCAGCGGTATCCACGCCCCTGTGATGATAGCAATAGCACCGCCAATAGTTAGCAACGCCACGGTAATAGCCGTAAGGTTCTTGCTGTTGAAGCCGTTTTTAATCACGTCACGAATTGCCACGCCAAGAAGGACAAGCCCCGCGACGATTGCCGTGATTGCTCCGCCAAGCACACCAAATGCCAGCCCCAGCCCAGTTACAGCCGCAGCAGCGCCGATGATGTACCCTGTCAGATTGTCGAAATTTATGCCGTTTTTAAGCATATCGACAACGTTGATGGCCATCAGGGCAGTCCCCGCGACAGCAAGCGCCAGCTGCTTTGCCTTCGACAAATTCCCCAGGAACTTCTTTCCGATTTTCCACGCAGCGAATCCAGCCGCCACCGCCGCCACATACGGCGATAGCTCGCGGACAACGGCTGCGATCTTGCCAATTTTTCCGGTGTCGACCTGATCGGACAAATCAAATTTCGGCGCTATGCCAGACGAACCGCCTCCACCGCCGCCGGAACTATCGTTCGATTCCCAGCGGTTCATTTCATCTAGCCCGGAAAGCTGTTTTTTTGCCTTCTCGGCCGCGTCCCCTGCGGCCTCGGTTGCGGAAGCCTGATTATACAGTGCCTTTGCAGATGCATCCGCTTGTGAAGCCGTTTTGCCAAACAACGAGTTGATAAACACGGACACAACGGCAGTCAATTTGGCAAGCCACGCCAAAAGCGTTCGAATTGCCGGCAAAATATAGTTGTAGATTGGTGCAAAAGCGGAAATCAGATTACCCCTGATCTGCGCCAAAGATGTTGACATTTGTTTGTCTGCGCCGATTGTGCTAAGCAGCATTTTGCGCATCGTACGCAGCGCTTTGGTAATCATGGTGAAAATGAAGACGCGCTTTGCTAAGCCAGCAATTCGTTTGGTGAATTTCTTAAATTGTTCTGACACATTCTGCGTCGTCAAAGCTGCAAGACGCTGCTTTCCCACATATTCGCTTACGGCAGCGCTGGCTTTTTCCTGCGCGATCTGGCTGCTTTCCAGAGTAAGCTGCGCCATTTTCAGCTGCTGTGTCGTTTTCTGGATTGCTTCACCGGTTTCCTGCGATACCGTCCCGGTGCTTCTGGTTTTCTTTTCGCTTTCTTCGACGGCCCGCAGCTCCGCGAGCTGCTTTCTCAATTCGTCGACCTTCTGCGCAGCCTTGTCCACGTTGTTCGCGGCCTTTTTCGCGTTGTTTTCCAGCTTCGCAAGCCCCGCGTCAAACTGGCCACTGTTTATCGTTGTATCAAATACCAGATCGCCGACAACATCAGCCATCGCGCACACCCCCTGTCATCAGCTGCCGGATGAATTCATCTTCGTCGTCGGTCAGATGCGCCGACTTGAAATCGATCAATTCCCGGTTTTCGTCGTAGTATTCTCGCTCCCACTTTTCCAGCTTCTTGTGCTTGCGCAGCTTCCGCCGGATGTCCAGGATCGTGGAAAACGTGCAGTCACCGATCTCCATATAATATCCGATGAACGTCCACCAGTGCATATACGGCAGCGCGCGCACGTCCTGCCCAGCTACGCGGTTGATCGGCGCAATGATCATCGGGAAATCCTGCTCCCAGTCCATCTGCTTCGGCTGCTGCCGCTGGTCGCCGCGATCCACACCGCCGTCTAAAAACCACAGCATGAATTTCACCGCGGCGGCCATGTCCGTGATCTGATCCCAGTCCGGGTAAAAGATCTTGACCGCCACTTCGGCGCGATCCTGATCTGTCAGATCCGGGTCATTCAACGCGGCGCAGATGTCCAGAATTTCGCGAAAGTCACTGCGGATACGAAAACACCGGCCGCCGATACATGCTGTCTTCGGCAGGCCGGTATTCATGCTCTGCGCTTCTTCCTGCGCTGACCGCCGCCGTTGTATTTATCCAGGTATTTCGCCTGACGCTTCTGTGCGGCAGCGGTCGCAGCGTCCATGTCGCGCCGGATCTGGCGTGAAACCGCTTCCAGGAACGAGATGACCTGCAGGGAACCGGACGGCGTGAGCGAAACGCAGTAGGCTTTGCCGAACACTGTATCGCAGACGGGCGAGGGAAACGCCGCGTCCACCTGCTCGCGCGCGTAGGCGTCCAGTTCACGGATCGTTGTGCGGGCGTCCGTATCGCTTTCCTGCGTGCCCATTTCGTCGGCTTTGGCCTTGATCGCCATCGCTGCCGCTTCCAGCCGGTCGATGATACCGATGTCGTTCGGGTCAAAATAGATCTTCCGGTTTGCGTCGCCATTGATGGTGAACGCTTTCAGGCCGGTTTCAAAAGAAATGTTATTGCTCACGCCGTCACCCCCTTATGCCGTCGCCTTCGTGAACGTGGCCACGCCGTCCACAATGGCCGCAGTGCCGACCGTGCGCGTGCCGCCGTAGGTCACGTCAAACGGCATGTCCACCGTCTTGTCGCCGCCCAGCGACTTCACTTCGATTGCGCAGCCGCTATAGCGCTCGGCGAACATCGCCGTGTCCTTCGTGCCGGCATAGCAGTGCACGATCATCATATCCTGTTCAGCCAGCGCTGCGACGTCCTGGTCCTTGATCGCCATCTGCCACAGCTTCGTCAGCGCGGTTTCGCCGGCGTCCAGATTGCACGGGTCAAAGGTCTGCGTGATGGTCGGCGCGGACATGGTGGTAAACGTGTTGCCGAGAATGTCCTGCGTGGTTTCCTTGTTCCAGTCATATTCCTGACTGCTGTCCTCTACGCGCTTGCCGATGATCGACCAAACCGGCGCGGAAGACGTGCCGGTATTCAGGAAGGCCATCAGCAGCTTGCGGGCGATCGTCTGACCCGCAGTGGTGTTAAAAGTCGTACTTTCAGGCATAATGCATCACCTTTCAAAATTATTGTCGTACCGCATCGACAGGGACACGGCCCAGTCTTCCACACCGTCGGCATAGCGCCCAGTAAGATAGGCCGCCGACACCTGCACAAATGCAGTGATCGTCCGGCCACCGCCGAGGTCTGGCCACGCAGCAAGCGTGTGCTGCTGGCCGTCCGCCGTGATCGGCTGTTTTTCAAGCCAGCGCGCCAGCTTGTCCAGCCAGCCCTTGATGTGGATGCGGTCAGTTTCCGACTGCGGTACGGCGCGATATACCACCTGAAACGCATAGTTGCATTTCTGGTACACACCGCCCATGATGTCGGTCGTTTCGCTGATCACCGTCGCCGCAGCGGACGGATAGATCCCGATGCCAGACTTGTCACCCAGTTCGCCGAACCGGATTTCACGCGCGCCGATGGCAGGGAAGTCATTCAGCAAGTCGCTCAGGATCGTTGAAAAATCTTTTGTGTCAACCATTTGATTCCCCCAGGATGATCCGCTTGCACTCCGCGGCCCATTCCTTGCCGTGTTCGTTTTGCGCGACTTCCGCCCAGCGCGGCACGCCGGTCGCAAACTGCAGGTCGCGGTCGGCTACAACTTTCACAGCGCCCTTACGCGCCCACGGCGAACCGGTTTCCGGGTCGACCATGACCTTGCCCATATACAGATACCGCGCATATGGGCCTGGGAACACAACCTGCCGGCCACCTTCTGTGACGTATGAACGCTGCTGCAGGCTGCCGGTTTTCAGCGGCATATACAGCTTGCTGTCCGCAAGCACCTGCTGTCCAAGCCATTCCTGTGCCTTGGCGAATCGTGGACCGTATTTTGAGAACCGAAGATTTACCCGGACGTGCCCTTTGACATAGCTGACGTTCTTATAGTGCTTGATGTCGCTCATGACGCCGTTACCTCAAAGTGTGCAATCAGCGGAAACCACGCGCAGGATGTGATGCGGTGGCACTCCGTGACTTTGCACAACGCATCGTATTCCGCCCAGTCGTGCTCGCCGCGGCAGAAATAATCGCCCGGCTGGAACGCAATCAGGCCGCTGCGATCATCCGCCGCCTGGTACACTTCCGGCGTCGCATAGGTCAGTACGCCGATGGACGCTTTCGGTACAAGCAGCAGCACATAGTGCCCAGGCACGTCGCCGGTCGTACCTGGCGTCATAGCGGTTTTTGCTTCCACCTTGACGCCGGCCAGCACATGCCGCACCCACGTATCGGCATGACCGCGCGCGCCGCGCACGCGCGAAAAAAGCGTAATCGTATCGCTATGCAGCAGCATCAGCACGTCACCCCCGCGTACAGCACAAGGACGCCATCCACGGCCACGCCGGAAAGCCAGCGCCGAAGCACATCGAACACCAGCGCGTCTCGCGCTGCTATGGTCTTCGCGGCGGTCGTGTAGCAGCTGTCGGCCGCCTTGTATGTGATCGATTCGCTGCCGGACGACACCGACGCCACAGGGCCGGCGGTTTTTACGCCGCCGACGTCTGCGGTTTCAGCCGCGCTGTCACGCGCCTGGTCAATGCGGTAAAGGCATTCGGCCAGTTCGCACGCGCAGTCCTGCAGCTTTTCGGCGTCGATCGTGGATTCCGGCAGCGTGCCGCCGAAGCGGTCAAACGTAAAGCGGTCGATCTCCCGCGCCGCCGCACGCAGGTAGCGTGTGGCGGCCGATTCATCGCAGAACGGGGACAGATCGTCCCCGTACCGTTTTACGTATGTGTCAAAATCCGCGTACACCGTGATTCACCTGCCGATCACGCGCTTGCGTAGGACTTCACGTGCACCTGCGCAGCGTCCAGCACACGCAGGGCGGCGTTTTCCTCGACCTGCGCCTTGGTGCCAGCGAACAGCTCGGAGTCGACCATGCGGACGATGCTGAAGTTATCGCCGACACCGAAGGCGTTCGGATCGTACATGATGAATTCCACCTTCGCGAGGTTCGCCGCCGTGACGCTGGCCTTCGTACCACCGTGCGGATAGTAGGCAAGATCAGCAGACGACGCGAAGCCGTTGACTTCGATCCAGGTAAAGCCCATGAAGCTGCCTACCTGGCCGCCGGCAGCGGCGGCGAGCAGCATTTCGTTGGACGTCGGGATATACTTCTCACCGGCGAACTCCAGCATCGTCGCGAAAAAGTCCGGGCTGCAAAGCACGATGGTGGGGTTGGCTTTCGCCTTGACCATGGCTTTGCGTTCGGCCAGTACCTGTGCTTTGAAGTTGGCCGCGGTGGTCTTTGTGGTGTTGGTGGATGCAGTACCCTCGGAGATCAGGCAGGCAAGCGCGCACTGGTTCTTTGCCTCCGCGACTTCACGGGTGGCAAGGGCCAGATGCTCCTCGGCAATCGGGAACGCCACAGCGGCAGCCTGCACGCCGTAGATCTTCTTCGACGCCTGCAGGTTGTTGTTGAAAACAGCCTGAACCAGCGTGTCAGCGGCAGCGGTGTCCGTGAAGTCACGGCCGGGCGTGCCGACAGACGCGGCGGTTGAGGTCAGCTTGTGCCAGTAGCAGCCGCCGGCGCCGTCGACCATCACGTCCTGATAGGTCACGCCAGGCACAAGCCAGGTCTTATAAAACAGGTTGGGAAGAACAGTTGCCTTGTACTGTTCATCGACATACATGGATCCATACTGGATAGACATAGATCATCATTTCCTTTCGTAGTCTTAGCCCCTGAAAAACGGGTTGTTTTTGTATTTCTGGGCTACGTATTCTTTTGCGCCCCCCGCCTGCGGCACCATGCCGCTGTGATCGGACGAAAAGCGCGCCTTGCTGGCGGGATCGGCCACAAGGATGCCGGGGATCTCCTTGCCGTTCTGATCGGTGACAAGGCCGGTAAACAGGTCGTCGATCGACTTGCCGCGCGCATCGTCGGACCCCAGAGCCGTTACCAACTTGTCCGTGATGCTTTCGCGCGTGATGTCGTTGACGAAATGCTTTCCCGACAGGAACGTGTCCACCGTACTGCGCAGTTTCACGGCGGCAGCGTCCTTCTTGCGGTTGTCCCGCTCGGTCTGCAGGTCATTGGTCAGGGTCGTGATCTGACCTTTCAGCGCTGCGACATCCACGCCGTCAAAGGCTGCAAGCTTGCCCTGCACGTCTTTCAGCGATGTGTCCAGCGCGTCGTGGCGTTCCTGCAATTTGGTGAATTCCGCCACGGTCTTGTAGTTCTCGGCGACGGCCTTGCGCAGATCCGCCGCCTTTCCTTCCGGGATCGTAATACCGAAGTCGGAAAGAATGGTCTCGATGTTCTTCATGCGTAATCCTCCTGAACGTGATTTTTAACAGCCCGTCGACTGTACGGATTGATCCGGATGAACCACCGGCGGGGTCGTGATATGGCAAAGGGGCAGCCGGTTTCCCGTCCGCCCCTGCGTATCCTGATTTGATTTTGGGTATAAGAAAACCACCTTGCCGATTGGTAAGATGGTCCCTCGAATTATTATGTGAAATAAATTTCCGCTAAAATTTATCCGATTGTTTATTCCACGATATGTACATAAGTGATCTTTTCAATATCCGTCGCTTTGATGAACTCTGTTGTATCCTCAATCTCGTGTAGCCGCTCCGGCGGATAATCAATATCAACCAGATATACATCCCCCGAATAGACCCCCACGATTGTCCCCTCTCTCCCATCCTTCAAGCGAACACAATCATATTCTTTTGGCCTCTGCATATCATTTTTCCCTCCTCATCTGTCCACAAATGCCGTCGTCATGCGCGGAGTCCTATCCTCCGGGGCGATGATCCACCCCGTTCTAATCGGGACATAGCGTCCATTTGCGCCCTTCACCAGCATACGCACGGTAAATTTCTCCCCATGCTCTGTGGTTGTTTTCCCGCTGGCCTTATACCTGCCAACGCCCGCCATAATCTCCTGCATAAGCAGCTCGTAATTGTTTGCATTATACCCCAGCGCCGCCTGAAATACAACCGCCTTATCTCGCCCACTAGCGCCCTCCTTCATATTAAGCGAATAGTTCAACAGCTTTTCTTTTACACCGTGCGCATATTCGTGCTTTGGAAGAAGTTCTGCAGGATCTTTCGCCATATGCTCGGCGTTAAACTCGGCTATCATTTTGTCGACGCGCTTTTGCTCTCGCACCGCCGCGGACGCGGTTGACGCCGCCGAGCGATCCCAACCCGCAACAGCCAGCCGCTCGTGATACGGTTTCAGGTCGTTATCGGCGCAGAACTTCGTGTAGGCCGCGTTCTGCTCCTGCAGGCGCTTGGCGGACTGCGTGTATTTTTCCTGCAGTTTTGCCTTGGCCGCCGGATCTTCGCAGTTTTTCACGGCTGTGTGCAGCGCCGCACACTTGCGCTTCTGCGCCCGGATGCGGCGTTCCATCGCACGCTGCGTCTGCGACAGTTCATATGCGCGGCGGTTGGCTTCGGTGTCGATAGGCTTGTTGTGATTCTGACTGACGCCCGGCAGGAACGGCGTAAAAGAATGGCGGCAGTTATAGCCGCACAGGCCCAGCGGGTTCTCCGGGTAGCCGGTCGCATCCAGCAGGTTATCAAACTGCGCGTCCTTGCCGTCGATGCAGTACACCTTGCCCTGCCAGCCGGCATGATCGGCGATTGGGTCGGTATCGGACACACGCGCGCCAAGATGCTGCGACACCAGCACATGATTCCAGCCCATGTCTTTGCACTGCTGGATCGTCATGTTCCCGGATGACTGCGCCACGCCGGTGCGGATGCAGCGCAGTACCGCCACTTCCAGCGTGTCCTTATGGCCGGACGGATAGCGCACGATTGGCTGTACCTGCCCCAGCTCTTTTATGCCATCCAGCATAGCGGCGGTGTAGGACTGCGCACCGGTGCGCACCTTCCAATACGCCGCGTCACAGATGCCGATAAACGCCTGATTGGTCGCGCCGGCCGTTGTGCGCGTGATATTGGAGATTTCGCCGACCGTGCGCTCATAGGCGTCCGTGATGATCGCCATCATGCCGGGCGACAGGCCGGAAAACGTCACGGCGGCAGCTTCTGCGTCCGCTTTTGCTGCCTGAATGCCGCTGCCCTTGAATATCTTTGCGATTTCCTGCTGCGATTTGCCGGTGCTTTTGGCCAATGCCTTCTGGATTTCATCCAGGTTCCCGCCGGCCTGTTCCAGCACCCACGCCTGCCATTCATCCGTGCCGGTCAGCAGCTTTTCTTCGCCGCGGCCGAAGCGGATCATGAAGCGCTCGATCATGTCGCGGGCAATCCATTCTGTCAGGTCGTCCAGCAGCGGCAGCAGGGTTTCGCCGATCTCCTGGAACTGTTCCGGGGTGATCATTCGGTATCAGGGAACAGCCCCGGTTTCGCCGTGTTGGCTTCGGCATAGGCCGCTTTCGCATCGTCTTCGCTGAATCCTTCAAAGCGCACCAGATACATCCACCACGGCAAAACGCCCAGTTGGCAAAGGCTTTTCGTGTTCTGCCGGTCTTCTTCGTAGCTGTACGTGATGTCGCCGAAATTATACGCCACGGTATACGTACCATAGGGCGCCAGATCGTAGATGTCGGCGTAGTCGTTCAGTGCCTGGATCAGATCATCCACAGCTGCCTGGATGCGGTCGCGGATGTCCTTGATGCGCTGGATGGTACGGCGGTCATCGGCTTCCACCTGCGTCGCGGTGGCAAGGCCCTGCTTTTCGTTATAGCTGAAATAGCCTTCTGAAAAGCCGCACTTGGTCGACAGGCTTTGCAGCAGCAGATTGATGCCCGTCTGGCGTTCGCCTGTTTTCAGCTTGCGGTCAATTTCCTGATAGAAGCTTTCGGCCGCCGAGCCGGCAACGTTTTGCACATAGCGCGGCAGCCGCACGGAAACATTTTTCCGGCCGGGCTCGCGCAGCAGACGGTCATCCACAAGGGCGATCGACCGGGAATCCTGAATTTCGTCCACCATGGCAGACCATGCAACATCCAGTCCACGCAGCTCCGGCAGGGCGTTGGCATAGATGGACATACCGCAGGCGCCGCCGTCGATATTGTTGGCGTCTGGCATGGTGCACGCGGCAAACAGCGGCGAGGTATCATCCAGCACGGCGTCCGGCAGGATGCCCACCCAATCCGGCACTTCATCCAGATTTACACGGGATGCCGCTGTTTTGCCCTTCGCCACCCGAAACGCGCGGTTGGAAACCACATAATGCGTCCCTTCATAGCGGTGGTATTCGGCCTTGACGTAGTAATAATCCGGCGTTGCCTTCGTGTCATACAGCACGACGCCGATCACACGCTTGCGGTTGTCCACAGCCGTGATCGTAAATTCCGGCGGCGTGTACAGACCGATGCTGTCCGGCGTGGGTTTCAGCAGGAACATACCGGCGGCGCAGCCAACGTCCACCATGTCACGCAGGAACGGAATCAGTTCTTCGTTCAGACGTTCCTGCAGCCAATCCGCGCGGGCCGAGCCGGACAGTTCGACGCTGACGCCCATCGTCGCAAGGCGCGCAGCTTCGCCGGTCACAGCCTTCGCAAAATTGATGGTGCGATCCTGATCGTTTGCCCACGGCGGGGTGCCCATCCAGATCTGCATCCACAGGTCTTCCGCTTCGCGCATTTCCGGCGTTACCAGCGGCGCAATGTGGAATTCTTCGCGGATCTGCTTTTTCACGCTGTCCAGCGGGATATTGATTTTCACAGGCAGCCAACCTCCTTGAACACTTCGCACATTTTCGGAAACTGCGAAGCAATCCAGTCCACGTATGTTTCGTCATGGCCGTATTCCGGATGCGTAAAGTTTTCGGACAGCCCGCTTTCAAACAGAAATGCATGAATGATCTCATGACGCATAACTTTTTTCTGATAGACGCTAAAGTCTTTCAGGTCGCAGTCTTTGGCCTTTTTTGAAATAACAATGGTCTTTACCGTTTTGTCGCAGTAACCATCGCATTTTTCAAGCATTGCATCTTCGGCCGCCGTGGCTTCAATGATTTCATATTCCGTCCCCAAAATATTTACAGTCATGCACTTGCCCCCCTGCGCATCGTCAGCGGTTCTAGTGCGTACCGCGTGGCGTCGATGCTATGGTTATTCACGTCCGGGTATCCGGTGACGACGTTGCCGTCCCGGTCCCGCTCGTATTCATACTCTGAAAATTCCTTTGCCGCATTCGGGCAGCGCACCGGGTCGATGATGATGCGCCGGCGCTGCAGCCACTTCATGCCGTGTTCGATCGACCCTGGGCCTTTGACGGCGCCGGTGACCGGCAGACCCATTTCACGGTGGTCATTGACGCTTTTCGGTTCGGCAGAATCGGCCGTGATGGTGTAATCGTCATAGCCGTGTTCGATGATCCAACGCGCCGTCTGTTCGTTCGATTCTTTGTTGACGTAGTGTTCCGCGTAGATATACACCGCCTCGCGGTCACTGTCGTAGTAGCAGCGGATGAAGCAGTACGGATCGGGATACCAGCCCCAGTCCTCGCCCTGAAAGATGCGGTCAAAATGCGAAATTTCTTCGTCTGTGATTTCCCTCAGTTCCAGATAGTCAAAGACGCTGCCGCCGTCGCCGTTGGCCACGCCCTCGTATTCGTGCTCATACGCCGCCGGGTTGACCTCTTTCAGGTGTTCCGCGTCGGCGATAAACTTCGCGCCAAGCCATTCCGGCGGGGCTTCTGTGTAGCTGGAATGGTGGAAAACGCGCCCCGGATTCGGGACAAGCCGCTCCTTGTTGACCCAGCTGGATTTGCTCTTCGGCGGGTTATACGACGAAAAATCATAAGAATCCGCACCGCCACGCAGCACGGACTGGTTAATAGAACGTTCTTCTTCCGGCCCGCAAAGCTGGTCTTTTTCTTCCTTCCACAGGATGCCGATATAGCCAAACGGCGGCTTGATGGATTTCAGTTTCAGCGGGTCGTCACAGCCGCGAAAATAAATCGTCTGGCCGGTTTCTTTCAGCACGATTTCCAGCGGCGACAGCTTGCAGTTGAACTCATCGTATAGCCCCAGCTCGTTGATCGCCCATTTCATCTGAGCATACACGCTGTCTTTCAGGGTGTTTCCCATCTTGCGAATAATACAGGCGTGCATCGTCGGGTTGTTTTTCAGCAGCTCGACGATTTTCAGGGATATATACGATGATTTCAGGCCGCCGCGGCCGCCTTCAAAGACATATGTCATGTTCGGCTGAATACGCCTGTTGATGTCGACAAACGCCCGGCCTAGTACGCGCGCCGGCAGCTCATAATGTGCGGATGCGCGTGCTGCTGCCTTTGTTTCCTGCTCTTCCTTGATACGCAGCGACTTCTCCAAATCGCCCGCCGCACGGAGGCGGTCAGCGATGGAGGTTTCAATGCCGAACTGGTCTTTTTCCTGCCCACGCATGATCGCCGTGCGCAGCTCCTGGATCTCTTTCAGGGATGCCGTGCGCTCGGATTCGATTTTTTCCTGCCGCCGCGCTATATAGATTTTTATGTCAGGTTTTGTCAGGTTTTCCGCTCCGATGGATTTGGCGGTTTTCGCCGAGTATCCCGCCCGGCGCGCCGCCTCGGTCGCATTGCCCAATTCGATGTAAAAATCCGCAAAAGCGCGCTGCTTTGGCGTGAGATTCATGGGATCACCCGCTATAGATTTTCGCCAGCGTTTTTACGACATCCGCCATGCTGTAAGTCTCCAGTACGCGCGTGCTGATATGCTTCCCAGTTTCATCGGTTTCTGCCTTTTCCAGCACGTATTTTGTTACCATCCGGCCAAGCCGCTCGGAGTAGTGCTGTAACTGATTGACTTTGTAATGCTCGCCGCGCTGGTTCAGCGCCGCCTGCAGTTTGTAGGTAAGTTGTTTCAGATTCATAACCGCACCAGAATGCACAAAGCACCGAACCCGAAACCGGGCCGGTGCTTTGCTTTGTTGAGAGACATTAGAAAACCGGAGTTGACAGAGACAAGAGAAAAAGCCATGCGTACATTCTGCAAAAGGATCAAAGGAAGAGAGGTATATCACAAAGTGACTTGCGGGGCCTGTCTCTCTCGCAATCCCGCGATATCACTTTAACACAGATTTTTGAAAAAATCGTCTCACTTTTTTCTCATCTTTCCGTCAGCTCTCCGTGAGGCCATACATGATAATCGTGAAATTCCGCAGTGCGCTGTCTTTCCAACGGTATGCTGTTGGCTTCTCGATGGCCAATTCCCGGCACAGCCGCTCGACGCCGCCGATGCACGGTGCGATGTAAAAGCGCTGCAGCACACACCTGTCCCGCTCAGAGAGCTGATTCAAGGCACGATCCACGCGGCGCACCCGGTTCTCGGTCAAGCGCTGCGCCTCTTCCAGCCGCTCACGTTTCAGGATGTTGTTGACGAGCGCATCGTCCCTGCCGTTTGAGCCGCCGGCGACCGGACTGCCGTCCGCCGAGGCGCTGCGGATACTCGTGATCTCCGTTGCCAAGTCAGCGATCTGATCTCTGATGTTTTCAATTGCCGCCTTTCGGTTCGTGTAGTTTCGCAGCTCATCAGCCGCCTCCCGTTTCCAGTCCAATTAAGTCACCTCGTTTCGTTTGCCATAACCACAAAAGTCGTCCGGACCTTCGCGGTCGAGGTGGACTGAGCACCATCCCAACCGCGGCTTATTGTAGGATCGGCAGTGACGGCAGTGCACCACCGGCACAACGTCGGCAGCCGGTAAATCGTGCAAAACGCAGATCGCCTTTGCCCATGTGCGGCGGTTTTTGTCCTTGTCATTTGCCGCGGCGGCCGTCAGTGCTTTATCCAGCGCTTCCCGCGTGATATATTCAGCCATTGTCCAGCCTCTCTTTCAGCCGCTCCACTTTGCGCTTGCGCACGGAACGCACATCCTCCGCGCAGCAAAACAGCATCTTCATCTGCTCGATCATAATCTCCACGTCGGCGATCTCCTCGGCGATGCTTGCCGGCGAGCATTTGCCGCGCAGGTACTTGCACAGCTCTTTCTGCAGCTCGCTCATTTCCTCCATCATCACCACGATCTGCAGGGCGGATCCGTAGGTGTCCAGCGCTCTCTGCAGCACTTCCGCCTCGCTTATGTATTCAGCCATTCCGCACCTCGCTTCCCGGGACGATACGATCCCAACAGGCCGCGCACAGTACTTCTTTTGCCTCTCGCTGATGAACATGTTCATGCGGGCACGGTTTGTTCTCCGGCTCGTAACCGTAGGTATTCGGGCATCCAAAACACCCGCCAACACAGGTTTCGTCCACCGCGTCCGGATGCTCCAGCGCCAACAGTTCTCGGAATGTGTAACCGTGCGACTTCCTCAAAAGCATGTCCACCAGGAAAGCGTCCCAGTTTGCTGTTGGCACTCCGACATAGTCGCACCACGCGCGTTCCAGCTTCGCGCCATCCGAAGACGACCAGTCCGGAAGGAACACGACGTAGTCCACCGCCTCCATCTCAGCGAAGCAGATGCGCATATAGTCCAGCTTGTCCAGCCCCTCCGGCGCTGTGGCCGGATTGATGACCGTCGCGCCCAGCCGCTCAAGCTGTGCAGCCGCTCGGGCAAATTTCCCCTTATAGTCCGGATCGCCGGCGATTTTCCCTGATATATAGATCTTCATGGTTGCCCTCCTTTCAGAGCACCGGGCGAGTTCCCCCGCCCAGTGTGCTATCGAATCACTGCATGATGACGACCTTGCCCTGTTCAATCAGGTCTTTCAGGCCGCGCTCGAAATACTCAGCGATGTTGCGTTTCGCTTCCAGACGCCAGATGCCGCCATCCGCCTCGAAAAAGGCGATGCCTTTCTCGCTGTCCACGCGCAGGAGGAATTCGCTTTCCGGCTGCGCGACCTCAAGGAACGTGCGGAACGGCTGCAGTTTGATCCGCGGGCGCACATTAACGACTGCGTTGAGCGCAACGCCCTGCCGCGCCGTCACGGCCTGCGTGACACCATTATCGTTGGTAGACACTGTGTTCTCATCGGACATACGGCTGAGCAGATCCAGCAGATACTCCGTGCCTTCGTTCGGGATGAACAGACTGCGCAGCTCGATCAGCGCAGTTTCTCGGTCACGCCAGCCAGTGCGCATGCCCGGCGCGTCCGCCTGCGCACGATACAGGACGTTGCGGGAGAAGTCCGGCAGATACGTTGTCATTACTTCGGCCTTGTTGTAATCCCGGACATGTACCATGATGGTCGTCCCGACCTTTGCGATCTCGGTGCGCACCAGCTTGCAGACAGCATCCAGACCGCTGACGCTGACGGAATCGGGACGATCCACATGCGGCGGGATCCGCGTAAGATTGGCGTCGGAATAGGTCTGCCCATCAATTTCGAAGATTTTGGTTTCTTTCAGGCTCACGATTTTGTCGATCATTTCTGCGAGCATTGTCATATCCTCCTTCGTTATTCGGCTGCCTGCTGGCTGGCCTGCAGCAGATTCAGAATTTTCGGTGCTTCCTGTTCATGCCCGTCCATGCGCATCTGGCCGGGGAGCTGCGGCACCATTTCGGCAACGACCATTTCCCCGTTGCCATCAGTGGTGACGCAAAGCGATGTTGCGACCGGATTGGTCGCTGCGAGCGTGGCCTTGGCAACAACATTCACGCGGATCTGCCGACGGTCATCGTCCGGTGTCAGCTCGATCGTCAGCGTGATCTTGCGCTTTGCGGTTGCTTTGGTGTTGACGTCAAGGATGTTGTCAACACAGCGCTGCATCTCATAGTCCACGCGCTCTTGGAATGCACCCTGCGCCATCTGCAGGATGCTCGCTCTTTGGGTTTCGTGATTCATGGTTGTCCTCCTTTGTTTTTTACATGGCCACCGCATCAGCGAGTGCGGCCATCGTCTCAATTTTCCCGGGCACTGCATACTCCGGGAGGTTCGCTGCCACAACTGCCGCAGCCATCGGCGGGCAGACGGCATTGCCGCATCTGGCTACTTGCTGTGTCTTCGGGTAAGGCTTTCCGGCCGCATCATGGTCGATGATGTAATCCGGCGGAAAGCCCATGGCGTTGTACAGCTCCCGAGGCGACAGCATCCGCAAGCCGATATCCGCGATATAGTACAGCGCCCCGCCGATTGACAGGAGCAGCAGATCGTCCTCGCCCAGCGCATAGCCGCAGTACCGGTTCAGCAAGTCGCGGATCTGCGGCCAATGGTGCAGCCGCTCGGATGTGCTGATTTTATAAAGCACCGCCTTGCAGCAGCCAAACACGCCGCCCGCTGTCTGTGTCGGCAGCGGCTCCGACGGCCGTGTGCCGACTTCGTCCCGCTTGTACTTGACCACGTGGGCAGCGCATACCGCATTGTGGTCGATGGCCGTCACTGTCGGCAGCGGCTCTCCCGCTTTCTCACCGTCCACCCCGCTGTAATACTTGACTACATGTGCAGCAACCACGGCTTCCCGGTCGTGACTTGTGACCGTATGCATCGGGCTTTGCACATCCAACGGCCGGCCGCCGCCGTAATACTCCACCAGATTCGCGCAGGTAAGGCCGTAACGGTTCGCGGCGTCCACCGTGCAGATGGGCTTATCCAGGCCAGCCGCTCGGGCGCTTTCTGTTTTCTCCGTGTGGTACTGGATCAGTGACGGCGATAGCAGCATCTGCCCGCCGCCTCCGCCTGTACGGACTGTGTTCATTGGTTCGGAGACCGGTGCCCCTACACTGTTGCTGGTGTTCGTCATCGTCAGCGGAGCGAGAATCGGCCGGCAAATGCCTCCGGTGTGCTTTGCCGTAATCGTTTTACACGACTCTTGGCTATCCGTGACGTGCCCACCTCCGGAATGGTTACAATCAACGATGAACGGTGCCCCGGATTTGATCGTGAACTTGTCCACGCCGCGAATAATGCGGCGCATGGTATTGTCCGCCAGCGGCCGGACGGCGGAAATGCCGTACCGCTCGTGGATTTCATCCTTCGTCGAAAAAATCGAAGGGCACGGCAGCGACCAGTCGATGATCTCCGCGGCGCTGCGCCATGGCAGCAGTTTTCCGCTGCGCACTTCCGCACTGTCTCGCGGGGCGTGTGTGCGCTCCGGCCAGACGATCGCACGTCCGTCGCAGCGGGCGATCAGCACCAGCCGGCGTCTGGTCGTCGGCGCACCGTAGTCGGCTGCCATCAGCTCGCGCCATTCCACGGTATACCCCAGTGCCCGAAGCTGCCCGACAAACTTCTGGAACGTCGTACCGGCCAGTTTCTTTACCGGCTTCCCCTTACGCACCGGCCCCCACGTCTGGAACTCTTCGACGTTTTCAAGGATGATGACGCGCGGGCGCACCTTCGCCGCCCAACGCAGGACGATCCACGCGAGGCCCCGGATTCTTCGGTCTACAAGCGCCGCGCCCTTTGCCTTCGAAAAATGCTTGCAGTCCGGCGAGAACCATGCCAGCGCCACCGGCCGACCTCGGCAGACCGTCTCCGGATCCACATCCCAGACAGATGCCTGGTAATGCTCCGTGTACGGATGGTTCGCTTCATGCATCCGGATCGCTGCCGGGTCGTGATTGATCGCCGCATTGACGATTCGCCCCAGCGCCAGCTCAATTCCCGTGGACGCGCCGCCGCCACCAGCAAAGCTGTCAACGATGATCTCGCCGTCAAGTGTCTCCTGTGTGCGCAGCATCATGTCGCCTCCCCCGCGCCGATTGCGAGCTGCCCGGCGGCATACAGCTCGTACACCGTCCGGCCGCGATCATCTGCC
>ERZ838577.2494-NODE-2494-length-20459-cov-7.092580_pt1 | contig 20459 bp, 20 predicted proteins | sample MGYA00519682_ERZ838577 | MGnify/ENA primary metagenome ERZ838577 (study PRJEB31850, sample SAMEA3708838) | human gut metagenome | biome: human gut; feature: human-associated habitat; material: faeces | place: China | collected 2014 ...
GCATCCGGATGATATTTACGGCTCAGCTTACGATATGCCTTCTTTATTTCATCATCAGATGCATCTCTCGAAACACCCAGCACACTGTATGGATCAAACATCTTCTTTCTCCCGCTCTTCCCTACGCTTTCGCGATATACTCTCAAATCTGCACCATACTCCGGAATATAAAATATTCCGCAGGATGTCTGCATATTTTATAATAGGAAGTTTTTCAAATTCCCGACAGGTTTCTGCCATCATTAGCAGCAACATATTTTTTATCCTGTCATCAAACCCTTTTATTATATAATCTTTTGCAAAAGGGTTGTAATTTCCTTTTTTTACATCATCTTCCACATCATCGTAGGCATCCATCAGGTAAATAAACTTACCCAAATAAAATCCCATGCGGTGAAGTGTTGGTTCCCAGACATCTTCTCTGTATGCAAAGATTTCTGCCATGATTCTTCCAAAACAGCCCGAAACACGATCGATATCTGTCTCTCCCTCCTGTTCCATCTCTGAAAGTTCATTCAAACAGGAAATGATCACATCGATTTTTTTCTTCCATTGCTGTTCGCTTTTTTTCTCTTTACTCTCCAGAAGCTTCCCATATGCAAGACTTAAGATTTTTTTCTCGTCATTCCAGTCATCCTTACACTTATAGTAAGTCAGAAAGATATTCATATCGGCTCCGTATTCTGTTATGGCATTTTTCCGTACCGTCTGTTTACGTACCGGATGTACAATGCATCTGGTCGTACCTTTTCTGGTCGGCGGCTCATACAACGCACTGAGCAGAAGAATCACAAATGTCATATCATAGCTCAGTGTGATCTGCCCGCTTATCCCGTAACGCTCTCTCAGCTCCCTGCACAGTCCGCAGTAAAAAGAACGGTACATATCAAAATCTTTAAATTTAATTTCCGGCTTATTCAGCACCACATATCCAAACATACAGATACCTCTCTGTCAGTTTATCAGCTTCTTTTGACAAATTTCGTATGACATTTCGGACATTCGATTTCAATCTTGCCTTTGCCTTTTGGAATACGGATCTTCTGACCGCATCCCGGACATGAATAAATATGATGGGTCTTTCTCTGGTTCATCATATTTTTTTCCCGGTTAAATCTCTGTCTGAATTTTGCTGTTGCTGCAAGATATTTTTCATTCTCTGCATATCGCTTCTGAATGTCTCTGGACAGCATTCGATAATATGTATATAGAAGCACCAGAAGCCCTATTGTGTCAAATAACGCACCAATTCTGTTTCCACCCGGGAAAAAGATAGAAATAATGATTGCTACAAGTGCAACTCCCATTGTGAAACGTGCAAATGCGTCCACTCCATAACGTCCCTGCATAAATTTATTAAATTTGTCTCTCATTTAAGTCCTTCTTTCTGTCTGCTCACCCGACTATTTCTCATCACATACCTGGAAGATGTAGAATTTCAGATAATAAGATTCATCAGATGCCCAGAGAATCGGGTGATCCGGTGCCTGTGTTCTGTATTCCACCTGGCGCAGTCTCTTATGTGCGCTTCTGGCAGCCTGACCGATTGTTTTGGTAAACAATTCATATTCCATAAAATGGGAACAGGAACAGGTCGCAAGGAATCCTCCGTCCTTTACCAGTTTCAGTCCACGAAGATTGATTTCCCGGTATCCCTTGACTGCATTTTTGACAGAACTGCGTGATTTGGTAAATGCCGGTGGATCCAGAATCACTACGTCATATTTTTCTCCCTCTTCTTCCAGTTTCGGGAGCAGTTCAAATACATCTTCGCAAATAAATTTTACTTTGTCATCCAGCCCGTTTAATTTTGCATTTTCTGTTGCCTGATTCACGGCAAGCTGCGATGCATCCACACCTGTAACTTCTTTCGCTCCGGCTATTCCCGCATTCAGGGCAAAAGAACCTGTATGTGTGAAACAGTCCAGCACTCTTGCATCTTTGCAGAGTTTCTGGATTGCAAGACGATTGTATTTCTGATCAAGGAAAAATCCTGTTTTCTGTCCGTCTTTGACATCTACCTGATATTTTACACCATTTTCCACAATTTCAACCAGTGTAGGAAATTCCGGTCCGATAAAGCCTTTATACAGTTCCATTCCTTCCTGTTTGCGGACCTTTGCATCACTTCTTTCATAAATACCGCGAATCTGGATTCCGTCTTCTGCCAGAACTTTTTTGAGCAGTTCCAGAATCGTATTCTTCAGACGGTCAATTCCCAGTGCCAGTGACTGTACGACCAGAACATCTTCAAATTTGTCTACAACAAGTCCCGGCAAAAAATCTGCCTCTCCGAAGATCAGGCGGCAGCTGGATGTATCTGTTACTTTTTTTCTGTACTCCCATGCATCGCGCACTCGTTTCTCAAGAAATTCTTCATCAATTTTCTGATTTTCATCTCTTGTCAGCAATCTGACTGTAATCTTAGAATTCGTATTGATAAATCCTTTTCCCAGCGGATATCCGTCAAAGTCATGAATCAATACAATATCTCCATTTACAAAACTGCCCATGATCGTTGCAATTTCATTATCAAATATCCACATTCCGCCTGATTTCAGAAGACGGCCCTCTCCCTTTTTCAGTGTAACCACTGCAAGACTCATAGTTTTTCTCCTTTCGGATCCTTCTCTTTTGGTTTTCAAAGTTATATCTGAGATAAAAAACTCTTTTTATTTTAGCACAGAAAGATATGGATTTCCAGCTTTTCACAATCTCTTCACAGCACAGTTTCCTCTAAAGGAACAAAAAGGATGCCTCCCCAAAGGAGACATCCTCATCTTGCATCGCTGTTTTTTATCTTTAGTAAGTTTCTTCTGTAGTTCCATCTTCAGAATATGCTTCTGTATTTTCGTCAGTTCCGGCTTCTGCGGTATCTGTGGAAGAATCTTCAGATGTAGTTTCTCCATAAAGGTTTGCAAAGAACTTCATTGTATCATCATACAGTTTCTGTCTTACTTCAGCATCTACATTTACAAGCAGATCATCATCTGCAATTTCTGTATCAATACTGAAGACTGTCTTCATCTCTTTATCCAGTACGTTCAGCTCAGCTGAGAAGTATTTGTCTGTGTCTGCCGGTACATAAGAAGCCCCTGCATCATTTAATACTTTGATATAGGTTTCCAGAACTTTTTTGCTGAGTTTGGAAGCCACATCCTGATCAAGTGTTACCGGAAGTTCTGTCACATTCGATACAACGCTCTGAAGTACAGCAAGATCTCCCTCATATTCTCCCTTACAGAACTGCTGTGCCTGCTCAAATTTTGCTTTGCCTTCTTCTGTCAGTGTTTCTGTATTCAGAGTATCTTCTGTAGAAGCATCTGTGTTTTCGTCTGTTCCTTCTGTGGAACCATCTGCATTTTCTGTTGTTCCATCTGCAGAAGTATCTGTATTTTCAGTGCTTCCATCCTCTGTTGCTGCTGGGATTTCTTCACTGCTGCTGTTATCTGTACTGCTGTCTGTGCTTTCCTGAGGTGTGTCTTCTGTAGTTCCATCTGAACTTCCATCTGTATTTACGGTTCCGTCTTCTGTCGCATCCGGAATTCCTGTGGAACTGTCACTGCTCTCACCTGCATTGTTTGTATCTGCACCTGTCTGCTCTGCAAGTCCCGGATCCTCTGTAGATGTCTCTTTGACATTTCCGCCAAGCGCACCACTGTCTACATTCGTTGTAATATCTTCACCGGTACCTTCATCAGCAACGTCGCTCTCGATCGGAGTTGGTGTAGGCTGCCCTTCTGCTTCTGCTTTGCTCTGTTCCAGATTCTGCTGAATATTTGCAAGAGTCTTTTTCATTTCCTGAATATCATAATTCTGCTGTGCGATCTGCTGAAGCAGTGATACGATCGTGTCGATTTCATCCTGACTTAAGCTTACGCCATTCTGCTCAGCGATATTATATACAATATTGTAGATTTCATCTGCATTCTGAATATTGTCACCAATGATCTGCATCTTTGCCTGGTTGATGATATTGGTTGCATTATCCTGTCCAACCTGCTGAGCCACATCACCTGTAACTACAACTTCTTTGGCTGCAAGGTCTTTCTTGGTAGAATCCAGTTCCTGTCCACTTGCAGACTCGTATGCTTTCATGACACCGGTAAGTGCACCAGTACCGGATACTTCATACGGGCATGCGGCAACAACTTCACAGTTCGTTACTCCTGCTGTAGAAAGTGCTGTTGCGATCATATTACATGTTACATAATTCAGATTGGCTGTACGCACCTTGATGCCGCCGGACTGTGTAGGTTTTACATAGGCACAGCTCAGCGTTCTCGTTCCAATCTGTTCACTTGGGATATATTTGCCAAGCAGATCATGCTCATCCTGGTTGGTAACACTGATAACCTGCACCTGGCTCGCATCTGCCTTGAAATAATTCATCATTGTATTTTTCTGTTCGTCAGTAAGATCCGCTCCAAGTGTAACTACCTTTGACGCATCTGCCATTGCAGGAATCGGTGTGCTGACTGCCAGACACATACTGCAGAGCATTGCAACGATAACACTTCTTTTCTTCATATCTTCATCCTCCATTGTTCACGCCGACAGAAAATCCGAGTATCTTCCGACCGGCAATTACATCTTCTTTTTAATATCCAGTATTATAACACACATTCTGCCATAATTGTATTTTTTATTTTCTGATACCAGACAGAATCATGGGCATGCACAGCACGAAACAATTTTCAGATATCATATTACTTCCATAAATACCTGGATCGTACCGCCACATACGAGTCCTTCCTCTTCTGCCTGTGAAGCAGTCATATCTACTGTAAAGATCTGCCCCTGTGCCCTCTCTTCATGAAGCATTCGCAAACAGAGATGCTGTACTTCACTTTCCATGCATCCGCCTCCGATCGTTCCTATGATTCTTCCATCTTCAAGGACCAGCATCTTTGTTCCAATGCCTCTGGGTGCTGAACCTCTTCTTGCAACGATCGTCGCAAGTGCCTTCTTTGTGTCCGGCTCCTTCTCACCAGTCAGATAGTCCAACAGTTCTGCGTCATAACCACTCGTCTTACGCACACTGTTTTTCTCTTTGATCAGTTCTGAAACAATGGAGACTGCAATTTCCTCCGGTGTTTCTGCATGGATATCAAGTCCTACCGGTGTATGTATCTCATCCAGAACCTTTCTGTCAAAACCATCTTCCTCCATCTGTTTTTTCAGAAGAGCCGATCTTCCTCTGCTTGCCATCATTCCGACATAAGCATAGGGTTTCTTCAAAATTGCCTCCAGACATACCCGATCATAACGATGCCCTCTGGTCACTATCAGAAAATACGTATCTTCACTTCCCGGAATCTGCTTCAGTGCATTTTCAAAACTGTCACAGATCACCTGATCCGCTCCTGCGCGTAGTGCTTCTCCTGCAAAACTCACACGGTCCTCCAGAACAGTCACCGTAAATCCAACTTTTCCTGCCAGAAGGATCACCTGCTGTGCCACATGTCCCGCTCCACAGATTACCAGATGTGCCGGCTGTTTCAGTGATTCCACAAATAATCTTCTCCCATCTGCTTCTGCAATACCACTCTCCCCCGGCTGCACCAGTTCCCGCAGCCGTTCTGTCTCTATGTCTCCGCTGCCGCATTGTGCTTTCACTTCTCCGTCCGCCAGGAAATATCTGCTTCCAGTCCCATTTCCCTGTATCACGGTCACCAGAAAATTATTTCTTCCCTTCTGTCCGTCTTTCAGTACATTATATAATTCAAAAAGATTCATCCTATCCCTCCTGCGGATCTTCGGCTGTTTTATCTGCTCCAAAGTATAGCATGTCACAGGACAGTTGTATAGCAATTCTCTGTAAATAAAAGAAGACATACCGATGTTTCCACATATGGACTACATCTGTACGTCTTACTTTTACAAAACGTTTATCTTCGGCATATTTATCTTTTATAATGCCTTGTAATACAGCGCAACAATATCCTGTTTTCGCGAAGAACGTGGGTTTACAGCAATATTTCCACTCTTCATGGCATCATCTGCCATCGCATCGATTTTACTTTCAATCTCATCCTCTGATACTTCTTTTCCTTTGGCCGCCTGGCGGATAGCTGTTGTCAGATCTGCCGGAATTCCGATATCTTCATTCAGTTCACGTATTGCGTCAACCAGCATCAATGGCTCGAACTCATCTTCAAATGCCGGAATCGGACTGATGTAATTATAGATTGTCAGATATCTTCCATGGTCTGCCAGGGCATTATATTCAGCAATCACCGGGAGCAGCACTGCATTTGCTACTCCATGTGCTACATCAAAAAATGCACTCACCGGATGACTCATCGCATGCACATTTCCAAGTCTTGCAAAAGAAAAGGCAATTCCTGCAAAAAGTGACCCTGTCAGCATGGCCTCTGCTGCTTCCAGATCTGTACGTCTTGCAACAAATCTGCGAATATTTTTTCCAATCAGTTCCATGGCTTTTTCTGCCATGGCATCGCAGAATGGTGATGCAGCGGTAGAAACATATGCCTCTTCCGCATGGATAAATGCATCAATTCCACATGCCGCTGCCACAGAAGCCGGTGCAGATGTCAGAAGCTCCGGATCAAGGATTGCATATGATGGAAGAAGTTCATAACTGAATACTGTCAGCTTATAATCCCTGCTATGATCCGTAATAACAGAAAATGCAGTCACCTCTGATCCGGTACCTGCGGTAGTCGGAATCGCGATCAGCGGAATGATCTTGCCCGGTACTTTATGTGCCCCTTCATACTCTGTGATGCTGCCGCCAAATTTTGCTGTCACACCAACTGCTTTGGCAACATCCATCGGAGATCCTCCACCAAGTGCCACGATAAAATCTGCTCCGGCTTCTTTAAATGCCTCTGTAGCCTTTTCAACAGTCGTCACGGACGGGTTGGCCTCTACATCCGTAAAGATATCCACTTTCATACCAGCTTCTTTCAGATAATCAGCCGCTTTGTCCACAATTCCCATTTTTCGCAGTGTAGGGCCGGAAATCAGCATGGCATGGGAACCACCCAGTTTTTTTGCACATTCCGGAAGTTTTGCCATCGTTCCTGCACCTACCATAATATTCTGTGGAATAAAAAATTCAAATGCTTCCATAACTAATCAGCCTCTTTTCTTCTATATAACTATATCATATCATTCAAAACTCCATATTTCCGATCTTATGCCGTCATTCTGGAAAGTACACGGTCAATTGCCGCATCAATAACTAGATCCAGTTCTTTATCATCAGCCTCCGGCATAAGAGATGCTGCATCTTCATCCGAAATGATCTCAATAAGGCTGCCGAATTTTTCTTTGTATTTCACTTTGCAGACTGCATAAAATACAACGCCAAGGAGACTCCATGCACCTACCATCATCCATTCCTGCATGATCAGTGTTCCGCCGGAACCCGGGATACAATACACCAGAACCATACAGCCGGAAAGGATCACTGCCATTGTACCTACAAATTTGTAAGCCGGTACACGATAAGGTCTTGGCATATCCGGTTCCTTTTTGCGAAGAATCAGGAAAGAGAGTGAAACCATACAATATGCAAGACAGCAGCCAAAGTTACCTGCATCGCAGATCCATACCATCATGACACGTCCTGCGAAAGGAGCGATCATCGTAAGGATACCTATCAGGATCAGTGCATTGACCGGTGTTTTGTGCTTTGGATGGAGTTTTGCAAATACTTTCGGAACCATGTAAGATTCTGCCATAGAATACAATGCACGGGAACCACCGATCATAAAGGAGTTCCAGGATGTAACAATACCGCACATACCACCTACGATGATAACTTTTGCCATCACCGAGGTTCCAAAGGCTTTTGCCATCGCATCTGCAGTTACCAGTCCTGTTGTACTCTGCGAAAGTGCAATCTCTTCCGGATTCAGAACATAACCAACTGCAAGGATTACAAAAGAATAAAATACAACTGCAAGTACAACTGACAGAATCATCATTTTACCAATCTTTTTGAGTGGTACATTGATTTCCTCTGCAGCCTGCGGGATAACGTCAAAACCAATAAAGAAAAATGGTGTGATAACTGCGACTTTCAGTACATTTTTTGCCATGGTACCAGTTGTCTCACCCATAAACATCTGTCCCTGAAGATCATCCACATTACCATTTATAACAGAAGCTACGATCAGAAGAATTCCTGCACCACCGATTATACATGTAAGAACTGTCTGAAGAACAGCAGCTGTTTTTGCTCCCATAATGTTGATCATCATGATTAAGAAGGCAACAAGAATTGCAACGATCAGCCAGGAAGCATAGATATCAAATCCGGCAACTGTATAAAGATAGCCTTTCAGAAATCCCGGCCACAGATAGGTGATGATCGTTGGAAACGCACAGGCTTCAAAACAGGTAACTCCTACATATCCAAGAATGATCGCCCAGGTACAGATAAAGGAACCGGTAGGTCCCATTGCCTTATAGCTGAATACGTGCTCACCACCACACTGTGGCATGGCTGCGGTAAGTTCTGCATAGGTAAGACCAACAAAGAAGATCATGACACCACCGATTGCAAAGGCAAGTGCTGCTCCGACAACACCACCGGCATCGATCCATGTTCCGGAAGATACAACCCAGCCCCAGCCGATCATTGCGCCAAAAGCGATTACAAGAATGTCCCATGCACTGAATACTTTATCAAATTCTGATTTTTTCTGTCCCATAGTCTTATTCCTCCTCGCTTCCAAATTTTCTTCTGATCAGTTCTTCCAGGTATTTTGCAGTTCCTTCTATTCCAAGATATGAGCTGTTCATAAGAATATCCCGGTTATGACGGTCGCCTCGGTTGCTGCCTGTCAGCGCCAGATGACGTTTATGGTATCTTTTATCTTTTTCCAGTAATAAGATCTTTGCATCTTTTTCAGAAAGGTTGTGACTCTCCATAATATTATGGATACGTACCTCATCCGGAGCATAAATAAATGCTCTTAAAAGATCAATATCTTTTGTATCCTTCAGGATATAATCTGCGGAACGGCCAATGATCACGCAGGATTCTTTCTCTGCAAGTTTTCGTATGATCTGCTTCTGCACATGGATCGCACGGTCAGTCAGATCCGCATACTTGGAAAACGAGCCACGTACATCGCCTTCTGCACCTTTACCGGCAATCGTTCCGCCCTCCTCTACTTTTTCCATGATCTCTTTCGGAATTCCGACCTCTTCAATGATCTCATCGACAAGATCACGATTGTAAAATTTGATATTGAGGTCTTCCGCTATTTTTCTGCCAATGGCATTTCCTTTGGCTCCATATTCACAGCCAATCGTTATAACCAGATGTCTCATATCGATTTCCTCTCACACGAATTTTTGTTACCGTTTTTTCTTAATCACACTTTTATTCTGTAACAAAAAAGGCGTGCGAACCATACCCTGATGATCCGCGACGCCCTTGTCACTTTTGTCTGTATTTATTTTTCCAGAGATTTGATCGTATCTTCAATGATAGCAACTGCTTTATCGCACTCTTCTTCTGTTACGATAAGCGGTGGGATCATACGTATAATGTGTGTTCCGATCGCAGTGATCAGAAGCTTTCGATCCAGACAGCCATGTTTCACATCTACCCCGCCAATGGTATCATCAAATTCCACACCTACCAGAAGGCCCTGATGTCTTACTTCTTTTACATGCGGAAGTTTTTCCAGTTTGGATGCGAAGTAATCGCCGACTTTCTTTGCATTTCCTGCAAGATCTCTGTCAAGAAGTTCATTCACTTCTGCAAGTGCTGCTGCACAGCTTACCGGATGTCCACCAAAGGTTGTTCCGTGAGAACCTGCGGTAAATGCTTTGGCAACTTCTGCTGTTGCACAGATTGCACCGATCGGCATTCCGCCGCCAAGTGCTTTAGCCATGGAAACAATATCCGGTTTGATGCCATAATTCATATAAGACATTACAGCACCTGTTCTGCACCATCCTGTCTGTACTTCATCGATCAGAAGGAGCATATCGTTTTCATCACAGAATTTACGAAGTCCCTGCATAAATTCCATTGTTGCAGGATGTACACCACCTTCGCCCTGTACCGGTTCGACCATGATCGCGATCGTATTTTCGGTACATGCATCTTTGAATGCCTCCAGATCGTTGTACGGTGCATAGGAGAATCCATAAGTCATTGGTCCGAATCCAACCTGACATCCGTTAGCCGGCTGACCTGTTGCTGACATGGCACCGAAAGTTCTTCCATGGAATCCCATCTTTGCAGTTACGATATGATAACGGTTCGGTCCGTATTTTTCAATACCATATTTACGTGCCATTTTGATCATTGCTTCGTTTGCTTCTGTACCGGAGTTCTGATAGAAGATCTTGTCCATTCCGATCGTTTCACAGACTTTTTCAGCAAGCAGTGCCTGTGGAATGGTATATGGATAGTTAAAGGTATGCATGATGTCTTCTACCTGATCTTTGACAGCAGCTACAACTTTCGGGTTACAGTTTCCTGCACTGTTTACTGCAATACCAGCATAAAAATCAAGATATGGTGTTCCGTTTTCATCGTATATATACATGCCGTCTGCTGTCTCAGCAAGAAAATCAAAACGTTCATAAGTCTCGATCATGTACTTGTTTACTTTGTCTTTGATGTCCTGAAAAGTTAATCCTGTGTCTTTTAATTTCATTGCTGTGTCCTCCCATATCTTTAAGATAATAAAAAAAGCAAAGGCAGATTTCCGTTACCGGTAAGCGCCTTTGCTTTGTTTTTCTGTGTATTATTTTGTACAACATTACAATATCACTGACACTATTATTTGTCAATAGATTTTTTACCAAAAAGATTTTTGTTGATTTTAAAAGACTTTTTGTATTTTAGAGATATATTATGCAATTTTCTTTTGTGCATTATATTGTACATTTTGTTTCTGTATGTTATTACATTTTGTTTGTTCTGCCATTCCACTTCTTTATCACTGTTTTCCGTGATAATCAAGGAAAAAGCAGGTACAGCAGGCCTTTTCCCCACTCTCATTCCGGTATATATGATCCTGGTCTGTCTCAAATTTGAACACCTGATCTTTTCGAATCTGACAGCTCTGTCCATGACATTCTACAGTCAGCACACCTTCCGTCACAACCAGATACTCGCGCGTCTTCTCACCATGACTTCCACTCACATAAATACCGCCGGGCTCAACTTCGATCCGATACACTTCTATAAGGCGTGTATCTTCATACGGCAGGCAGGTCCAGACACGGTACTGTCCTTCCAGTTCCTTGGTCGGAAGCAGTTCTTCCGGTGTCACGAGACAGCAGTCTACTCTCGGCGGCTGGATCAGTTCCTGGAATTCGACTCGAAGACCGCTGGTGATCTTTCCAAGCACTCCAAGCGATGGATTAGCTGTTCCTCTTTCAATCTGCGCCAGCATGCTTTTGCTGACACCAGTCTGTTCCGCTGCCTGATCCAGGCTCATACATTTTGATTTTCGAATTCTTTTCAGATTTGCCGCAACATTTTTTGATAAATAATCCATAATTTATATCTTTTCTTTCTCTGTGAGCATTGATGCTTTCCACTCAGTTACGCTTAAGTGCCATTTTATTTCAGAAATTCATCGACATCTATTCCTCTGAATGACCGGATCGTCGGGAAATATCTGTGTTCCGGCGGTTCTTTTTCCTGGGTATACCAGATTCCTTTCATGCCGCTCTCCCATGCACCTTCAATATCTTTTCGGACATTATCACCGATGAATGCACATTCTTCCGGACGAACTCCCGCTTTTTCCACACAGATATCAAAAAAATGATAATGTGGTTTCTCTGCCCCCGCTTCTTCGCTGGTAACAATAAAATCAATATATGATGTCACACCAATTGCTTCCAGTTTTCTGTACTGAACGTATGCAGTCATGTCTGTCCCGATTCCGATACGGATTTTTCTTTTTTTCAGCTCTTTCATAAATTCCAGGATTCCCGGATTTGACTGTATATGCTGAATAAATGTGTCCCAGTAGGCATGATACATATTTCGCGCATGCGGAAAAAGTGGCTGTTCGAGAAGTTCCAGCATACACTGCATCCGCAGCATACGGCTGTGGATTGCAGCAGTATCTGTTCCGATCCGGTCTGTCATGATTCGTCCGGCCTTTCTGTAGCAGGCCTGCATCTCGTCTGTTGTAATCCCAAACGAATCCCTGCAGTATACAGCCAAAGCTTCCATTCCATAAATATGATTTTCATCATAACTGTATAAGGTATTGTCTATGTCAAAAATGACCGCTTTTATCATCTGTTTCTCCTTGTCTGTTTTCCTGATTTCTATCTTACCCTATTCTTTTCCTTTTGACCATATAAAAATGCCGGTGCACATCTGTTTCTTTCAGATATACACCGACTTCTTCTTACTCTAAAATATGCTCTCTTCCCATGGAAATGATAGTTCTTACGTGATCATCTGCCAGAGAATAAAAAATAGATTTTCCGTCTCTACGGGCCTTCACCAGTTTATTCTGCTTGAGGATACGAAGCTGATGGGACACTGCGGACTGGGTCATGTTCAGGACCTTTGCCAGATCACAGACACACACTTCAGATTCAAACAGCACAAACAGGATACGGATACGGGTAGAATCCGCAAACACCTTAAACAGATCTGCCAGATCATACAGCTCTTCTTCGTCCGGCATGGTCTCATTCACGATCTTTAAAAGATCTTCATGAATCTCCTGGCAATCACAGATGATTTCTTCTCTCTCTTCTGCCATATTTTTCTCGCTTTCTCTCTAAACTATTCAGTTCAAGTAACTACAATTTTTTAACAAACAAAGTTCTGATCGCATTCAGTACTGCAATGATCATAACTCCGACATCTGCAAAAATCGCAACCCACATATTGGCAATACCCACTGCACCAAGAATCAGACAGATTACCTTGATTCCGATTGCAAAATAAATATTTTCATATACAATACGCATACATTTCTTCGCGATACGGATTGCCTTGACGATCTTCATCGGATCGTCATCCATCAGAACTACATCAGCAGCCTCAATCGCTGCGTCAGAACCCATAGCTCCCATTGCGATACCGATATCTGCTCTGGAAAGTACCGGAGCGTCATTGATACCATCCCCAACAAAGGCAAGTTTCTCTTTCTCTGTCTTTTTTGCGAGAAGTTCTTCTACCTTACTTACTTTATCAGCCGGAAGAAGTTCACTGTATACACGGTCTACACCAAGCTCACCTGCTACCTGCTGTGCAACCTTATCAATATCGCCCGTCAGCATGACCGTCTCTTTAATGCCATTTTTCTTAAGATTTACAATTGCCTCTTTTGAAGTCGGTTTTAGGACATCCGAAATCAGGATATGCCCTGCATAAGCTCCATCGATTGCAACATGGATGACCGTTCCGACCTGATGGCACTCTACTGCCTCCACGCCGATACGTTTCATCAGTTTTGTATTTCCGACTGCAACAGAGATTCCGTCCACCTTCGCCGTAACACCATTTCCGCTGATTTCCTCTACATCTGTGACACGTTTCTGGTCAATTTCCTTACCGTAAGCAGTTTTCAGGCTGCGGCTGATCGGATGTGATGAAAAACTTTCTGCCAGTGCTGCATATTCCAGAATCTTTTTTTCTTCCATCGTGTTATGGTGAACACCTACAACTTCAAACACACCCTTGGTCAGGGTACCGGTCTTGTCAAATACTACATATTTTGTCTGGGCCAGAGTTTCCAGATAGTTGGATCCTTTGACCAGAACACCAGCATTGCTGGCTCCACCGATTCCCGCAAAGAACCCCAGCGGAATACTGATGACTAGAGCACACGGGCAGCTGATTACAAGAAATGTCAGGGCTCTGTAGATCCACTGGCCCCACATTGCAGGATTGTGAAGGAGCACGAGATTTACAAGCGGCGGCAGGATTGCCAGTGCAAGTGCTCCATAACATACTGCCGGTGTATAATAATGGGCAAATTTTGAAATAAAGTTCTCGGATCTGGATTTACGGGAACTGGATTCTTCAATCAGTTCCAGAATCTTCGATACGGTCGATTCGTCAAATTCTTTTGTTGTCTTAATCTTCAGTACACCGGTCATATTGATGCATCCGCTGATGATCTCATCTCCCGCTTTTGCGCTGCGCGGAAGGCTCTCACCGGTCAGTGCACTGGTGTTGAGGCTACTGTTTCCTTCTACGATCACGCCATCGATCGGGACTTTTTCACCCGGCTGTACGACGATAACGGAACCAACCTCAACTTCATCCGGATCTACTTTTTCTAACTTACCATCGTTTTCAATGTTAGCATAATCCGGGCGGATATCCATCAGTTCGGTAATGTTACGGCGGCTCTTTCCAACTGCATAGCTCTGGAAAAGTTCACCGATCTGGTAGAACAGCATAACCGCGATCGATTCGTTATAATCGCCGCTTTTTTCATAAACTGCCAGCGCAAATGCACCGATTGTTGCAATGGCCATCAAAAAGTTTTCATCGAAAACCTGACCATTTTTGATTCCTTTAAATGCTTTCTTTACAATATCATATCCGATAACCAGATAAACTGCCAGATAGCAGATAAATCTCGGAATTCCCGTAATCGGAACGAAATGCAAAACGATCAGTAACACCGCTGCTATGATGATACGTGCCAGCATTTTTTTCTGCTTTTTATTCATAACCTCTTTCCTCCCGCCATTTATTTAAATGCCCTGCCGCATCCGCAGCAGAGCATTCTCATTTCATCTTATAAATAAATCTCGCAATCGTCTTCTACTTTCTTACAGTTCTTCAGAACTTCTTTCATTACGCTGTCCGGATCCTGTCCTTCTTCAAATTCTACTTTCATCTTGAGCATCATGAAATTCACGCTTGCATCTTTAACACCTGCTGTGTTCTTAGCTGCTTCTTCCATTTTATTTGCACAGTTTGCACAGTCAACTTCAATTTTGTAAGATTTCTTCATAGTAGTATTCTCCTTCTCATATATGTTTTATTCACGTTTTCATATGAACATTCATTCATATGTTTGATTGTATTATAACACTACCCTCATATATGTCAATATATTTTAAAGAACTTTTCAGACGATTTATGCACAAAAAAATCCTCTCAGTATTGTAAAAATATACTGAAAGGATTTTCTCTCTTTTATTCCTTCACCAGCAGTGCCACTGCTTCTGTCCACACGGTCTCGCAGAACTGGTCTACACAACAGGCTTTTTCAAGTCGATATCCCGCCTGCAAAAATGCCTCCAGATCGCGTGCAAGACTGGTTGCTTTACAGGAGACATACACAATACGATTTACCCCATAGGAAAGGATCTTCGGCAGCGCTTTCGGATGGATTCCATCGCGAGGTGGATCCAGGACGATCACATCCGGCTTCTCAGTCAGATCATCCAGAACCTTCAGGACATCACCGGCAATGAATTTACAGTTATCCAGTCCGTTCAGCTTCGCATTCTCTCTTGCTGCTGCAACTGCATCTTCCACGATCTCGACACCGATCACTTCTTTTGCTACCGGAGCAAGCAACTGCGCGATCGTTCCGGTTCCACTGTAAAGATCGAACACTTCCATTCCACTCGTATTCTGGATATAATCACGCACAATATTGTACAGTACTTCCGCAGCCAGTGAATTCGGCTGGAAGAAAGAAAATGTGCTGATGCGGAATTTCAGTCCGAGCAGTGTCTCATAGAAATAGTCCTGTCCATAAAGTATCCTTGTCTCATCGCTCTGAACTACATCTGAAAGTGAATCATTAAGAATATGCATGATTCCAACAATCCTGCCCTCCAGTGGAAGAGCCAGAAGCTGATCTTTCAGCGGTTCCAGATCATACTCTTCCTGAGTGGTCGTTACAAGATGCACCAGAATCTCACCGGAAGTAACACCTCTTCTCAACATCAGGTGCCGCAGATAACCGGTGTGCTGCAGTTTCCTGTAATAAGAAGCTCCTTTTTCTCTGAAAAATTCTCTTACACAAGTCAGGATATCCGTCATATCCTTATGCACCAGCTTACAGTCGTCAGTATTCAGGATATCATACGTACTTCCTTTCTTATGCAGGCCAAGGGACAGTGGTCCGTCTTTGACCTCATCTCCAAAAGAAAACTCCATCTTATTGCGGTATCCGAATTCGATCGGGCTTCCGTGAATACCCTCCCATTCAAAAGCTGCATTTCCATTCTCATCTATCTGACCACCCTGGATCAATGCCTCTTCCAGAAGCTCTCGTATCTGTGTCTCTTTCATATGAAGCTGGTCTTCATATGACATTGTCTGATACATGCATCCACCACATGCCGGAAAATTGCTGCATACCGGTTCTCTTGTCTCCAATGGTGATTTTTCTATTACCTCCAGGATACGTCCCTGTGCCCTTCCGGAACGTTTCTTCTGAATCATAAAGCGTACCTTCTGTCCCGGAATTCCGTTCTTGATCAGAACCTTCTGATCCTCCACAAAAACATATCCCTTATTCGGGAAGTCCACCTTCTCTATTACACCTTCGTAAATTTCACCTTTTTTCATGCTTTCTATTCCTCATTTATATATTTGAAACACTTGCATCCAGCTGTCTCTTCGTAACCCTCACTCTTTTGTCTTTGACAGAGCAGTAAAACAGCCCCGGTTATCTGCCGGAGCTGTTTGAACTTCATGCTACGCTTACTCTGTTGCCATTCTCTCTGCAAGCAGTCATCTTACTCTTCTTCATCCTCGAAGTAATCATCAAAATCATCATCGAAATCTTCTTCAAAATCTTCCAGATAATCCGGAGCAAAGAAGCGATATACTGCAAATGCGATTCCTGCAACTGCTGCAACTGCGCCTATGATAGCCAGTACCCAGAGGACTGTATTTTTTTCTTTTTCGTCTTCTTTTTTCTTTAAAGCAGCAAGTAAATCCTCAATTTTCTCGTTCAGGTTTAAATTATTCAGATTCATGACGGGCACCTTCCTCTCACTCATTTATAGGTCATAGTATACCACTAATCCATCCATTTTACCATATTTTCTCGCAAATTTTCGATTATGTTTCTGCACCTTATCCATCCAGAACTTCTGATACACCAATCCGCTCCCCAAGTTTTACTCTTGTCTCAATTCCCTTTTCGGAATTCATAAAGATGTCTGGATCAGGCAGTACCCGTTCCTTCTGTGTCATCAGTATAACCGTCGAACCACCAAATGCGAAATTTCCTTTTTCTTTTCCCCGTTTTACACGGCCACGAAGTGGTACATTCTCAATCCTGCCGACCATCAACGCTCCGACTTCCATCATCAGAACAGTTCCAAAATTCACAGTCTTCAACAACGCATATTCTCTTGTATTTTCTTTGTAGATTGGATACACATCATTGGCGACCGGATTGACCGTATGCAGTTCACCCGGAATATGCACTCTCCGGGATTCAAATCCATCATCTATATAGATATATCTGTGATAATCGTCCACACATAAACGGAACACCCAGAGAAGTCCGCCTTCGTATCGTTTCGCCAGAACCGGATTCTTCAGAAGTTCAGCAACTGTATAGGATGTATGTTTGATTTTTACATGACAGTTCTCACTAATCGGATAAACACTCACCCTGCTGTCGCAGGGACTGACAAAAGCTTCCGGTACCATATCGATTTCTCTGGCACCCTCTCGAATCTGTCTGGTAAAAAAATCATTGTACGACCAATACTTTTTCGGTTCATAATCTCTCATATCAATTCCTGCATGTCTTATAAATGCCGGAACCGCCAGTGCAGATACTCTGGAGTCCAGAATTCTGCCCCCAATCTCTGAAAGTACAGGATTTACAAGCGGTTTAAGTAAAGCCCTGCCAATTGCAGAGCCATACATTTTTTCCAGGAATCTGTCCTGAAACGAATCATTTTCAGTTACATGACCTTTTCGGTCTGCCGTATATGTTGTCATGCTGCTGCTCCTTTCAGTTTCCTGATCGTATGGTAATGAGCCCACCATCCTTCTTTGTAAAAAAGAATAAACAGTACTGCCACTGCCACAACTGCAACCAGTACCACCAATTCCTGATTGGTCGGCTTGCGGAAACGGAAATTAAAAATAAACAAGAATCCTACGATCAGCATCGCTGCATGAAGCAATCCCACAAAATAACGAAATCCCGGAAAAAATACCGATGCCACAAACAGAAGCGGCATGATCACAGCCATAGATGTGATTGGAAGTCCCTGATAGTACTTGCGGTTCTCAGATGTCTCGCTCTGGCGTTTTGCCTCCATCACATTAAAATATGCAAGACGGATCACTCCTGCCATCCCGTAAAATGCAAGGATCGCAATGCTGTATGCTTTACACATTCCAAGTTTGTAGCCCAGAATGATTGGAAAAATCCCAAAACAGACAATGTCACAGAGAGAATCGATCTGAATACCAAAGGATTTCTCATCATCGGTTCTGTTCTTCTTTGTCCGGGCTATTTTTCCATCAAACATATCACACAGTCCGGAAAAAGCCAGACAGGATACTGCCAGCGTAAGCTTCCCGTCGATCGCACAAAACATACCCAGGATGGATGAAACAAGACTGATATATGTAACAACTACTGTATAATCATAAAATCCTATCATTCGTAACTCTCCTTATTTTCTTTGCCATGCCCCTGTCCGATCGTAAGCTGTGCCACAATCGTAAAAAGTGCACTGATCAAAAGCTCTCCATAATAACCAAGTCCTCTGCTGAGAACCATCCCCGGCAGAAGTAATGTGCCAAATACCGGGGTGAATATTGTCAGGAACAGTGTCTCACTGATTCCCATACCTCCCGGAAGCGGAAGCATATCTACGGAAACAGAGATCACTGCCTGAAGAAACAGCACCGCCCAGAATCCTGTCCCCGACAGTGAAAACGCTTTATATACAAACCATGTTACTGCAAACATTGCCATTCTCTGTACAAATGTGATCGCAATGACATTCACGATCACTCTCGGATGTGTCTTCAGATAAGCAGCTGTATCTCTGTAAGTATCCATGGAATCTTCCAGTTTTTTCAGCCTTCCTTCTTTGTGACGAAGAATACGGAATTTCTCAAGAATCGAAAGTCCCCATACAAGAAATGATCTGGCAAGCAGTGGATGAAATACCAGAATCGTCATAAAAGTCACACAGAAAATATTCAGTCCCAATCCCAGATAGAAAACAGGAAGAATTCCTTCCAGATACTGATGCAGGAATCCTCTTCCAAACACAGCTACTCCGATACCGACCACCACCAGCACCAGCTTATAGGTGATCGTAATGATCATCAGAATAACCGCAGAAACCGGGATAGATATATTTTTCTTTTTCATATAATATGCCTGCATTGGCTGTCCACCACTCGCAGATGGTGTAATACAGCTGAAAAAGAATCCTACTGATGAAAAGAGAAAACAGGTTCTTTTTTTTAGTTTTATTCCATAGGACCGCATCATATACCATATGATGATCGACTCACCCCAGATAAAGAATGCCACCAGTGCAAGTCCGGGCACGAGCCATCGTTTATCCGCACTCCGAATGGCATCCATCATAGCCCCGAGGTCTTCTCCATGAAACACTCCATAAATTGTGAGCACAAAGACAATGAGCAGGAAAGCTCCATTAAAGATCACTCTTTTATTTTTTTTCATAAGCAGCTCACCCTTCTGTAGATTTCAGAATCTTTTTCTCGATCCTGCTGCCAAATCTTTCGTAAATTTTGTATAGATTTGTGTTTCTGCCAATATAGAAACACAATTCTGCAAGAAGGATTCCTCCTGCCACGTCCACCAGGACATGCTGTTTCGTCAGCAATGTAGAGACAAATACAAGAATTGCCAGCACCGCCGACACTCTCTGGTACCATACCGGAATTTCTTTTCTTCCGCGGATGCCCAGATAGCAGAACCAGCTGACCAGACAATGAATAGACGGAAACAGATTATCTGCTGCATCAATAGAGTACAGCCACAAAGCAAGCTGATTCCATAATCCTCCATCTGTTATCACTGGTCTAGTATTCGTTGTGGGATACAAAAGAAAGAAACCAAGGCAGATACATCTTGATATAAAATCTCCTGTAAAAAACTGGTACACACTGTGTCGATCCTGCCTGGCAATCAGAATGTAATTGACGATCCAGAAAAGATAGCATCCAAAATAAATGATCAGAAACTGTGGGACAAAAGGAAGGCTCTTGTCCACAGCAGTTTCTATATTGTGGTGGTACCATCCACCTGCGATCATTCTGGAACCTGAATAAACAAGACAATTAAATACAAACGAAAAAATAACCGGGAAAATTCCATATGCAGGGAGTATCCTCGTGAGGCCTTTTAAAATTTTTTTCATTCTGTACTCCCTTCGAATTTTCATGTATCCAGTATATCATTCATTAAAAGGTAAAACAACTAAAGTACAGAAACTTTAAGATTTCTTAAGAAAATTATAAAAAGTTATATTTTCTTAAGTTT
>ERZ838577.2504-NODE-2504-length-20369-cov-4.611795_pt1 | contig 20369 bp, 16 predicted proteins | sample MGYA00519682_ERZ838577 | MGnify/ENA primary metagenome ERZ838577 (study PRJEB31850, sample SAMEA3708838) | human gut metagenome | biome: human gut; feature: human-associated habitat; material: faeces | place: China | collected 2014 ...
GCGTAGCACACGGGATTCCTGATTAAATGTTTTAATCAGGAATCAGTATCAGAACGTTTTCTGCAGGAATGCCTTGATCGAGCCGTCATACAGCTCCTGATTGTTGATGCGCAGGTGGGAATGCGAGCCTTCGTCCATCCAAACGAGCTCCTTCGGGGCATTGCAGGCCGCGTACAGCTCTTCTGCGCGCTTCGGCAGCGAGAAGGCGTCCTTGCGGCCGTGGAGGAACAGGATCGGCGTTTTCACCTTGCCGATGACGCGAATGGGCCGCGCTTCGCGGATCTTCATGCCGGATTCCAGCCGGGCGGCCCAGAAAATTTCGTACAGGACGGGGAAGATCGGCCGCTTTTCTGCCTTCATGTGCAGCTTGAAGGATTCCAGAAACGTTGCGAACAGGCCTTCAACCACGAGATGGGAGACATAGGCCGGAAACTCCGGCTTCGCCGCCGCCAGCACGACGGCCCCGCCGCCGACGCAGATGCCGTGCAGCACCACGTCGCTGCAGCCGAGCCGGTCGTGCGCGAAGCGCGACCATGCGATAACGTCCGACCACTCGCGTGTGCTGCAGTAGTTGTATTTGCCTTCGCTCAGGCCGTGGGCACGACTGTCGACGACGAGAATGTTGCAGCCCGCCTCGGCGTAGGGCTGTGCGAAATAGTAGCTGTAGTACAGCGACTCGGTGCGGCCGGGGAAGATGATGGCGCAGCGCTTGTGGCCGAAGTCGAAATACTCGCCCGCGAGCTTCAGACCCTCGTTTTCGATGGAAACGGGCCGCTTGCGTGCCTCGTTTTCGTGTGCCCAGTCCATGCCGAGGTCAAACATCCGCGTGTGCTCCGGATTGGGCGGATAGCTGTTTGCACGGGTCCATTTTTCCGGCCCGGTCCGGACGAGAATGTTGTGATACACCTTTTTGGCGATGGGCCAGGTCGCTGCGAACATTCCCAGGAACGACAGCAGCACGAACCCCAAAATGAGCCATATCCAGAATGGCATGGGAAGATACCTCCGTTTTTTCTTTCATTATATCGAATTTTGTCGTCTTTGTAAACGCAGAATCATAAAAATACATTGTTCCCTCTTGAAAAATGAACGCATCCATACTATAATGAATGCCGGGAAAGGGGAGAACATTTATGACAAATTTTGCGATCCTGACGGATTCCTGTTCTGATCTGACGGCGCCGCTGCGCGAGCGCTTTGGCGTGGACGGCTATGTGCCCGGGGCGCTCGTCTATCCGGACGGCAGCAATCATTACGCGGATCTTGACTGGAAGAATATGACACCCGTGCAGTTTTTCGGCACGATGAAGGATAAAAAGGGCGGCCTGTTCACCTCGGCGCAGATCGGCCTGCAGGACGTTGCTGACCGGCTCGAGCCGCTGCTGCAGCAGGGCCGGGATATCCTGTTCGTCGCCGTGTCCTCGGGCCTGAGCGGTACATACAACAGCACCTGCCTTGTGGCGAATGAGCTGATGGAAAAGTACCCCGAGCGGCACATCCGCTGCGTCGACACGCTCCGCTACTGCGGTGCGGAGGGGATGCTCGTCATCGCGGCGACGCGCCTGCGCGCTGCCGGGAAGACGCTGGACGAAACGGCCGACTGGCTGGAGGAGAACCGCCTGCGCGTGCACCAGATGGGCGTGCTGGAGGACCTGTTCTTCTGTAAGCGCATGGGCCGCGTCTCGGGCGCTGCGGCCGTGATGGGCACGCTCGTCGGCATCCGCCCGCTTGCGGATATCAACGAGAAGGGCCTGAGCGACGTCATCGGCAAAACGCGCGGCCTTGCCCCGGCGCTGAAGGCGACCGTCGACTATATGGCCCGCACGGTCGAACGGCCGGAGGAGCAGATCATGCTGCTGTCGCATTCGGACCGCCCGGAGCGCGCGGAGGAGCTGCGCGCCATGGTCGAGGAGCGCTTCCACCCGAAGGAGCTGCACGTTGTACCGGTCTGCCAGTCCTGCGGCGCGTCGATCGGGCCGGGCCTGTACGCCATCTTCTATTTTGGCCGCCCGATCTCGTCCGGCCTGACGGAGGAGCGCAGCCTGATCGCGGAGCTGACGGGAAAAACAAAATAATCGCGCGGGAGCCAGCGGCAGTCGAGCCGTTGGCTCCCGTTTTTTGCTGCAATTTACAAAATCTGGAAGTTATGTTTCGGAACATGCCAAATTCGGGCGTCTTACAACAGAAAATCTTGGAAAAACCTGTTGATTTTCCAAAAAACGCGTGGTAAAATATTTACAACTATAGGCTCCGGAGTATGCCGGGGCGTCTGGGAGGGAGTGCCCATGAAACACTTGCTGCGCGCAATGGGCGCAGCCATGTTAGCGGCTCTGCTGCTGTCGGCCTGTTCGACGCCGCAGGAGCAGACCGAGCCGTCCGCGCCGCAGACCACGCAGGCCACGCAGGCCGCAACCGGCGCGACGGAGGAGTCCGCAACGGAGGCAGAGGAACTGCTTGCGCTGCCGCGTGACCTTGGCAGCGGCCTGACGCTGCAGGCGGTCCTGCCGTTTTCCGGCCCGAATGTGGATGCAGACGGCGCGGAGAGCGACCAGCTTGCCACCATCATCGTGCAGAATGACGGCGGAATGGCCGTCGGCGCGGCGGATATCACCCTGATGTGTGAGGACGGCGCGGAGCTCCGCTTCCGCGTGACGGACCTGCCCGTTGGCGGCTCGTGCTACGCCTTCGAGCTGAATTCCGCGCAGTACACCGGCGAGAACCGCGTCTGCGCGGCCTCGGCGGAGGTCGAGCCGGACGGCTCGCTCTCCGTGGACTACCGCGTCAGCGTGATGGTGCAGGACGGCGGCCTCGTCCTCGTCAACATGACGGAGGACACGCTGCACAACGTCACCGTCCGCTACCGCACGGACACCGGCGGTACCTACTTCGGCGGCCTGAGCTACACGGCCACGGTCGAAGAGCTGGCCCCCGGCGCGTCGCAGACGGTCCTCGCGGCGGAATGCTACATGGGTCTGCCCTCCGTCATCGCGGTTTCGGCAGACGAATCGTAATCACCCTAGAAAAAGGAGGAAATATTGATGAGAAAACTGAGCAAAACGCTCCTCTCGCTGCTGCTGATCGCGGCGATGCTCGCATCGTTCGTCGTTCTCCCGGCGGCGGCTGAGGAACCGGCCGCAGAGCAGCCGACCGAGGCTGTGCAGGCGGCTGAGACGCAGGCGGCGGATTCTTCTTTCATGAAGATCTTCCACCTCGACTGTGGACGCAAGTATTTTACGAAGGATTGGATCCTCGCCCTGATCAATGAGATCTCGGCGGCGGGCTATACCCACCTGCAGCTTGCCCTCGGCAACGACGGTATGCGCTTCCTGCTGGACGATATGAGCCTGACTGTGGGCGATAAGACCTATTCCAGCGAAGATGTCGCTGCGGCGATCCACGCGGGCAATGTGGCTTACGACAACCGGTAGAGCTATACGCCCGAGAAGGACGAACTGACGGAGTCCGAGATGAATGCCATCATTTCCTATGCAGCCTCGAAGGGCATCACGGTCATTCCGCTGATCAACAATCCGGGTCATATGGACGCGATCCTGTCGGCGGCGACTAGCCTGACGGGCACGACCTGCTCCTATGACGGCTCCGTTACGACGATCAATCTGGAGAATGAGGATGCAGTCGCATTCACGAAGGCGTTCCTGACGAAGTATGTGGAATACTTCGCGGCAAAGGGCTGCACGCACTTCGGCATCGGCGCTGATGAATATGCGAATGACGTTTATTCCACCGGCTCGATGGGCTTTGGCCAGCTTGTGAAAGATGGAAATTACGACAAGTTTATTTCCTATGTCAATTCTGTCGCGGCGCTCGTCAAGGCAGCCAAAATGAAGCCGGTTGCATTCAACGACGGTTTCTACTTTAACAACAATACCTATTCCGGTACGTTTGATACGGATATCGTTATTTCCTTCTGGACGTCCGGCTGGGGCGGCTACCAGTCTGAGACTGCTTCTTGGCTTGCTGCACGCGGCCATCAGATGATCAATACGAACGGCGACTTCTACTATGTCCTTGGCAAGAGCGACAAATTCGACAGCGGCTATGATTATGCGTCGAACTTCAGCAACACTGCCTTCATGGGCAGCACGGTTTCGAATCCGGCCGGTGCTACGTTCTGCGTCTGGTGCGACTATCCCGGCGCAGAGACGGAGCAGGAGATTGCCAAGAATGTCCGTCTGGTGCTCCGCGCAATGGCGCAGCGCATGAACGATCAGGAAGTCTCCGTCGATGAGAACGCGCTGGTTTCCGGCGGCTTCAAGGCTGACGGCACGATCAATACCGATGTTGACGCTGCCGAAGACGCGGCTACCGGCATCAAGGTTTCCGCTCCCGGTGTGAAGACAGTCGATGTCACGGCGAAGACCGACAACCTCCCCGAGGTTACCGGTGCTGCGGAAGTGCTGGCTTGGGAAATCACTCCCCGCGATGCTGACGGCAATGCCTACACGGGCGAGGGCACGGTCACGCTGCACATTCCGGAAGCGTGGATCGGCGCAAAGGTCTATGGCACGGTCGTCAATGAAGACGGCTCGGTCACTGAGGGCACGAACCTCACGCTCGATGAGAAGAACCATACCATCACCTTTACCGTGCCGCACTTCTCTACTGTGCTGGCCGTGAAGGAGAATAAGAGCAATACGGTCGATATTACGATTGGCGATCCCCCCAAGACGCTTGAGCTTGACGGCAATCGAATTGACGGCATGGGGACCCCGCTGCTTGACGATGACATTGCCAAAGTTACTGGTGTGCATCAGTCGCAGGAAGCGAGCATCACTGCGGAAAAGCTGACCAGCATTTCTGATGACGACGAGTTTGTCATTGGCGATGGAACAAACTTCCTCGGATTTTCCGGCGCTGCTCTGTTCAATACCACGAATAAGGAAGAAGCAGCAAAATGGAAGGTAGTTGCCACTGGCAATTACTATTATGTTAAGGTCGTAAATAGCAGTAGTAACTATTATCTGAATATCGATGCAAGCTACAATTGGGATACCTATAAGTATGAGTACTCGCTAGCGGTTAATTCATCATCTGCTCAGCGCTGGAGCTATAGCACCTCTTCTGGATTCCAGAATTATTACTATAATAATTATTACATCGGGATTTCCGGCAATACATGGACTGCGGTAACGAGTAGCGGCACAAAGGGCCATCCTTACAAGCTGACGGAAATTCCCGCTGTTAACAAGACAATCCTGACCATCACCGGCAAGTCTGCTGGCACGACTACGCTGAAGCTCGGCAACGAGACCTACACGATCAACGTCAACTACAAACAGCAGCAGGTCAATGCGGTTGTTGGTGAGACTACAAAGGTCACAAACGTCAGCGGTAATCTTTACACGGAGGGACTTCTTGATACGTCGATTGCGACAGTCGCGATTGCCAACGGCACGATGACTGTTACTGGCGTCAAAGAGGGCAATACCTCCGTTCGTGTTGGCGATACCGTGTATAAGATTTCGGTTAGCAAAGGTAATCTGGACACGGCTCCTTCTCTGAAGATCGAGTTTTGGATTACGAATAAGCGTGTTTCTGAGGGAACAACATATTCCGAGAGCGCGACTAGCAAATCACTTGCAGCTGCTACGGCACATGATGAGCAGGGCGTTCTGATTGCTGATCAGGTCCCGAGCAGTGGCGTGATCTCAGGTGAGAACCCAGTCGTATATTGGAAGACAACGCGCTTGGCTAGCGACAATAAGCAGACGATCGGTTCCGGTGTTGACAAGACACGTTCTGGTAATGATTTTACCTATATTCGCTATTGGAGTGGTAATTGGTCCTACTCTACGGATAGAGAAAATTGGGTGAATTTTGAAGATGGTGACCAGATTGTCGCATATTATCTTCAGAAGACAACAGTTACTAAGGAAGTCGAGACACAGGTCGTTGACTGGGGTTACCAGAAGGATCAGTGGAGCAGTTTGAATTATCTGGACACGAAATACGTCCTGATGGACTACTCAGTTAAATATGAGTCCGGCGAGGAGTCGCCATCCTTATTCCCCACAAATGATAGCCTTGGCTTCCATTGCGATGTTACTACATCAAAGAATGGCGTTTACTATCGTCAAATCGGCATGACTCGTGCAGTGGAAACAGATAATTATGAGGTTTACATGATTACGTTGACACCGTCGAGTGATACGCCGACGGATAAGTTAGCTTCAACTGCAGCTAAAAATAGTAGCTATACATATGGTGGCACCGAAAAGATTGTGTGGGTTGATACACAGGAAGACTTAGATGCTAGTGAGCTCGGTACCTATACTAGCATCTCTGGAACATTTACTTACAGCATCGGCGGAGAACCGATTGTTCCGGGCGTTGAGATTTATCGTCAGCAGGCGATGAAGGTTACCTACTATCTTCGCGCAAGGAAGACTCCGGATTCTTTGACGGTACACTACATTGATAAGAAAGCCAACAAGGAATTCTACAGCTACAATATCGCTGTTGAGGCGGGAACCGTCTTTAATGAGAACATTGGTCTGGGAAATCCTGTGAATGGTGAGCTGAATAATGGCACAGTGACGAATCTGCAGGGCAAGCAACAGATTGTTTCTGCTAACCTGTCGACGATGCCTGCAATTGGTGCGCAGTATCGGTATAGTGATTATACCTGCGTCAAGGTTGTGCGAAGCACGGCTACAACAGATGAACCTGCTGGCAAGGAAGTATTCCTGTACTACACATTCAACAATTCGCACATCTTTGTTGTTGATTTTGGCGTGCCTCTGAAGATTAAAGCTACTGATATTGGTGTTACAGTGCCAGCGGGAGACAGCTATTGGACGGAGGCAACTTGCACCGGCGCGGTGTACGGCGAAACGAAGATTGCCAATGGGGAAGGCCTGACCTATACTGCTACCAAACCAATGCTGGGCATTGAAACCCTGAATGTAACACTGGCAACTGGTACGGGCGAAGATGATAAGGCTACCCATACCATTTACCTTGTCCCCGCGACGACGGTCTACTATGAGCAGAACGTTGCGACCTACAGCGATGGCTGGAGCTTGAATGGAACCGCGATTGCAGCGGACAAGTATCAGGAAACCCAGAAGGGCCGCACGGCGGGTTGTAACTTCGGCTATGATCCGTATTACAAAGAGAACCAACTGGGTGCAAACGGTTCTGTGATGTACACGACCACGCCGGGCGAAAGTGCTCAGCTGACCTTCAAGGGCACGGGCATGGAGCTGTATCTCCGCACGCAGAATGCCAACAACACGACCAAGCCGTCTGATGAAGCCGCGCAGGACGTGACGGACCATTCCTACATGCTCGTTCAGGTCTACGCCGGTGATACGACCGATGCAAACAGCCTGAAGCGCATGAGCTTCGTCGACGTGAACAACCTGTTTGTCGAGTCCAAGAACGGCTATGGCTACAACACGCCGTGCTGGACGGTTGACGGCATGACCTACGGCACCTACACGGTCGTTGTCCGCTATGTCAAGGGCACGACCTACGGCCTTGCCATCGACGGCTTCCGCGTGACGAATACGCTGAATCCGGATAATGCCACGACGAAGGACTTCTACGCTGCTGTCGGCGAGGCCAACATGCAGACTGCCGAGATCCGCAACATGGTTCTTGCACAGGCAAATGTAAACAATAATGCCATCTTTGGAATGTCCGCCCCGATGTATCAGGTCGGCGTTAATGAAGTTCTGGATGCCGTATTCGATGACAAGGATGTCATTTCCGGCGCAGCTATTATTGCATCGAATGGCACTGTCAATACAAATGTTACGGTCGACAAAGACCTTGTCAACATTGGCCCGAAGAATGAGATTTATCTCCAGCAGGGTCAGGCCGTTGTGATGGAGCTTACCGGGAACTACGCCTCCGTGCAGGTTGGCATGCGCAGCCTGACCGGCGATGCGGTGACGTACAAGATCAACACGGAAGAGAAGACAATGAACTCCACGGTTGATATGTATTACAAGGTCGAACCTGTGGAAGGAAAGCTCGTCATTCAGAACGTCTCCGAGGACGGCATTCTCGCCCTGACCAAGCTGAAGGTTACCGGAGCGGGCACGACGACCAACGACGTCAGCGTCGAGACCACTCCCGAAGCGATCCGCTACGCGATGGCGCTGATGCGCGGCATCGACGTCCCGCAGTTCACGGACGTCGCCGAGGATGCGTGGTATCACGACTACGTCTACGACCTCGTCTACCGCGGTGTCGTCAACGGCATGACCGCCACGACCTACGAGCCGGAGGGTAAGCTCACCCGTGCCCAGTTCGTCAAGCTGCTGGCCTGCTCCCTCGAGGAGGCAGAGACCCTCAAGACCTACGAGGGCCAGCATCCCTTCACGGACAGCGAGGGCCACTGGGCCGAGACCTACATCGCGTGGGCCAAGGACAAGGGCATCGTCGAGGGCGTCTCCGCCACGGAGTTCGACCCCGAGGCGCCGATCACCCGCGAGCAGATGGCCACGATCTTCGGCCGCTACGCCCTGAAGCAGGGCATCGAGCTGCCGAAGTCCGACAACGCGGCCGGGTCCTTCCCGGACGCCGACAAGATTTCCGAGTATGCCCGTGAGTTCGTCGAGCTCATGCGCATCGCGGGCATCCTGAACGGCTACGAGGACGGCACGTTCCGTCCGCAGGGCAACGCCACCCGCGCGGAGGCAGCCAAGCTGTTCTCCCTGTTCCTGTCCATCACGGACAAGCTCGCAAAATAAACGCAATGCCGCCGCCCTCCCGGGCGGCGGGATTTTTCAATGGGGCAAAGCCCCCACCACACTGTAGCGGCGCTCAATGAGCGCCTATGGCAAATGCAAGCTTGGAGGAACTGTCGAAAAACCGGCAGCCCGCTCGTTTCGATTTAAAATAGGGCGTCAGCCCAACCATATTGTAGCGGCGCTCAGTGAGCGCCTATGGCAGCCGCAAGTTTGGGAGAACCATCGAAAAACGACAGCGGTACTTGGCGCTCGCAATGGCATGCCGCGACAAAGGCGTGTGCGGTCGACGATACTGCCCGGAAATCTGCAAGTGCGCAAGGCGCTCACTGAGCGCCGCTACATTAGTGTGTGCGGCCGAAGAAGTGCACGGAAACCAGCAACTGCCAAAGGCGAAGCCTTGGGAGAGCCATCGAAAAAACCGGACGGGCTCATGGCTCGTCCGGTTCATAAAAGCGATCATTCAACCATTTTGCGGGGTTGTCTGCAATATATTGCCAAATCATATCATAATCCTTCTGCCCGCGGATAACGTGGTCATAATAGCTCCGCTGCCATATCGAAAATCCGGCCCGCTTCGACACATGTGCCTTCATCTGGCGGACGATCTGCGGAATTCCCGCCTGTCCCGGCGTTTCGTCAAGCCGCAGCAGCAAATGAATATGATTCGGCATGACGACGGATTGATCAACCGATGCGTGAGAGTAGAATTTTGGGATGTCCCGGATGGCCTCTGCGGCATACCGGCCATAGCGCGTGAGCGGCAGCCTGTGCAGAGGGCGCTCGCAACCCGCAAGGGGCACGCCGCATCCGTAAGGCGGCAAAGCCGCCAACGGCTGCGCAGTGAGCGCCGCTACAGACTCCCAGAAGTAATTGCGTTTTCCATTGGTGCAGACCGTAATGAAGTAAGCGCCGGGCGTGCTGTAATCAAATTCCGGCAGGCGATGAAAGCGATATTGCGACTCACTCATACTTTATCACAGCATCGGTCGATCATTTCCTCCATCATGCCCTGCCGCAGGTGGCACAGCAGCCGGAACTGCTCCACGATGTCCGCCTGCATGCCCTGACTCATCCATAGCACGATCTGACCATAGCACTCGCACTGGTAAAACCGCACCAGCACCTCCCGGTCCGCCTCCGGCAGCGCCTTCCCGGCAAACGCCGTGTCAAAATAGCTGCCCACCACGCTGTGGCAGATGTCCATCAGGCTGTGCTCATAGGCCTCGTGGCTGGCGGAATTGTAAAGATGCAGCACGGCCGTTCGGTTCTGCAGGGCAAATTCCACGGCGATCTCCAGACACTGCTCCAGCGAGTCGACCGTCGGGTACTCCTGCACGATGCGCGCGGCCTCGTCCTTGACGATCTCCTCGGCCAGCGCGGGAATATCCGTGTAGTGATAATAGAACGAATTGCGGTTGATGCCGCAGTCCTCCACGATGTCCTTCACCGTGATCTTGTTGAGCGGACGCTCGTTGAGCAGCTTCAAGAACGAAGCGCGGATCGCACGTTTGGTCAGCGATGTCACGGGACGCACCTTCCTTTCCTGCCCTATTATGCCACATGCCGGAAAAATTTTCAACATAAAAATTCGGAGCCGCACGCGGCTCCGAATCGGGAAGCAATTATTTTGCGGCGTTGCGCAGGATGCATTTCAGCGTGCGCACGGCGGCCTCCATGTCCTCGACCGGGACGTACTCGAACCGGCCGTGGTAATTCTCGCCGCCCGTGAACAGGTTCGGGCAGGGAAGCCCCTCGTAGGACAGGCGCGCGCCGTCCGTGCCGCCGCGGATGGGCACGACGCGCGGCGTGACGCCCGCATCGCGCATGGCCTGCTGCGCCGCCTCGACGATGGCCATGTGCGGCTCGATCTTCTCGCGCATGTTGTAGTAGCTGTCGCGCAGGGCGACTTCGACCGTTCCCGCGCCGTATTTCGCGTTCAGGAAGGCCGCCGCGGACTCGAACAGCGCCTTGCGCGCCTCGAACGACGCGCGGTCGTGGTCGCGGATGATGTATTCGAGCGTCGCCAGCTCCACCTCGCCCTGCATGGCGCACAGGTGGCTGAAGCCCTCGTAGCCCTCCGTGGCCTCCGGGCGGTCGTGCACCGGCAGCATACCGTGGAACTCCATGGCGATGAGCTGCGCGTTGACCATGCAGCGCTTGGCCGAGCCGGGGTGAACGTTGCGCCCGTGGACGGTCACAACGGCGGAGGCGGCGTTGAAATTCTCATATTCCAGCTCGCCGAGCGTGCCGCCGTCGACGGTGTAGGCGTAGTCCGCGCCGAAATGCGCCAGATCGAAGCGGTCCGCGCCGCGGCCGATCTCCTCGTCCGGGGTGAAGCCGATGCGCAGGGACGCGTGCGCGCCGCCCTCGGCCAGCAGCTCCTCCACGGCGGTCAGAATTTCCGCGATGCCCGCCTTGTCGTCCGCGCCGAGCAGCGTCGTGCCGTCCGTGACGATCAGGTGCTTGCCGACGCTGCGATTCAGGATCGGGAAATCCGCAGGGCTGAGCGCCGTCGTGTCGTTCAGGGCGATATCGCCGCCCGTGTATTCCACGATGCGCGGCTTGATGCCCTTGCCGGAGCAGTCCGGCGAGGTGTCCATATGGGCAATGAGGCCGATGGCGGGCGCACCGGGCGTGCCGGGCACGGAGCCGTAGACATAGCCGTCCGCGTCGATGCGGGCGTCCGCAATACCGAGCGCGCGCATCTCCTCCACGAGCGCTTCGCCGAGCAGCTTCTGCTTCGCGGTCGAGGGGCAGGTCTCCGAGCTCTCATCCGACTGCGTGTCGAAGGAAACATAGTGCAGAAGGCGTTCCGTTACCGTCATATCCGTTCTCCTTTCCAATTGTCGAAAACTGCCCCGGCGTTTGGCCGGGGCAGAAATTTTTTCTTACTTGCCGCAGAGCGCTGCAGTGTCCTGCGCGATCATGAGCTCTTCGTTCGTGGGGATGACCCAGACCTTCACGCGGGAATCGTCCGCGGAGATGAGGGCTTCCTCGCCGCGCACCTTGTTGCGCTCCGGGTCGAGCTTGACGCCGAGGAATTCCAGACCCTCGCAGATGGCGGCGCGGTTCGTGCAGCCGTTCTCGCCGACGCCGGCCGTGAAGACCAGGCAGTCCAGACCGCCGAGCGCGGCGGCGTAGGCGCCGATATACTTGCGGACCTCGTAGCAGAACTTGTCCAGCGCGAGCTGGCAGGCCTCGTCGCCCTTGTTGGCGCCGGCCTCGAGATCACGGAAGTCGGAGGACACGCCGTTCGACAGAGCCAGCACGCCGGACTTCTTGTTCAGCATCGTCAGGCACTCGTCGGCCGTCATGTTGTACTTGTTCATGATGAACTGCGCGACGCAGGTGTCGATATCGCCCGCGCGGGTGCCCATGGGAACGCCGGCCAGCGGGGACAGGCCCATGGATGTATCCTGGCACTTGCCGTCCGCAACGGCGGAGAGGGAGGAGCCGTTGCCGAGGTGGCAGACGACGATCTTCAGCTCGCTTGCGGGCTTGCCCATCAGCTCGATGGCACGCTTGGAGACATAGCGGTGGGACGTGCCGTGGAAGCCGTAGCGGCGGAGATGATCTTCCTCATAATACTTCGTGGGAATGGCGTAGCGATAGGCCTTCGGGGGCATGGTCATATGGAACGCAGTGTCGAACACGGCGACCTGGGGCTTGCCCGGCATGACCTTCTCGCAGGCCTCGATGCCCATGAGGTTGGCAGGGTTGTGGAGCGGGCCGAGGGGGATGCAGTCGCGGATGGCCTGCTTGCAGGCTTCGTCGATGATGCAGGATTCGACGAACTTGTCGCCGCCGTGCAGCACGCGATGGCCGATGGCATCGATCTCGTCCGTGGACTTCAGAACACCGTACTCCGGATCGACAAGGATGGACAGGACGGCCTCAATGGCTTCGGAATGCGTGGGCATGGGGATGTCGCGCTCGACCTTCAGACCGGTGGCGGGGACCTTGTGTGTCAGCTTGCCATCGATGTAGATGCGCTCGCACAGGCCCTTGGCGAAGACCTCACCGGAGGTCGGGTCCATCAGCTGGTACTTCAGCGAAGAGCTGCCTGCATTGATCACGAGAATTTTCATGGTTGTGTCAACTCCTGTAAAAACATTGTTTTCTTTTCTTCAATTTCGTGATAGTATTAACACATACGGCTTTATTCTATAATAAATTGGCGCATGATACAAGTGCTTTTTTGGGAAATGAGGAATTTTTTGTGAGGATCGCCGGAATCATCTGCGAATATAACCCCTTCCACAACGGCCATGCCCATCAGCTCGCCGTGCTGCGGGAGGCGGGCTATGCGCCAGTGTGCGTGATGAGCGGGGACTATGTCCAGCGGGGAGAGCCCGCTGTCATTCCGGCTGCGGCACGGGCCGAGGCTGCCGTTCGCTGCGGGGCGGCGCTGGTGCTCGAGCTGCCGCCGAGCTATGCGCTCCGCTCGGCAGAGGGCTTTGCGGACGGCGGCGTGGAGCTGCTCGACCGCCTCGGCTGCGCGGAGGCGCTGTGCTTCGGCAGCGAGAGCGGCGATGCGGAGGCCCTGCTGGCTACGGCGCGAACGCTGCTGTCTCCGGAGCTTGTGCCGCTGCTGAAGCAGGAGCTTGCGGGCGGCGCCTCGTTCCCGGCGGCGCGGCAGCGGGCGCTGGAACGGCTTGGCGCGCCCGGTGCGGCGCTGCTGGAGCGGCCCAATTCCATTCTTGCGGTGGAATACTGCAAGGCCCTGCTGCGGCGCGGGTCTGCCATGCGGCCGATCGTGCTGCACCGCGCGGGGGATTATCACGGCGGGAGCGCTGCGGATGCGCCTTCGGCCAGCTTTCTGCGCGGGCAGGCGGACTGGACTGACTATATGCCGGAGGCTGCGCGGGCCGTGCAGGCCGCTGCACCGCGATATAGGCTGGCGGCGGGGGAGCGGGCCATGCTTGCGCGCCTGCGGGCCATGACTGCGGCGGAATTTGCCGCGCTGCCGTACGGCTCCGAGGGCCTGTGGCAGAAGGTGATGCATGCCTGCCGCACGGAGGCGTCGCTGGAGGGCATCCTCGCAGCCGCAAAATCGAAGCGCTATCCGCGCACCCGGCTGATGCGGATGCTCCTGTGCGGCTTTCTGGGCCTGACGGAGCAGCAGCTGACCGAGCCTGCGCCCTATGTGCGCGTGCTGGCGCTCGATGCGGACGGCCGGGCCATCCTGCGGGCGGTGCAGGGCGGGCTCTTGCTCCTGCATGCGGGAGAGCGCGCACAGGACTGCGCGTTTGCGGAAACGGAGCGGCGCTGCCGCGCGCTTTACGGCCTGTTCCGGGAGGACGGGGCCGCGGAGCCTTCTCCGAAAATGCGCGTCTATGTGCAAAGGGATTGACATCGGGCAGCATTTCCCATACAATCATTTCCAGATGCGCACGGCGCACGGAAAAGGAGAGAGAAAAATGGCAATTATGCTTCGGCTCAAATGCCCGTCCTGCGGCGAAGTCATGAACGCGGCAGGCTTCTGCAATTGCACCAAATGCGGCACACCGATCCGCTACAACGGCTGGGGAATGCTGCAGATCTACCGCATGGGCTCCCCGGTCAGCATCGCGGCAGGCTACGGCATTTATCTGGACGGCCAGCCCTACGGCCATCTGGCCAACAAGGAGAGCATCCGCATTCCGCTCCCGATGGGGACGCACACGCTGCACATGACCTGCGGCATGACGCGCCGCTGTGAGGACCTGACGTTCACACTGACGCCGGAGGCCCCTGCCGCCTATGTCAAGGCGTCCATCCGCATGGGCTTCTGGTCGAACACGATCCACCTGACTCCGGCCGATCCGTCCGAAATGCCGCAGGCGTAAACCGGTTTTTCCAAGAAAAAAAGCAAAAATAATGCTTGCAATTCTGCGAAAACTGTGATAAGATAGTCGGGCATTGAAAATAAGAGGGGCATCATGCCCTTTTACGAAACGAGAAAGAGGTGAAAGCAATGAAGGAAGGAATCCATCCGAAGTACGAACAGACGACGATTCGATGCGCGTGCGGTGAGATCATTGAGACCGGTTCCACGAAGAAGGACATCAAGGTCGAAATTTGCTCCAAGTGCCACCCTTTCTATACCGGCAAGCAGAAGCTGGTTGATACCGGCGGACGCGTTGACCGCTTTAACAAGAAGTTTGGCCTGAAGTAAAGAATGAACGAAAAGTCTGCATCGTATCGGTGCGGACTTTTTTCATACTTTTTTCGGGAAAATACGCAGCTCCTGCCGCCGGCCGCTCCGGGCGGCGGCTGTGGGGAGCCCAGTCAGAATTTTGGAGGTAGTCATGCAGCAGAATGATCGAGTCAAAGCAGAGAAGGCCATCCTGGTCGGCCTGAGCGCGGACTGCTTCCGGCCGGAGGAGAACGCCACGGACGAGTCGCTGGACGAGCTGGAGGCTCTCCTCGAGACGGCGGGCGGCATCTGTGAGGCAAGGGTGCTGCAGAACCGCCACACGCCGGACCCGCACAGCTTCATCGGCGAGGGAAAGGCACAGGAGGTGCGCACGCTGCTCGAGAGCACGGGCGCGACGCTCGTTGTGTTTGACAACGACCTCTCGCCGTCCCAGATCCGCGCGCTGGAGGAGCTGACGGATGCGACCGTCCTGGACCGCAGCGCCCTGATCCTGGATATCTTTGCCCAGCGCGCCAAAACGGCCGAGGGCCGCCTGCAGGTCGAGCTGGCGCAGTATCAGTACCTGCTGCCGAAGCTCTCCGGCATGGGCACGTCGATGTCCCGCCTGGGCGGCGGCATCGGCACGCGCGGCCCCGGTGAGACGAAGCTCGAAACGGACCGCCGCCACATCCGCGAGCGCATCACCCGCCTGCAGGCGGAGCTGGACGAGGTGCGCCGCGTGCGCGCCACGCAGCGTGAGCGCCGCGTGAAGAACTCCATTCCCGTCGTGGCGCTGGTCGGCTACACGAATGCAGGCAAGTCCACCCTGCTCAACGCTCTTACGGGCGCGGGCATCCCGGCCAACGACCGGCTGTTTGACACGCTGGACACGACGACCCGCCGCCTGAAGGTGTCGGATCATCTGGAGATCCTGCTGTCCGATACCGTCGGCTTCATCGCCAAGCTGCCGCATCATCTCATCGAGGCCTTTCAGGCCACGCTGGAGGAGCTGCAGTATGCGGACCTGCTGCTGCATGTCATCGATGCGTCCGACCCGCACCGTGAGGCACACATCGAGGTTGTTGACCGGCTGATCGAAAAGCTGGCCAAGCCCGGCGTGCCCGTGCTGCGCTGCTATAACAAGGCCGACCTCGTCGGCGACGTCTCGAATCTCCCCATCGGCGAGAAGAACATCCCCATGTGTGCGCGCAGCGGCATCGGCATGGACGAGCTGCTCACGCGCATCGAGGAGACGCTGACGGGCCGGCTCCACCGGGCCGTGTTCCTGCTGCCGTATTCCGACGCGGGCGCGCTGGCCCAGCTGCACGAGCAGGCGCAGGTGCTCCGCGTGGATTACCTGCCGGAGGGCGTCGAGGTCGAGGCCGTCTGCCGCGAGGAGCTGTTCGGCCGCCTGAAGCGCTTTGTAAAGGAGCCGGAGGCATGAAGGAATATCTCGTCCCCACCGGCGACGGCGAGGCACAGTTCATCGAGCGCCGCTCCCGCTTCATCGGGCACATCTTCCTGACGGAGACGGAGGAGGAGGCGCTCGCACGGCTGAAGCAGATGCGCGAGCAGTACTGGGATGCGACCCACAATGTCTATGCCTACATCATCCGCGATGGCGCAACGCGCTTTTCCGATGACGGCGAGCCGGGCGGCACGGCGGGTATGCCGGTGCTGCAGGTGCTGCAGCGGGAGGAGCTGTACAATGTAACGTGCGTTGTGACGCGCTATTTCGGCGGCATCCTGCTCGGCGCGGGCGGCCTTGTGCGCGCCTATGCTCACGGAGCCAAGATCGCCGTGGACGCCGCAGGGCGCTCCATCAAGCGCATCTGGACGAATGTCTATCTGCCGTGCCCCTACAGCTGGTATGAGCGCATCCGGCTCGAGGTCGCCGCATTCGGCGGCATGATCCGCGAGACGCAGTTCGGCGCGGATGTCGAGCTGGATCTGCTGCTGCCTGAGGAGCAGACGCAGGGCTTCCTCGAGCGGGTGACCGACCTTTCGGCCGGGACGATCGAGGGGCTGATCGGAAAACAGGAATACCGCGCGTTCCCGCTTCCCTGAGCGGACGCGCCGAGCGACAGACGGGAGGAAATGCCGATGACGATCCGGGAAGAACTGGAATGGACCGAGCACCTTTGCCTCAGTGAGCGTGCGCAGTTTTCCGATGCCACGCGCGGCCGTCCGCGGCCGGAGGAGGCGCAGGAAAACGACGTGCGGACCTGCTATCAGCGGGACTCCGACCGCATCCTGCACAGCAAGTCCTTCCGCCGCCTTATGCACAAGACGCAGGTCTTCCTGCAGCCGGAGGGCGATCACTACCGCACGCGTATGACGCACACGCTGGAGGTCGCGCGCATCGCGCGCACCATCACGCGCGCCCTGCGTCTGAACGAGGACCTGGCCGAAGCCATTGCCTTCGGCCACGATCTCGGTCACACGCCGTTCGGCCACGCGGGCGAGGTTGCGCTGACGGAGGTCATGGGCGAGCCGTTCCGCCACAACGAGCAGTCTCTGCGCGTTGTAGACGTGCTGGAGAAGGACGGGCAGGGCCTGAACCTGACCTATGAGGTCCGCATGGGCATCCTCGGCCATTCGAGCCACAGCCGCATGCCGGAGACGCTCGAGGGCCAGATCATCCGCAAATCCGACCAGATCGCCTATATCAACCACGACATCGACGACGCCATGCGCGCCGGGATCCTGACGAATGACGACATTCCGCGCGAGATCTCCGACGTGCTCGGCGAGACCCACCGCGAGCGCATCAATACGCTCGTGACGGATATGATCTTCCACTCACGCGGCACGGGAGAGCTGGGCATGACGCCCGAGATCGAGCAGACCATGCAGGCCCTGCGCCAGTTCATGTTTGAGCGCGTCTACAAAAATCCGGTCGCCAAGGGCGAGGAATCCAAGGCCCGCCGCATCCTGCAGGAGCTTTATACCTATTACATCGCCCATCCCGAGGCGCTGCCGCAGGATTTCCAGCCGCAGCTCACGTTCGAGGGGCTTCCGCGCGTCGTGTGCGATTATATCGCGGGCATGACGGACAAATATGCCATGTACAAGTATGACGAGCTGTTCATTCCGACCGGCTGGCAGGTGCGTGGCTGAAAGGAGGCAGAGCCGTGGCTTTTCCCCCGGCATTTCTGGATGAACTCAACGCCCGGAATCCCATTGAGGACGTCGTCGGGCAATATGTCGCGCTGACGCGCCGGGGCAGCAATCTGTTCGGCCTCTGCCCCTTCCATGGCGAAAAGACGCCATCGTTCTCCGTCGCGCCGGAGAAGGGCATTTTCTACTGCTTCGGCTGCCACAAGGGCGGCGGCGTGGTGAATTTCATCATGGAGATCGAGAACCTCACCTACGGCGACGCCGTGCGCTTTCTGGCAAAGCGCGCGGGCCTCGAGGTCCCGGACGACGGCGCTTATCAGTCGCAGTATAAGAAAAAAGAACGGCTCTGGGCACTGTGCCGCGCGGCGGCACAGTTCTATCACGCCCAGCTCAAGACCCCGGCGGGAGAGGAGGCGCGGGCCTATCTGCAGAAGCGCGGTGTCTCCGGCCAGACGGTCACACGCTTCGGCCTCGGCTATTCGCCGAATCGCTGGACGGCTCTGCTCGACGTCATGACGGCAAAGGGCTACACGAAGGAAGAACTGCTTGAGGCGGGCCTCCTCAGCCAGAACCGCGACAAGGGGACGCTCTATGACCGCTTCCGCAACCGCCTGATGTTCCCCATCATCGACGTGCGCGGCAATGTCATCGGCTTCGGCGGCCGCGTCATGGACGATTCGACGCCGAAGTACCTGAACTCGCCGGAAACGATTATTTTTAACAAGCGGCGGAACCTTTTCGCCATGAATGTCGTCAAGAAAAGCAAGCGGGAATTCATCATCCTCACGGAGGGCTATATGGATGCCATCGCGCTGCATCAATATGGCTTCGACTGTGCGGTGGCCTCGCTCGGCACCTCGCTGACGCAGGAGCACGCGGACATGCTGTCCAAATATACCGATGAGCTTGTGCTGACCTACGACGGCGACGAGGCCGGGCAGAACGCCACCCAGCGTGCCATCCCCATGCTGGAGCGGACGGGCCTGCGGGTGCGCATCCTGCGGATGCGCGGCGCAAAGGACCCGGATGAATTCCTGAAGAAATACGGCGCGGACCGCTTCCGCCTGCTGCTGGAGGGCTGCGAGAATCAGGCAGAGTACCGCCTGCGCTCGCTGCAGATGCGCTTTGACCTCTCACAGGATGAGCAGAAGGTGGAATTTGCCAAGCAGGCCGCCGCTCTTATCGCGGGCTTCGGCACGGCGGTGGAGCGCGAGGTCTACGGCACGCGTGCCGCCGAGGCGGCAGGGCTTTCGCCAGACGTGCTGCGCATGGAGATCGACCGCGCCCGCAAGCGCCTGCTGCGGCAGGAGAAGCGCGAGGAGACGCGCCGGGAGATGGACCCGGCCGCAGCCGTTCAGCCGTTCCAGCGCGAGCTGCGCTACGACAACGTCCGCTCCGCCGTGGCGGAGGAGGGGCTGCTGCGCATGCTGTTCCGCGAGCCTGCTCTGCTGGCGCAGACGGAGGGCCTGACGGCGGAGGATTTCTCCGTGCCGCTGTTCGGCCGGGTCTATGCCGCTCTGCGCGAGCGGTGGCAGAACGATCTTGCCATCACGCCTGCGGCGCTGGCAGACAGCCTGAGCCCGGCGGAAATGGCGCATCTGACGGCCGTGCTGCAGAAGCAGGAGCCGCCGCTGTCCGAAACGGCGCTGGCGGATTACCTGCGCATCCTGCGTGAGGAGCGGGCCAAGGCGCGCGTGAGCGACGCCAGCGACCTGCTTGCCATGCAGCGGGATCTGAAGAAGAAAAAAGGATATGGAGGTTCGTAAGCGATGGAAGAACAGGTGCAGATGAACGAGAAGCTCCGCGCGCTTTTGGAAAAGGCGAAGCGGGAGAAAAAGATCGCCTCCAAGGACCTCATCGATACGCTCGAGGCGATCGATGCGGATGAAAAGCAGACGGAGCTGATCTACGAGGCGCTGGACGAGGCCGGAGTGGAGATCGACGTCTCCGACGTCGTGGAGCTGCTGTCCAAGCCGGAGGAGATGCTCCCGAGCGAGGAGGACCTCGAGCTGATCGAGGAGGAGAAGATCATCGACACGGAGGATCTCTCCGAAAATATGAGCCTGAACGACCCGGTGCGCATGTACCTCAAGGAGATCGGCAAGATCCCCCTGCTCACGCTGGAGGAGGAGCACAAGCTCGCCGTGCGCATGGCCGAGGGCGATGAAGAGGCCCAAAAAAAAATGACAGAGGCCAACCTTCGTCTCGTCGTTTCCATCGCAAAGCGTTATGTCGGCCGCGGCCTGCCATTCCTCGATCTCATCCAGGAGGGCAATCTCGGCCTCATCAAGGCCGTCGGCAAGTTCGACTACACGAAGGGCTATAAATTCTCCACCTATGCGACCTGGTGGATCCGTCAGGCCATCACCCGCGCCATTGCCGACCACGCCCGCACGATCCGCATTCCG
>ERZ838577.2510-NODE-2510-length-20351-cov-5.417422_pt1 | contig 20351 bp, 18 predicted proteins | sample MGYA00519682_ERZ838577 | MGnify/ENA primary metagenome ERZ838577 (study PRJEB31850, sample SAMEA3708838) | human gut metagenome | biome: human gut; feature: human-associated habitat; material: faeces | place: China | collected 2014 ...
AGAAGGGCGCGTCCAGCGTTCAGTATATCCATGCCGTATTGGTTCACAGCAAGGGTAGTCCCCGCCATGATACGGCGCTCAGTCCATACGAGACCGAAAGGTCTATGCCTTCCGGCCGGGGCGGGCTCCGCCATATCAGTGACATGAGCTGGGGCAGCCCGGACGTCAGCTTAGGTGAAGGCATTTGTCCCGTGTACGACGCGCTGCCGTAGACCTGGCGGCGCAGGCAAACATCCGTAAAGAACGGGCCGCAGATTCAGGTTAGCAAGGCGTCTTCAAATTAAAATATACAGGCTCTGGCAGCGCGGGATACGGGTTGAAGACGGCACTGGCGAGGAAATCTTATTATGCAGAAATAAAAGAAGTCATAGCGGCGCTGCTGTGACAGTACCGTTGCCGCTTTATGGCGTTCTGTGACACAGCCCATAGTGCCAAATACTGGCGTGATGGGGAGACATATAAGCATAGCAACGCAGCCGTACCCGTATATTCTGAATGAGATACCGATACAGCAAGGCAGCTATCGGAATGATTCCTGTCAAAAATACTTGCAAAAGCGCTGCTCTTTTGTGCTGGTGCAAAATAATTGTGGAAATTTACTGTACAAATGTGATGAAAATATAAAATGAACCGGGTCCATGCTGCCGGAAGCCGAACAGAAGCTGCAGTATCGTCCATGCCGGAAGGCGCGTATTCGAGAAGGGCCAGAGTATGTGATTTATCATACATATTTACAGCAACTTGGTACGGTCATCTCGTCAAAATAGGATGATTTTATGCCGTTCATATGGTATAATATCCTATTGTAAATACGTATTAAAATTTTTCTGCGAGGAGTGTCTGTATGAAAATCAGTGCTGAAGAAATAAAGAAAATTGCACTGTTGTCCCGCTTGGAAATCAAGGAAGACCAGATTGACGCTGTCGGGAAACAGCTGAACGACATTTTATCGTATATGGATCTCATGAGTCAGGTAGATATTACGGATGTACAGCCGACGGCTCATGCCGTATCCATGTCCAATGTCATGCGCGACGATGTGCCCCATACGTCCCTGCCAAATGATAAAGCGCTGCAAAACGCGCCGGAACCGGAAGACGGCTATTTCAAAGTGCCGAAGGTCATTCAGGATTAAGGAGGGATATTGTGGTAACGATACATGGATTACACGACAAGCTCGTCAAGGGCGAATTATCCGCTGTTGAATTGACGAAAGCCTATATTGCCCGCAAAGACGCCGTAGAACCGCAGGTTCAGGCTTTTTTGTCGGATAACCGCGAATTTGCGCTGGAAGCGGCTGCTGCCGTCGATAAAAAGATCGCTGCCGGTGAAGCCATTGCCGATTTGGCCGGCGTTCCCGGGGCTATTAAAGATAACATCTGCATTAAAGGACAGTACGCTACGTGCGCTTCCAAGATGCTGAAAAATTTCAAATCGCCGTATAATGCGACGGTTATTGAAAAGCTGATGGATGTCGATTACGTCAGCCTGGGCAAGACCAACATGGATGAATTTGCCATGGGCAGCTCGACGGAAAACTCGGCCTTCCAGATTACGCATAACCCCTGGGGACTGGATTATGTTCCCGGCGGCTCGTCGGGCGGTTCGGCCGCTGCCGTCGCTGCCGGCGAATGCGTATGGTCCCTCGGCTCCGATACGGGCGGATCGGTTCGCCAGCCTGCGGCGTACTGCGGCGTCGTCGGCCTCAAACCGACGTACGGCCTCATTTCCCGCTACGGCCTCATCGCCTTTGCGTCGTCCCTCGACCAGATCGGTACCTTTACGAACGACGTAGAAGACTGCGCCATCGTATTGAATGCCGTTGCCGGTCACGACGCGAAAGACTCGACATCTATTCCGCAGGCCAAAAAGGACTATAAACAGGCCTTGGTCAACGACGTCAAGGGCATGAAAATCGGCATTCCGGAAGAGTTCTTCGGCGAAGGCCTCGACGCCGAATGCCGCAAGGCCTTGGATGAAGCCATTGAAACGTACAAGAAATTAGGCGCAGAAATCGTGCCGGTCAGCATGCCTCACGTAAAATACGGCATCGCTGCCTACTACATCATCGCGCCGGCCGAAGCCAGCTCTAACCTGGCCCGGTACGACGGCGTCGGCTTTGGCCTGCGCGTCGAAGGCAAGGACATCGTCGATATGTACATCAAGACCCGCTCCGAAGGCTTTGGCCCGGAAGTACAGCGCCGCATCCTTCTCGGCACGTACGTCCTGAGCTCCGGCTATTACGATGCCTACTATCTGCGGGCGATGAAGGTCCGCACGCTCATCAAGCATGACTATGACGAAGCGCTGAAACAATGCGACGTCCTCCTGACGCCGACGGCTCCGGACACGGCCTTCAAGATCGGCCAGAACAGCGGCAATCCGCTGGCCATGTACTTAGGCGACGTCTGCACCGTTACGCTGAACCTGGCAGGACTTCCGGGACTCAGCATTCCCTGCGGCTACAAGAACGGCCTGCCTATCGGCATGCAGCTCATCGGCAAGGCTCTCGATGAAGAAACGCTGCTTCGTGCAGCCTACACCTTTGAACAGAATAGAACGGACTTGCGCAAGCCGTTGCCTATGGGGGAGGTTGAATTATAATGAAATACGAATCCGTTATCGGCTTGGAAGTCCACGTCGAACTGAAAACGAAGACAAAGATTTTCTGCGGCTGCAGCACTGAATTCGGCGCCGAACCGAATACCCATGTCTGCCCGGTCTGCCTGGGTCTGCCCGGCGTGCTGCCCGTCCTCAATAAAGAAGTGCTCCACTTTGCCGTCAAGGCAGGGCTGGCGCTGCACTGCGACATTTTGCCGTACAGCAAATTTGACCGCAAAAACTACTATTATCCTGATTTGCCGAAAAACTTCCAGACGTCCCAGTTTGACCTGCCCATCTGCAAGGGCGGCTACGTGGATATCGAAGTCAACGGCGAACAGCGCCGCATCCACCTGACCCGCATCCACATGGAAGAAGACGCCGGCAAGCTCGTGCACAGCGGCGGCAGCATCGACACGGCCGATTCGTCCTGCGTCGATTACAACCGCACGGGCGTACCGCTCCTGGAAATCGTCGGCGAACCGGAGCTGCGCAGCGGCGAAGAAGCGCGGGCCTATTTGGAAAAGCTGCGTTCCATTCTCCAGTACTTAGGCGTATCGGACTGCCGCCTCGAAGAAGGCAGCATGCGCTGCGACGCCAACATCTCCGTCCGTCCTGTCGGCAGCGACAAGCTCGGCACGAAGACGGAATTGAAGAACATCAACTCCTTCAGCGGCGTGCAGAAGGGCATTGAATACGAAGCCGTCCGCCAGGCGCAGATCCTCGAAGAAGGCGGCACGATTCAGCAGTGCACCCGCGGCTGGGACGACGCCAAAGGCGTTACGTTCCTCCAGCGCGTCAAGGAAGGCGACAGCGATTACCGCTATTTCCCCGAACCGGATTTGATTCCTATCGAAGTATCGCCGGAATACATTGAAGAAGTCCGCAAGGAACTGCCGGAAATGCCCGACGCCCGCAAGAAGCGCTTTATGGACGAATTGGGCCTGCCCGAATACGACGCCAACCTGCTGACCTTGGAAAAGCAGACGGCAGACTATTTCGAAGACGTCGTCAAATGCGGCGTCGACGCCAAGACGGCATCGAACTGGATGCTCGGCGAATTTGCCAAGCTCCTCAATGAAAACGGCGTAGGCGCTGTCGACTCGCCCGTGCAGCCGGCGGCGCTGGCCGAACTGCTCCAGCTCATCGCTAAGAACACCATTTCCGGCAAAATCGCCAAGAAGGTACTGCCTGAAATGTGGAAATCCGGCAAGTCGGCCAATGACGTCGTAAAAGAACAGGGTCTCGTACAGATTACCGATACGGGAGCGTTGGAAGAACTGGTCAAGAAGATCATCGAAGCCAATCCGCAGTCCGTAGCCGACTACAAGGCAGGCAAGAAGAAGGCTATCGGCTTCCTCGTCGGCCAGATCATGAAGGAAACGAAGGGCCGGGCTAACCCCGGCGTCGTCAACGAGCTCTTGACGAAAAATTTGCAATAATGTAAATACCGAGTACGAATAGAAAAACCGCTTATGCCGCAATTCAACATAAGCGGTTTTTCCTGTAGGCAGGAGATTATGATGAATATTACAGAAATTAAAGAGAACAGAGACGCCTATATCGAGGTATTGACGGAGCTGTGGGAACGGTCGGTCAAGGCGACGCATGATTTTTTATCGGCCGACGAAATCGCGGCCATTAAGGAATATGTGCCGCAGGCTCTGGGCGGCGTGCCCGTATTAGTCGTGGCTTGCAGCGAGCAGCAGGTCATGACGGCCTTCCTGGGATTGGACGGCGGCCGCATTGAAATGCTTTTCGTTTCGCCGGATGAACGGGGAAAGGGCATAGGAAAAGCCTTGATTCAGCAGGCTGTGGAACGATACGGTGCTTGGGAAGTAACGGTAAACGAGCAAAATCCCCAGGCCGTCGGTTTTTACGAGCGCATGGGCTTTACGGTGTATAAGCGGTCGGATTTGGACGAGCAGGGAAATCATTATCCGCTGCTGTACATGAAGCTGCCAAGATAGCGTATCTGTAACGTATAAAACCTCTGCCGTCATGCGGAACGAACGCATAAGACGGCAGAGGTTTTATTTTGCAGCGTATGTAAAATTATAATAAGATGTATTTTCCAATGAAGATGACTGCCAGAATGTACATGAGCAGGCTGATTTTTTCCCGTTTGCCCGTCAGGACGTTGAGGATGACGTAGGAAATGACGCCGAAGGAAATGCCTTCGGAAATGCTGTAGCAAAAGGGCATGGCAATGATGGTAATGTAGGCCGGAATGGCTTCGCTGAAATCGTCGAAGTTGATGCCGACGACGGAGGTCAGCATGAGGAAGCCGACGATGACCAGGGCCGGCGCGGTGGCGAAGGCCGGGATGGCCATGAAGAGAGGTGACAGGAACAGGGACAGGGCGAAAAACAGGGCGACGAACAACGCCGTCAAGCCCGTGCGGCCTCCTTCGCTGACGCCGGTAGCGCTTTCGACGAAGGTCGTCGTCGTACTGGTGCCGAGGACTGCGCCGAAGGTCGTGGCGACGGCGTCAGCCATGAGGGCTCCCTTGATGCGGGGCAGCTTGCCGTCGGCGTCGAGCATGTTGGCCTTGGAGGATACGCCGATGAGCGTACCTAAGGTATCGAAGATATCGACGAATAAGAAGGCGAACATGACGATGAGGAAATCGACGGACCAGAGGCGGCTGAAATCGAGGTGCCCGAAGATCGGAGCGATACTGGCCGGAGCAAAGGCCGCCGCGCCGGCAGATACGTCAGGGATTACGCTGTACATGTGCAGTTCCGGATTGGGGACGTACAGGCCGGTCAGTTCGCAGAGGACTGCTAATATCCATGTAAATAAGATGCCCCAGAGGACGTTGCCGCGGACACGGCGGATCATGAGGAAGGCCGTAAACAAGATGCCCAGCATGGCCAGCAGTACGGTGATGCCAACGGTGTGGAAGGTGCCGTCGGCAGCGGCCTGCTTAAAGGAAAAGAGGGATATCTTCGTAGCCGGGTTGGCGACGATGATTTGGGCGTTGAACAGGCCGATGAGGGCGATAAACAAACCGATGCCGGCGGACACTGCCTTTTTCAGGGTCATCGGTATGGCGTTGAAGATGGCTTCGCGGACGTTTGTCAAGGATAGGACGATAAAAATGACGCCTTCTACAAAGACGGCGGCCAGGGCCATTTCCCACGTATAGCCCATCTGCAGGACTACGGTATAGGCAAAAAAGGCGTTCAGGCCCATGCCGGGAGCCAGGGCGAAAGGATAGTTGGCAAAGAAGGCCATGCACAGCGTGCCGATGAGGGACGCCAAGGCCGTCGCCGTTAGGACGGCGCCCTTATCCATGCCGGCGGCGCTCAGAATCGTCGGGTTGACGGCCAGGATGTAGGCCATGGTCATAAAGGTCGTAATGCCGGCGATGAGCTCGGTTCTTACAGTCGTGCCGTTTTGCGTCAAATGAAACATACGGTCGAGGAAGTTCATAATGCACCCCTTTTGTGAATTTATAAAAATAAAAACATAGGTATGATTATATCCTTTTCAGGTCGAAATAGCAATGAAAAGGGTGAAAATATTTTTTATAGTCATATAAATTTGTCGTATAGAAGATGTTTTTCGGCAAGATGCTTTGGCTTCCCCGCAGCGGGTATGGTACAATATGAGTACCTATAGTTGGCAAACAAAGGAGAGTTACTTATGGCTTCTGTATATAAAGATCTGTTGAAACGAAGAATTGAAGCGGCCCAGGGGATCATTCCCTGCGACTTGGTCCTTAAAAATTGCCGTATTATCGACGTGTATACCCAGTCCATACGGGAAGGGGACATTGCTGTCATAGACGGCGTCCTCGCCGGTATCGGCGGTTCGTACGAAGGGCGGCGCGTCGTCGATGCCGGAGGGCGGTATGCCGCGCCGGGCTGCAGGCCTATGCCGCTGCCGGAATTCGGACGGACCATGAATGCTCCACTGCCGAGGAAGCGCTGGAGCGAATTTCCCTCGGCATGTACGTCCTCCTGCGAAACGGTTCGGCCTGCCGCGATTTGCCGAATCTCATCGGCGCCGTCACGCCGCAGAACCTGCGCCGGTTCCTGCTGTGTTCCGACGATCTGCATTTGAAAACGATATTTTCCAAGGGCCATTTGAACGAGCACCTGCGGCTGTGCGTGCGGCACAGCATTTCGCCGGAAGGAGCCGTCACGATGGCGACGCTCAACGCTGCCGAATGCTACGGCTTGTCGGACCGCGGCGCTCTGGCGCCGGGAAAACGGGCCAACGGGCCGACGTCGTCTTGTTTGATGATTTGCAGGAGTTTTCCGTTTGGAAGACCTTTATTGCCGGCGAGGAGGTTGCGTTCGAAGGGGCGTATATTCCGCCTTTTACGCGGTCCGATTCCAGCGCCGTCAGCCATACGGTACATCTGGCTGGTTTTTCTGCCGACAAGCTGCGCATGACCTTGCGCTCGCCGTTGGTCCATACGATAGATATTATCCCCGGCAGCGTCGTGACTCGCAAAGGGACGGCGACAGTAGCCGTCGATGAAAGGGGCGATTTCGTATATGATGCCGCCGCTGATATCGTCAAGGTCGCCGTCGTCGAACGCCATCACGGCACGGGCAATGTCGGCCTCGGCCTGCTGCGGGGCTACGGGCTGACGAAGGGGGCCGTGGCCGTATCCATTGCCCACGATTCTCACAACATCATCGTCGCCGGCGCGAACAACGGCGACATGGCGGCGGCCGTCGAAGCCGTCGCGGCCCAGGAAGGAGGCATTGCCGTCGTGCTGGACGGAGCCGTCATCGCCTCTATGCCCCTACCCATTGCCGGCCTCATGAGCAATCGGGACGGCCATTGGGTAGAAGAGCAGGCCGAAGAAATCTACGCAGCCGGCCACGAAGCGCTGGGCATCCACGAGGATGTGGACGTCGTCATGACCTTGTGCTTTATGTCCCTGCCGGTTATCCCGCAGATTAAGCTTTTAGATACGGGCTTGTTCGATGTAGACGCCTTTGATTTTATGAATATTGAAGCTGACTAAAGGGCAGCGGGAAGGCAGGGAATATGATTATCAGCGTCAGCCGGCGGACTGATATACCGGCCTATTATTCTTCTTGGTTTTGGAACCGCCTCCGGGACGGCTATGTACTGGTGCGCCAGCCTGTGAATGAACGGCGCGTCAGTCGCATTGTCCTGCATCCCGACGTCGTCGACGGCTTTGTCTTCTGGACGAAGAACCCTGCACCTATGCTGGCGAAGCTGGGCGAGTTGGAAGAGTTCGCCTATTATTTTCAGTACACCCTGACGGCATACGGACGTGATGTGGAACCGGGGATTCCGTCGAAGCGGGAGCACCTTATTCCGGCTTTTCAAGAGCTGTCGCGCCGCATCGGGCCGGAGCGGGTCATTTGGCGGTACGACCCTGTATTTCTCAGTTCTAAATATACGGAAGCGTATCATGTACGGTATTTTGCCGAGCTGGCAGCGCAGCTGGCGCCGTATACGAGGCGGTGCGTCATTAGCTTTCTTGATTACTATCCCCAGATCAGCCGTCCTATGGCCGCCCTGGGTCTAAAGCCCTTTCCGGCTGCGCAGAAACGGCGGCTGGCCTGTGCCTTGGCGGCGATTTGCCGGGCACACGGCCTGCAGATGGAAACGTGTGCCGAAGAACTGGACCTGGCTGAATACGGAATTTCTCATGGTCGCTGCATCGACAAGACCTTGTTTGAACAGCTTTTGAAACAGCCCTTGCTGGTCAAGCGAGATGCGAACCAGCGGCCGGCCTGCGGCTGTGCGGAAAGTATCGACATCGGTGCCTACCGTACATGCCGAGGCGGCTGCCGGTACTGCTATGCCGGCGGCGCAAATCGAGAAGTCAGCAGAATCCATGACCCGGCGTCGCCTTTGTTGGGCGGGTATGTGCGGCCTGAGGACGAGGTGTATGACCGGCATATAACGTCATGCCGGTCGCCTCAGATGGTACTGGAATTTTGATTGCTTTGTAATGCTGTGGGATATAACAAAAAAATGGATTCAGCGCGAGGAGCTGAATCCATTTTTTTGTTGCTTATTTATCGAATTTTTTGCCTGTCAGCATTTCATAGGCTTCTTCGTATTTTTCAATCGTCTTGTCGATGACGTCTTGGGGCAGGAGGAAATCGCTGTCCGGGTTGGCTTTGAGCCAGTCGCGGACGAACTGCTTGTCATAGGACGGCTGGGACTGGCCTGGCTTGTAGCCTTCGAGGGGCCAGAAGCGGGAGCTGTCCGGCGTGAGCATTTCGTCGCCTAATACGATATTGCCTTCTTCGTCGAGGCCGAATTCAAACTTCGTGTCGGCGATGATGATGCCGCGGGACAAGGCGTAGTCGGCGCATTTCTTGTACAGGGCGAGGGTGTAGTCGCGGATTTTTTCGGCGTATTCCATGCCCTTGCCGGGGAAGGTCTTGTCGAGGACGGCTGCGCCCTGTTCGAGGGAGACGTTTTCGTCGTGGTCGCCTAATTCGGCTTTCGTGCTCGGCGTGAAGATCGGTTCGGGAAGCTTCTGCGATTCCTGCAGGCCTTCGGGAAGCTGAATGCCGCAGATCGTGCCGTTTTCCTTATAGCTTTCCCAGCCGCTGCCGGTGATGTAGCCGCGGACGATGCATTCCATGGGGATCATGGTCAGCTTTTTGCATTTCATGCTGTTGCCGAGGAACTGTTCCTGCTGGAAGAATTCGGGCATGTCGGCGTTGTCGACGGAGATCATGTGGTTCGGAATAATATCTTTCGTCAAATCAAACCAGAATTTGGACATCTGCGTGAGGATCGCGCCTTTTTTCGTAATCTGGTTTTTCAGGATGTGGTCGAATGCGGAAATGCGATCGGTCGCAACCATGATGATGCTGTCGCCGGCATCGTATACTTCGCGGACTTTACCTGATTTGAACGGTTTGTATTCTTTCATGTTCTGGCCTCCAATATATTTAAAACTATATCCATGATGAATGTACTTATCATATCACAAAATGTAAGACGATGGAATAGGATTGCTCGTTTTTGACCGAAATAACCAGCCGGCGGCGGAGAATGACGGAGAAATATTAAAATATGAGATCCTTTATGAGACGAAGATTAGAAGGAGCTTAAACCTGATGACGGCGGCAGGAACGGCCGATGCAGACCGAGAAGTGAAGAAGAAATACCTGAATGAGGAGGTCTGTATATGAAGAAAGTGCTCATAGGAGTCTGCCTGCTGGCGGCTTTATTCATTTTGCAGGGGGCGCTGCCGGATTGGCTGGAAGAACCAGCAGCTATGCCGGCTGTAGAAGCGCCTCAGCCCCAGTCGGCCTACGTCTACGTCAGCGGCGCTGTGCGCAAGCCTGGGCTATACGCCTTTGACGAAACGGTGCGCGTCGGCGAAGCCGTCCATGCCGCCGGAGGCGTCTTGCCTTATGCTGATGCAGCGGCTGTCAACTTTGCCGATGAAGCGGCTGACGGCATGCATATTCATATCCCGTACGACTTGAACGGCGCGCCGCCTGTCGGCGAGGCAGACGACGGCCGTATCAATATCAACGAAGCCGACGAGGAAAAGCTGGGCGAGCTGCCGGGCATCGGGCCGGCTATGGCCCGTAAGATCATTGCCTATCGAGATGAGCACGGCTTGTTTTCCAGCATAGAGGAGCTGCAGAAGGTCAAGGGCATCGGACCGGCGAAATATAAAGAGCTGCAGGATAAGGTGACGATATGATGTACCGGGGGCTGGGGGCTGTGTCGGCCTTCTGCATCGGCATCGCAGCGGCAGATTATTTGGGGGTATCCTTGACGGAATGGGCTGCCGCCTGTCTTGCCGCCGTCCTCTTAGCCGCGGCGGCGAGAAAAACGCGCTGGGCCTGGCCTCTGATTTTGCTGTTCTGCCTGCTAGCCGGCGGCGCGCGGCTGCAGCTGGCAGCGGAGCAGTACGACGGGCTGCCTCATTATGTCGGCGGAGCCGACATCTATATGGAAGGGACGCTCCGGGAAAAAGGCAGTACCTACGAAACCGACGGCAAGGCGATGGCTCGCTATGTCGTCGATATGGAGCGTTTCGCCTATGCCGGCGAAGGCACGTTCCGGGAAGGAGCGGGCGCAGTGTATGTGTCGGCGCCGGCCAATCCGTCCTTTCAGCCTTCGGCCCGCGTCGCCTTCCGCGGCGTCCTGCGGCCCATTCGGTATTATAAAAACGGCGGAGCCTACGATGCACAGCACCGCGACAAGGAAAAAGGCATTTTCTTAAAAGGCTACGGCGACGACGGCGGCCTGACCTTGCTTCAGCCGGCGCAGGGATGGCGTCATACCTTGGCGAATCTGCGCGAAACCATGACGGACCGCTTCCGCGCCGTATTGGGAACGGACGGGGCGCACATCCTGAGCAGCCTGCTCTTCGGCGGCCATTACGACGAGCTGCCGCCGGAGCTGATTGAGAGCTTCAGCGTGACGGGATTGATTCATATCCTGTCGGTGTCGGGGTCGCACATCGCCTTGCTCCTGTCAGTCGTGCAGATTTTAGGCCGGGCAGCCGGGCTGCGGGGAAAATGGCAGTTCCTTCTGTCGGCTGGCTTTGTCCTTCTATACGGAGCGATGGCCGAATTCGTCGCTCCCGTCGTCCGGGCGTCCATCATGGGGCTGATCGGTTCCTTCAGCCTGTGGGCCCGGCGGGACTACGCGAGCGTGCAGGCCTTGGCGGCGGCAGTGCTGCTCATGCTGCTGTACAGCCCGTATTTGTTCTATGATTTGAGCTTCCGCCTGTCCTGCGGCGCGTCGGCGGGCATCGTCCTTCTCAGCGGCAAGGTGCGGCCCTGGTTTTCCGCCTTGCCGGCGCTGCTACGCGACGGCCTGTCCGTATGCCTGTGCGCCCAGGTCTTGCTGCTGCCCCTGCTGTTCGCCAATTTTCACGCCTTTCCCGTCTATTCCTTTGCTGCCAATCTCCTCGTCGCTCCTGTATTGGATCTGGTCATCGTCCTGGGGCTGGCCGCCGCCGTTCTCGGCTTTCTCTGCGAGCCTGTCGCCCATATGGTCCTGCACGGCGTGTCGCCCCTTCTGGCCTTGGCCGTGAAGGGAAATTATTTTCTGGCTGCCTTGCCGCACAGCCGTTTCTGGGCCGGAGCCATGTCTCTGCCGGCTGTCGCCGCCTGGTATACGGCCCTTGCCGCCGTTTTCGTCTGGCCTAGGCAGCGGCGTATCTTGCTAATTTTGGCAGCCGTTGCCGGTCTCGGTTCCTGGGGCTGGGCGCAGCTGCACCGGCCTGAGGCGGTCGTCCACGTTTTCGATTTGGGACAAGATAAGGCGACGTGCGTCGTCTATGATGATGATTCTGTATATCTGTGGTATAATAAAAGTTCCTGGGCGAACCCTGAGCAGGCAGCTTACACGTTGACGCCGGCATTGCGCTATGAAGGCATATTCCGTCTGACCGGCTGTACCGTCGTCGGCCACGAGCCGGAGAAAACGGCGGCCCAGATAGAGGAGAGATTTACCTTGGACAGGCCGTGCCGCTTGGCTGACGACGCCATGCCCATCGCTGCTGCAGAAGGGGCGATTCCCTATTACCTGTACGACGGCCTGCCGCAGAAACGGCTTCCCGACGGAGCTTGTATCGAGCTGCGCCAGCTGCCGCCGTACGATGAGAAGACCTTTCCCAGCCGGGCTGCGGCGCTGATTTTCTATCGCGGCGGCGGTCATGACGAAAGGTACGACGAATGGACGGAAGGGGCGGCCCTATACGATATTCCCTGGTTTTCGCCGGCTCGCGACGGCCAGATTACGGGAACCTATCGAAAGGGCGAGTGGACTTTTACGGCCCGGGGCGGAGAGTAAACGATGAAACCAATCGCAGTGATATACGGAACAGAAGAATATTTGATGGAGCAGGCCCGGCGGCGTTTCGTTGCCGACTGCCAACAGCGGGCCGGCGGTGACGCGGCGGTGCGGCAGTTCAAAAAGGACGCCCCTGCGGCGTCGGTCGTCGAGGCCTTTGAAGGGACGAGCCTGTTCGGCGGCGGCAGCGTCGTCGTATGGACCGAGTGCCCCTTCCTGCCGATAAAGCGCGGCGGCCGGTCGCGCAGCAAGCTGTCCAAGGAAGAGACGTGGTTTTTGGAAAAGCTGCGGACCCTGTCCGATGAAAACGGCGTCCTGTTTTATACCAAGGGAAACATAGACACGGGCTGCGCCTTTTTCAAGGAGCTGCGCCCTATGGCCGACGTCGTCGCAGGCGAGGCCGTGACGGAGAAAAACGTCATGCCCTACGTCTGTGATTTCCTGGAAGGCCGGGGGAAGAAGCTGACCCTGCGGGCCGAGCAGTACCTGCGCGGATTATTTCAGACCTGGGGCGAGATTTCCCTCATGTACGTCTTTTCCGAGCTGGAAAAGCTGTGCATTTCCCTGGACGACGGCCGGCGCAGCGTCGACGAAGCCGACGTGGCGGACTTGTTCGCCGGGACGATGGAGAAAAACTTGTTCACCTTTATGGACTATTTCCTGCGCCGCGACGGCCGGCACGTCGTGCCTTTTTTGGAAGGGCTGTTTTCGCGGCAGGACTTGTTCCTGAAAAACGTAGGCTATATGATGTCCCGCCTGCGTCTGCTTCTGGCATATAAGGAATTAAAGGAAGCCGGCATGGGCCAGCGCCAGTGCGAATCCATCATGACGCAGATCAATAAGGGCAGAAGTGTAAAATATGTGTTATATCACTTGCAAAAAGCGGCGCCCTATTGGACAATAAGAGAGTTACAGGAATTGATTACCAATATATTTACATTACAGCGCAATATTCGCAGAGGCACGGCGGCGATAGACGACATCGGGCCGCTGATCTGCCTGTATTGCCGAACTAAAGGCAGGGTTTAACGTTGGATGATGAAGAAAAGAAGGCGCGCAAAGAGCGCATGAAGGACTATCGCCGCCGCTATCGGGAAAAGCACGGCATCGTCGAGAAACGGCGGCCGTGGAAGAAGGCAATCGGCGCCGTCGCCGCTCTTTGCGTCCTGGCCTTCGCCGGATTTTTTGCCGCCCAGAGCGCGGCGGCGGATCGGGTGACCCTCGACGGCCAGCCCGTGCGGGACTGGACGGAGGAACAGGCGCGCCAGTATGTAGACGATAAGGAAGGGGAGCTCAAGGGCCGGACGATTCGCCTGACTGGCGAAGACATAGACGAGACGATTGACTTCGACGACTTGGAGCTGCAATTCGACAAGGAAAAGATATTTGACGACGTATATCTCGTCGGCCGCCGCGGCACGCCGTGGCAGCGTCTGACCGACGTCGTTGCGACGCTGCGGTTCGGCAAAGACGTGCCCCTGTCCCTCAAAGTAGACGAAGGAAAGCTGGACGAACGAATTCAGCAGATCCACGATGTCTATGACAAGGCTCCGGAAAACGCCTGTGCCGTGCCCAACAGCGACAACAAGACCGTGTCCATTCACAAGGAAAAGGATCGCATCGTCCTGGATGATGCCGGGCTGAAACAGCAGATTCACGACCAGCTGGACCGCGGCGTTACGGAGGACATGGAAGCGCCAATCCAGTCGCGGGAGGAAGCGGCTGTCAAGGAAGGGGACTTAAAGGATATCGACACAGTGTTGTCCTATTATACGACCCACTTTGACGACTCCAACAAGGATCGGAATGAAAATATCGCCATTGCCCAGAAGCGGCTCAACCATGCTCTCGTACCGGCTCAGAAGGACTTTTCCTTCAACGGCTACGTCGGCACGCGGACCCGCGACAAGGGATACAAGGACGCGCCGGTATACTTTGACAACAAGCTCGTCCCCGATGCCGGTGGCGGCGTCTGCCAGGTCAGCACGACCTTATTCAACGCCGTCCTGCGGGCCGGCTTGTTTATCGCCGGCCGGGCGCCCCATTTTGCCCCGGCGGCGTACGTGCCCGTCGGCATGGACGCGACCGTAGCCGACAATTCGCTGGATTTCGCTTTTACCAATCCCTTCCAGCATCCCGTATATATTTACACCGTTGCCGGCGCGAATACGGTGACGACGTACATCCTGGGCAACCACGCCGATACGTGTACGACGACTTTCCAGACGATTCACTTGCAGAACCTGCCCCATAAGGTCATCCGCAGGCACAGCGACGCCGTCACCTCTGATGTCTGCGAGCAGGTCGGCTACGACGGCCACGACATCGTCATCCGCCGCACCGTCAACTATACGGACGGCGACAAATATACCGATACGATAGAATCGCACTACGCGCCGAACGATGAAATCATCGTCACCAACGGTCCGGCGTCGGAAACGGTCGTCCAGACGTCGGACCTGCAGCCTCAGGATGTGCTGATCAACGCGCCTCACGATATGTTCGCCTTTTAGCTGGCTGATCGCCGGCAGGGCGACCCCGATATTTCTGAAAGGATATACGATTGATGAAAGTATGGCATATTGTCCCTAAGCAAGAGCTGCTTATATCCCTCGACGCGGATCATACGGTATGCGTCGAAGAAATCTGTGTTTCGCCGGCCGAACATGCCTGGCAGGTCCGTACCCAGTCGGACCGGGCCGTGGCGGATATGGCCCTGCTGCGGCGCAAGGTATGCAGCCGCCTGGATTTAACAGGAAAGGTAGACGTCGTGCACCAGGTCATGGCGATTCACCACGGCGGCGACCTGCCCTTAGCGGCGGCTGGCGACGACGAAGGGCTGCGCAGCGTAGCCAATGTCTATACGGACGATCTGGACGGCTACGGCATTCCGCACGAGGACTGCTACGACAGCCTGTACGAAGAAGACGCCGAGCTGTTTGACGAAGACTATAAAAAAGCCTGCAAGGCCGCCTGCGACGGCGGAAGCTCCCGCAGCTCGTCGGCTCCGGCAGGAGGGGGAGCCAGCGCATCCGCCGACGGCGGCAACAGCCGCGTCTGGTACGGCAAGGCCTTTGGCGGCGACGTGACGCCTATTACGGAAATCCTCGGCGAAGAACGAAATAACGTCATCATCAAGGGGAAAATCGTCAAGCTTGAATTCCGCGAGCTGAAATCGAAGCGCATTCTCTTGTCCTTCCAGATTGCCGACTCGACGAACGGCATCTCGGCCCGTCAGTTTTTGACCGTCGGAAACGGCGGCGGCAAGTTCCGCCAGAAAAACGCCATGTCTGCCGACGAGTACGCGACCTTTTCCCAGCGCATGAAAGTAGGGGCCTACGTCCGCATGCGCGGCGACGTCGTATACGATACGTATGTCAACGACTACGTCTTCAACGCCAACGACATCATGGCCGACGACGAAGGCGTTACGGTCGAACGGGAAGACAACAACCCGACGCCGCGCGTCGAGCTCCACCTCCATACGGTCATGAGCGACATGGACGCCTTGATTACGGTCAAGCAGCTCATTAAGACCATCAAAAAATGGGGCCATCCGGCCATCGCCGTCACAGATCACGGCGTAGTCCAGTCCTTCCCGCTCCTGCAGGAGCTGTCGACGGACAAGACGAACAACATCAAGGTCATTTACGGCATGGAAGGATACCTGTTTGACGAAAAAATCGACCAGTCCTACCATATCATCATCTTGGCGAAGAATCAGGTCGGCATCCGCAACCTGTACAAGCTGGTCAGCATTTCCCATTTGAAATACATTTACCGCGGCCGTCCCCGTATTCCCCGGGCTGTCCTGAACGAGTACCGCGAAGGGCTCATCCTCGGCTCGGCCTGCGAAGCCGGCGAATTGGTCCGTTCTATGGTGCAGAAGAAGCTGCCCTATGAAGAACTGAAGAAGATCGCCGATTATTACGACTATTTGGAAATCCAGCCGCTGACGAACAACAGCTTCCTCGTCCGCGAGGGATACGTGCCCGACGACGAAAGCCTGCGGGACATCAACCGCACGATCCTGCGCATCGGCGACGAGCTGGGCAAGATGACCGTCGCGACGTGCGACGCTCACTTCCTCAATCCGGAAGACAAGATATACCGGGAAATCCTCATGACCGGCAAGGGCTTTAAGGACGCCCAGTTCCAGCCCGACTTGTACCTGCGCACGACCGACGAAATGCTGGAAGAATTCGCTTACCTCGGTGAAGAACGGGCCCGCGAGGTCGTCATTACCAATCCCAACAAGGTCAATGAAATGATTGAAGACGTGCGCCCCGTGCCGAAGGAAACGCTGTACTTCCCGCAGATTGCCGGCTCGTCGGAAGCCCTGAAAAACATGTGCTATGAAAAAGCCCATAAGATTTACGGCGATCCCTTGCCGCAAATCGTCGAGGACCGGCTCATCGAAGAATTTACGTCTATCCTGGGCCACGGCTTCGGCGTGCTCTATTACATTGCCCACAAGCTCGTTAAGCATTCCAACGACGACGGCTACCTCGTAGGTTCCCGTGGGTCTGTCGGCTCGTCCTTCGTGGCGACCATGTCCGACATTACAGAGGTCAATCCCCTGCCGCCTCATTACGTCTGCCCGAACTGCCAGTGGAGCGAGTTCTTTACGAAGGGTGAAGTCGGCGGCGGCTTCGACCTGCCCGATAAGAAATGCCCGAAGTGCGGCGCAGAGCTGCATAAGGACGGCCACAACATCCCCTTCGCGATTTTCCTGGGCTTCGACGGCGACAAGGTACCTGATATCGACTTGAATTTCTCCGGCGAATACCACCCGAAGGCCCATAAATACACGGAAGAACTGTTCGGCAAGGACAACGTATTCCGCGCCGGCACCATCGGCGCCGTCAAGGATAAGACGGCCTACGGCTACGTCATGAAATGGGCCGCCGCCCGGGGCATGCAGGTCAACGACGCCTACGTCAACAGCCTGGTCAGCGGCTGCACCGGCGTCAAGAGTACGACGGGCCAGCATCCCGGCGGGGTCATGGTTATCCCCCGCGACATGGACGTCCATCACTTTACGCCTGTCCAGTACCCGGCTAACAAGAAGGACAGCGGCATCATTACGACCCACTTCGACTATCACTCCATCGAAGGCCGTCTGGTAAAACTGGATATACTCGGCCATGATGATCCGACGGTTATCCGCATGCTCGAAGACATGACCGGCGTCGACGCCAAGACCATTCCCTTCGACGACCCGGCGACGATGAGCCTGTTCAGCACGCCCAAGGCCTTAGGCGTGACGGAAGAAGAGCTGGGCTCCAAGGTCGGCAGCCTGGGCATTCCCGAATTCGGCACGTCCTTCGTCCGCAAGATGCTCGTCGACACCAAGCCCAAGACCTTCTCGGAATTGGTGCGTATATCCGGCTTTTCCCACGGTACGGACGTATGGCTGAACAACGCCCAGGACCTCATCACGTCGGGCACGGTGCAGCTGAAGGAAGCCATTTCCACCCGCGATGACATCATGAACTATCTCATTCAGCACGGCATCAAGCCTAAGACGAGCTTTAAGGTCATGGAAAACGTCCGTAAGGGCAAGGGCATTGACAAGCTCAACAAGCTGGGCCAGAAGACGTCCAATTACGAAGAAGAACTCAAGGAAGGCCACATTCCCCAGTGGTTCATCGATTCGTGCCACAAGATTGGCTATCTCTTCCCGAGAGCTCACGCCGTAGCCTACGTCATGATGGCCTTCCGCATCGCCTGGTTTAAAATCAATTACCCCTTGGCCTATTACGCGGCTTTCTTTACGATCCGCGCCAAGGCCTTCAAGCTGTCGGCTATGATACACGGCCTGAAAGGGCAGCGGCAGGCTATGAAGGACATTATGGCCAAGGGCAAGAGCGCTACGAAAATCGACATGGACTTGTATTCGTCCCTGGAGCTGGCCGTAGAAATGAGCCTGCGGGGCTACTCCTTTATGAACGTCGATATCAGCCGCTCCGACGCCACGCGCTTTACTATCTGTGAGGGCAAGATCCTGCCGCCCTTTACGGCCATCGACGGCCTGGGCGTCAGCGTAGCCGAGCAGATCGTATCGGCCCGCAGCGAAGCGCCCTTCAGCTCCAAGGCCGACCTCAAGATCCGCGGCAAGGTGCCCCAGCCGGCGCTGGAGCTCATGGCCGAAGAAGGCTGCCTGGGCGACCTTCCCGAAGACGAGCAGATTGATTTGTTCGCCATGTAAGGTTTTTCTCGACATTCTGTCTAAACTGTTTTATAATTAAGTGTGAGTTTTATACGCTAAAGGATAAAAGCAGAGAAGGAGATGACCTGCCCATGAGCGCCAATGAAAAGTTGAAGGACTATCTTCACGACCAGCTGTTTTCGGCGATATTGCAGCTGAAAAATTTAGACGAATGCTACGAATTCTTTGAAGATATATGCACGGTGCAGGAAATGAAGGCCATTGCGGCCCGCCTCGAAGTCGCCCGCATGCTCAAGGCCGGCGATATTTACGAGGACATCGTCAAGAAGACCGGCGCCAGCACGGCGACGATCAGCCGCATCAAGCGCTGCCTTATGTACGGCAGCGGAGGCTATGAAAAAATCCTGACCCGCATGGCCGAACACGACCCGGAATTCTTAAAGACAACTTCCAGCCGCAAGCACGGCCACGGGCAGGACGCATAATACGATACGGCAGAAAGGCTCCCGTTTGGGCGGGAGCTTTTTCTATGGAAAGGATGAATGACGAATGAAAGCGAAGATCAACGTCACGGTCTTTCAAAACGGCGACGTCGACATATTGCAGGCCTCGGTGTATGAGGAGCTGTGGAAGGACTACAAGGCCTTCAAAGGACGAGCCCTGCGGCATCACGAAAAAGACTCGGCGAAAGGAGAATTCTTCGCCAGACGGTACGAGCGGGCCGCCTTGCTGACGCTCTTTGCTTTTTTGGAAGGCGTCGTCGACCGATGGCTCAAGGAAGCGGCCGCAGCGGCAGGCGCCGAACCGGTCGGACTGACGGCGCTGAGCGATAAATGCCGGTACCTGACGCAGCTGGCCTGCCTGCCGCCCTTTCGCGGCATTACGTACGACGCGGCCCGTCTCCTGAACTTTACGGGACGATATGAGCAGGCCGATCTGGCCCTGCTGGAGCACGTCGACGGCAGCCTCCTGCAGACCATAGAAGACGAAGCAGACGAGTACATGACCTTCATAGAACGGGCGACAGGCTTCACGCGCTTCCCCCACTTGAATGCCGGCACGGCCGCCATTATGGAAACCATCGGCTCGTGGAGGCAGTAGGGGCGAAGCAAGGATCCTAGAGAAAAGGATAAAAACTTTCTGAACGGCAAAAGCAACAAATAAATCGGCATAGATAAAGCAGGTTGAAGATGAATTTTCAGCCTGCTTTTTTTGTTCGCCCTAGTCAAGAAATGATAGGGATTTGTCCATTAGATGGATAAAGGAAGAAGCGATAGATGCAAGCCGTATGCATATTACTTCTACGTTGAAGAAAGCAGACTATACTGTCCCAGGAGATATATTGTGGAGTATATCTGTAGTCATGACATAAATTACCTGATTTCTCGCTTTAACAAGGTAAAGAAATGTGCGGTTTATTTGGTGAAAAAACGACGCAAATATGCCCACCCGTGCAATATCACATGGGGTGGATTGAAAATAGATAAAATAATTATAATTACTGAATTTATATTCACGCAAATAAAAACAAGAGATAGTGATCTCATCTTACCTAAACTGATTTTACCATTATCTATGATGAGTTTTAATCATAGATAGAATAATGTATTCATAAAAAAATTAAAATATACCGTATTACATATCATATATTTAATGTATCAGGGGATATTGTAATTTACTATCATATATGATAAACTAAAACTCATAAGAGGAGGTGAACGACATGATCTCTGGCTGGAACCGTTTCATATGCAGGAACAACGTATCAAACCGTATGAATATGAATATTAATACG
>ERZ838577.2513-NODE-2513-length-20337-cov-8.007100_pt1 | contig 20337 bp, 13 predicted proteins | sample MGYA00519682_ERZ838577 | MGnify/ENA primary metagenome ERZ838577 (study PRJEB31850, sample SAMEA3708838) | human gut metagenome | biome: human gut; feature: human-associated habitat; material: faeces | place: China | collected 2014 ...
ACAGCCAGACGCACAGCTGAAAGCCTACCGAACAATCATCCGGCAGTCTGACATGGTGCTGGCGGTCTACGACCCGGCATCTGCGCGCGGAGATGATACAGATAAGGCGATTTCTTATGCGAGAGAATTGCACCGCCCCATGCTGATGATCCACCCGGACACATTGAAAACGACATATTCCTGCGTGGAAGTCTGATATGTCAGCGCACTGTCCTTTGCTATAATGAGCATAGAAAAGACTTCGTAAATTTCTGCAAATTTACGAAGTCTCAAAAACGCAATAATCTTCTGTTTCTGACACCATTATACAATAGCACAGCAAAAAGTCAATGCGGTTCGGTATCAAAATATTGATTATTTGCGTCGTTTCCGTAAAGATCAATCGGTATCAGACGATGCAGAATACTTCTTGCAAGTAGCGTGTCTGTATTCGCAGTCAGAACAGCCGTCAAAAGGAGGATGCCATTTGCCAAAAACCGGTGAGAACATCTATAAGCGCAAGGACGGCCGATGGGAAGCACGCTTTATCAGCGGCAGGAAACCGGATGGACGCGCAAAATATACGTCCGTCTATGCACGCACTTATGCCGCAGCAAAAGCCAAGCTGGAGGGCCGAAAACGGATGATCGTGTCACGACCTGCCGGGAGCTGCCGCCTGACGGTAGCGGAGCTTTTTGCGTGGTATCTGGCACAGGCTGAAATCAAACCGTCTACGCGAGCCAGATATGTTTTTCTGATCGAGCATCATATCCTTCCGGAGCTTGGTTCGATCTTCGTCGTTTCTTTGACGGCGAAACAGCTTTCTGACTTCCTAAGCCAAAAGAGACAAAGTGGGCGGCTGCATGGCGGTGGGTTATCTGCCAAAAGCGTCCGGGACATCGGTGTTCTGATAAAAGCAGCGCTCCGGTTTGCCAGCGCAGAATACCATTTTTATTGTGACGCGCTGAACACCAAGCTGCCGAAGGCAAAACAGCGTGAAATCGAACCGTTTTCTGCGTGGGAGCTTGACCAACTCAGGAAAGGTCTATCGCCGTCACCCAATCACAAGGACGCCGGAATCTTACTTTCCGCAAACGGAGGATTGCGGCTTGGTGAGGTTTGCGCCCTGCGGGTTTCAGATATTGACTTTCAAAACGGCACCGTCAGCATTGAGCGCGCCGTTCAGCGTGTCCGTCAGAATGGGAAAACGAAGCTCATCATCCAGACACCAAAGAGCGAAAAATCTGTGCGCGTTATTCCACTTCCAAACGATATGATGGCGTATTTGAAAAAAGCTGTTTCTGGTCTGTCACAAAATGCGTATATCCTGACAGGCCGAACGGATAAGCCAATGGAGCCCCGCACCTATCAATATTATTTTGAATCTGTTCTGCGTCGGTGTGGTATCCGGAAGCGTAGCTATCACACACTTCGTCACACTTATGCGACCCGCTGTATTGAAAATGGGATTGACATTAAAAGCGTCAGTGAAATGCTGGGTCACGCAGATGTTACGACAACGTTGCGGTTGTACGTCCATCCGTCACTAGATAGCAAACGGCAAGCCATTCAGAAAATCAGTTTCCTCGGCGGTGTTGCTTAAAAGCCTATTCGCCGTCAAAAATTCCGTCACCCAAAACGCGGAAATGCCGATGATCTCAAGGGAGATTTGACGTTCCATCGTAAATTTGCAGAACTTTATGAAGCCGAAACCGCCATGCTTTGTATGTGCAGATAGTATGTCACGCTTTCGGCGGTAGATGCAAAAGGAACTGTCTTTACAATTACATATTGCAGGTTTTTGTTTGCTGGGAATGTGTAATCGCAGGTCGCGGCCATATGTTGGACTGAGCTTGTGATGAAAGAGGAAGGCTGTGTGCATTGGGATTGTACGCGGCTACTCGCCCGGAGCCGTAAAGGTGAGCAAGGTTCCGAAGTGGCACGCGGCAAAGCGTAAGACAGCGTTTTGTTTGTGTGTCATGTGATCGAAAGGTCGCCATTGTGGGGTTCTCCCTATGAGAAGGTAGGAATCAGAGCGCGGATGGTATCATCCATAGCCTGAGTTCGGAAGAATCGCTATTCTCGCTGCATGGGAGTCTGTCTATTCAATGTTCCCGTTAAGTGCAGAAAGCAAACAAAAGCGTATGGTAGGCGGCACGATGATCTGTCTATCGTACTTGACACGGGCGTCAACTTGTTTCTCTTATAAGGAACAGGTGGCGCTATTTTTATTTGTGTCTCATCCAAATTATCCCATGATAGGGGTAGTCTGTGAAAAAGTACGATAGGAGGAAAAACGTATGCACGGCGAAGAACAGCAGCTTCAATCCCAGCAGCCAAGCCAACAGGAAACCCTGGACCCGCAGCTTTTGTCCCGCGTCAAGCAGATCATCGCACGAAGAAACACGGAGTTTATTTTAGACCACCAGAATGATAGCCTTGAGCAGCTCAGCGCTTACCTGAAAGCCTGCATGGAAGACATCGGGCATCCGCCCGCGCGAGTAGAAGTAATCGGCGGTGATTTCTTAGAATACCGTTTTGAATCATGGCCGAAAGCTCTCCGCAGCTTTTATAGCGGCTCAGTATCTGCCAACCTTAAAAACCCGCCGCCGTTTGCAAATCGAAAAATCGTGCGTGACCTTTATGCGGCGTTAGATTCGCAGCTTCAAAGGGCGGATGCAGCCTGTACCAAGGAGGTACGGGCATGAAAGGAAAGCCGTTTCGAGATCGAGACAATCAGGCTCTGCACGACAAGCGCATGAATGAAAGCGTGCGTGTGGCGATCTCCCGAAAAAATATTGAATTTATCCTTGCACATCAACACGATTCCCGAGAAGAACTTGCTTGCTACCTACGGCAATGCAAAAAAGAGCTGGGGCATATTCCTGCGCAATCTGAGGTTATCGGCGGCGATTTACTGGCGCTTCGATTTGGCTCGTGGGTAGAAGCGCTGAATTACAGCGGCTATATGAACTGCAAGGGTACAGCCGTAAGTGCGCTGCCGTTGGAACGCACGGCAATCTTTCAGGAAGAATATGAGTGTCAATCAAAACAGCATGTAAAGGACAAAGAAGCTCGAAAGAAAAAAGCAAAAGCCGACCGACGGGAGCAGAAATCTGCTAAAAAGCGCGCAAAAAAAGCAGCGATAGCAGCCGCAGCCGGAGGTTCCAAATGAGCGGCGGCGCGAGAAATCGCTTTGATGGGCAGCGCTGGATAGAAAATATAATTAAAGAGCGCACCCGAGAAGCGCTGGAGCGTTTCCCAGCTCGTGAACGCTATCTTCACTACAATCAGGAATACAAGCGGCAGGAAGAGCTATATAAGCAGGAACGCGCCGAAAGAGATCGCGTCCGAAAAGAGCGCAACGAACAGCGGAACCAGCGTCGAGCCGAAGCAAGAACTAAAAACGCTGCCAAAGCGCAGACAACAAATAAATCCGAAACTCTCCTTTCAGAGAATTGCGAACGAAAGGAGATGTGACGGATGTCAAAAGGTAAAGGTAAAAAGCAGTTTCAGGGCGCAGGTCGCCGCTTTCGCGCCGATATTTGGATGGACGAAAAGGTAAGCGCCAGAACCATGTACGCGCTGCAAGAGCGCGGTATCAAATTCCCGCCGGGTACAAATGTGCGCGGCACGCGGGAATTTAAGGACGAATTTAAGCGCCAGCTGAGCAAGTTCCGGCAGGAGCAGGCGGCAGAAAAGGAAGCCAAGCGCGCAGCACGGCAAGCCGAACGGCAGGAATCGGCTGCGGAGGAAAGCACACAATAATTTATTTGCACAATCCGAATTGGGAACGGATTTGCATATAGACCTGATCTCATCCCCCCTGAGATCAAGCGGCCAGTGCGTCATCCCCTGACGCGCAGAAATCCCCGGTTCCGAGCTGGGAACGCGGAACCGGGGGATCTCAAAACAAATCTACCGGGCCTTCGCCCGTCTCGAAATGATGAATCGCATCGACAACTGAATAGCCACAGCATGAGAGCATATTGCCCCGGCGAAGCGACGCGAAGAAACGAGCGCACCAACGGGCAGAAAACGCGGTCTACGTCGCGGCGGGCGGGAGCGCAGGAAGCGGTATTGTATCTGTGGCGTGAAAAGTCCTTTGTAGTCACCGGCGCAAGCCGTAGACATATGCGCCGGTGCGGAGTGTTTCTCATCCGTGCCGGTATCCCTTGCGAGAAACGATTCATGTTGTGAAAAATCACGCTGCTGCCATTCATGCGGCGGCAGCGCAAGTAAGTTGCATGGGCAGCGCGGCCTTACTTCCGGGCTGCGCTGGCACGAAGGAAGAAATTTAGAAGGAGAAATCGAACATGAAAACATCCAAGAAAATGCTTTCCCTGCTTCTGATTGCCGCGATGCTCGTATCCGTGCTTTGCATGGGCGTTTCGGCAACAGACTACGACCCTGTTAGCATCAGTGAAGGCGAACCCGTTACCATCAGCTGGAACGGCACGACCGGCACCGTCGTAAGCGTTGACGGCTCCAGCTACATCCCGCAGGAGTTCCTCCTCTGGGCGCAGATCGACTATACCGTAGAGGTTAATGGCACAGCCATTTCCCCGAACCGCGAGCCCGGTGAGGACGACACCGCTGCTCCGTACACGATCACTACCAACGCAACGAACAATACCGTTATCGTTGCAAGCAACGGCACGACGACTTACACCGTCACCTGCCCGCACTACACCGCGGCAGCGACCGGCGCAAATCCTGTCGATGTCAACGGTTATCTGCCTGTTGGACAGTTCGCCCGTTGGAACAGCTTCGGCTGGGGCACGCTCTACACGGACAGCACCAACGTTAGCTCTTCCAGCAACGATGTGAAGTTCAAGACCGGTTACGTTTCTACCGGCGTTTCCCTCGGTATGGCTGGCGGCTACGTCCAGTTTGATATGGGTAACAACCGTATTCAGAACAACGCCAACAACAAATACGGCATTGACTTCATCGTCTATGGTAACGCTTTCGTCGGCAATCCTGAGGCTGCTGGCGTTCAGGTTTCCAACGACGGTATCAACTGGTACACGCTGGCTGGCTCCCGTCACTATATGACTGGCACCAAGTGGAACCAGAACATTTCCTATATCAGAATTGCAGCGGATGATACCACTATCAGCGGAAAAAACTTTGATAAGACAGGTATCTACGTTTCGACGGACTTTGTTGCTCCGTCTTCGGACAATGCTTCTGATGTTAATGCAGCAATCGGTGCAGCAACATGGACCGGTGTCCCGCAGCTCACTGGCAACACCTATCCCAAGACCTACACCACTGATACCCCGGCAGCGGTTGCATGGTGGCCCGAGTATGCTCAGGACTCTAACAACAAAGATGAAAACTACGGCAATGTCTGGAATATTGACAACACCGTGAACGGTGTGAGTTGGCTGAGAAGCGGCTCTGCGGAAGTCATTACTTACAAGAACGTAACCACCGTTGAGGACGATATGGTTGTTCTGAACAGAACGCTGGACGCTGCTCCGTCGCAGGCGCAGATGACTGACGTATATCAGTGGGGCTATGCGGATGTCCGTGTCAACGGCTCTCAGTATGGCACCATCGTCAACAACCCGTATGCTGATGCTCCTTCCGCAGTCGGCGGCGGCGACGGCTTCGACCTTGCTTGGGCTGTTGATGCAGACGGCAACCCCGTCCAGCTTTCCTCTGTGCGCTATGTCCGTGTATACAGCGCAGTTCTCTTCAGCGCAGGTGTCTTCGGTGAAACTTCTGCCGAGGTCTGCGGTCTGTATGTTGCAAATGGTACTGGTTCCGGTGCAGCAACTCAGGCATTGAGCGTTTCTGCGGGCAAGAATGCTACATCGCTTTCCACTGTGACAACTGGAAACCAGAGTACCAGCAATGTAAAAATCGGAAAACAGACTGGCCTTATTAAAATTGAATCGGCTGCCGAGCATATTTATGTAAACGGCGAAGCGTTTACTTCTGGCAACACATTAACACTGACTGGTTTGACGCCCACAACCGCCAAAACCATTCAGATTGTTACGCAGAATGGAACCGAGTCCCCCTATGTGACAGTTCTGAAAGTCACACGATAAATCTCTTTAAGGAAATGCTATGGCAAGGACACCCGTCCTTGCCATAGCTAACATTTTTGTATGAAAAAAAACACAAATAAACGTTTCATTTCATTGTTGCTTACGCTAATACTTATACTGGGCGTTTTACCTGGCAATATTTTTGCAGCGGACAGTCCTAATAATTTGATCGTGGACAGCAAATATGAAATAGTTGCGAGTTATCCATCTGGGTATTCAGATGATATAGAATATGATACTTATGTTGTTCGGGTTCCACTTGGAACAACCTCAATAGCAGAAGTAACAACAAGCTTTACGATTGCAAGTGCAGAGTGCTGGAACCATGATTGGGTTGCCGACCCTGATGGCACAAATTCTGTATTTACTGGAAACTATGACCTGACGATTCACGCCAAATGTATAGAACCAGATCCAGAAGTATATATTCCGTGGGAAAATGCAAGTAATTATGATTTCCATGGCGTATACTATAGTGATGAAGGCGATGATAATCAGATACTGGTTTATTATTTCCTTGCCGATAAGGATTCCGGTAATCAGATTGATAAAACAGAACTCAGTGATCTGCTTGACACCGTAAAGGACGGAAATTCCAATTATTATCTTTCAAATGACCGCTACAACGGCAAGAAATCAGATACCATCTCAAGCAAAAACGGGAGCTTCTGGGCGGAGTTCACAGCTGCCAACGGTCCCCGCGCTAAGGCGCAGAAGGTGCTGGATACTGCAACAACCGAAGCGCAGATTACCGCTGCGGTTACTAAACTGAACACCGCAATCCAAAAACTGGTTCCTAGGTCTCAGCTAAACGCAACATATCTCTATGAGACGCTCCAACAGTATAACTACAGTGACGAATATCTGGATGACTTTACCGCGCCCAGCGTCCGCAAATTCCGTGCGGCGCGCAGCGCGGCGCAGAGCTATCTGGATTCCCTGTTCAACGCCGACGGCTCCGCCAAAGAGGGAGTAAACATTGCTGCAAACCAACAGACCGCAGATGATTATGCAAATGCACTGAAAAACAGCGGCCTTGTTAGCAATGATTCCGTTGAGGAAAGCAAAGTCAATTTGCGCACCATTCAGGCACTTGCCAAAAAGTATTCCATGACGGAAAACGACGGCAAGTACACGGACGAAAGCTGGACAGCGTTTGAAAACGCCCGCAAGGCTGCTGTAGACTATGCCGTGAACTATCAGGTTTCCGAGAACATGAGCAGCGATGATACCAAGCAGTACGCTTCGCGGACAAGAGCGTTCCTGTCTGCGGCATATGGTCTGACGCCAACCTCCGGTGATGTCACAGTTACGTTTTCCTTTACGGATGACCTGCATTTGCGCGTCACAAACATTCCGCCCGCTTATGTCAAGCTGATGAAAGACCCGGACGGAGATACGCCGCAGATCAAGACGATAACGCTGCCTGCTGGTTCTACGCTTGCCGACCTCTGGACGAGGACCGGCTGCCAGCCGGGCAACAGCTATCTCAGCAAAACAGCCTACAGCATCTGGTACACGTTCGTCAATGACACAATGCTTTATGGTGCAACGCCCGGTGTTAATCAATACTTTGCGGACACCAACTATGTGCTGAACGACGGCGATGAAATCCACCTTGCGCATATGGAGTGGCCGTCCTACACGTTCAACTACATCTATCGTGATGAAGTGAACTGGGCAAACATGACGGACGCGCTCAGTGTCCTGCGCTTTAAGGAAACCGACGCGCAGACGGCTGCGGCTGGTGCAGAAACGACTTTGACGGTTGAGCGTACCTCCGCGCATCTCTGGACATATACCGGCAGCTACAGCCCCTATGAGGGGGCGACGGTTGTTGCGTATGGTCCGCAGAACGTGGAGGATGGCAGCTACCCCGACACGCCGATCCTGTCTGAAACCACGTCGGATGCAAGCGGCTCCGTGAGCTTCAAGCTCTATCAGGAGGGCAAGTACCTTATTACCGCCTACGACGCACGCGCAAACGACGAAGATTCTGCGATCTTCTACTCTGGCACCGTCGCAGCCCCGTATCTGGAGCTGACTGTCGGAGATGCAACGCAGCCCGACGCGGTTCGTGCCGAGCTGAAAGCAGCATTGGATAAGGTCTACAACGCCTATCCAAAGAAGATCTTTGGCGACGATACCTGGGCAGAGATCGAAGCTGCGTACAAGGCGGCCGTTGCGACGCTGAACGATTCGTCGGCTACGACCGGAGAAGCATACCTTGCGCAGCAGGCAGCGATCCGCACCATCCAGAGCAAGCAGACCGAAACGCTTCAGGCAAATAAAACAGCGCTTGAGACGTTCCGGACAAATCTGAATAAGCTCCCGGACGATGTGAACAAGATCACCGCCAGCGCAAGTGTCCAAGAAGCGGCAACGACGTTGATTCAGTGCTATACCAGCATGAACAGCTATCAGCGTTCGCAGATCACCGGTACGGAAAAAGCCAAGTACGATAAGATCAAGGCTTATATGGTTGAAAAGGGAGAAAAACTCCCCGAAGCAAAAAAATATAAGCTGACACTTAACGTTGTTGGCGATTCGGATGCATCAACCGCCAAGCTGAACGCCATGATCGACGATCTGCGCAGCAATCCTGCCAAGATGGACCGCGCAGAGGGTGGCAAATATGACCACACAAAGGCAATCCATATTGTAACGCCGTACACCTTTGGCACCTACGATGGCTCGACCATGCTGTTCTCTGACACGTTCAGTGAAGCTGAGCCACTGACGCCTGTTCGGATTTATTCCGGTGTAGACTACGCGGCATATTTCCAGACACGCAATGCAGAAGGCACATATCCGACGGACAGCGCCGCATGGTCGATCAGCGATAAAGACCTCAGCATTGTTCTGACGCTGGAAGGCACAATCAGCACCCCCGGCGAGTATGGCACGGAGGGCAACCTGACTGTCAAGATCGGTGATACCGAGTATGAAGTCAAGAGCATTACATACGAGGGTATCAGCCGTTCCGACGTTATCAGCGGCACGCAGCGCGTCTATGACGATTCTGCCTACAAGGGCAAGTCCTCTGATGTAGTCAACGTTGACATTCCCGATGCCTACCTCGGCTTCGCAATGCCCTACAACGATGTGACCGTCACGATCACATGGGGACCGGTCGAAAGCGACAGCTCGAAGCTGGCGCGGGCGCAGGAAACTGCAACGAAGATCGTTAAGGCAAAGTACAACAGTCTGGATAAGACCCAGTACGACGAAACCGGAAAGGCGGCGCTTGAAGCGGCGCTGAACACCGGTCTTGACGAAATCGCCAAAGCAACGACCGAAGCTGACGTTATTACCGCCAGAAAGAACGCCGTCTCCGCGATGGAAAAGGTGCCGACAATCGGGCAGTCTTCCGAATCCGGTAAAGTTGGTGAGAACTTCACAAAGCTGTACCCTGATGCACAGACAGTTGGTCGCGTCCACGTCATCGTCGAAAACAAGACATATCTGGACGAGTCTCTGCCCGCCAGCTTGAAGAATACCATCATTGACGGGTATTACGATCTGACCAACTGCGACAGTATGATGACCGTTGCTCTCAAGGCACTTGAAGGTGCAAGCTATACCTGGAACCGAAACGGCTATGACTACGGTACAACGTATCTTGCATCGGTCGAGAAAGACGGCGGCACACTTGCAGAGTTCACCGGTGGCCCGAACTCCGGCTGGATGGGTACAAAGAATGACTGGTTCGTCAACGCCAGCTTCTCCGACTTCCGTTACACAAACGGCGGACTGGCAGACGGCGACGAAATTCATCTCATGTATACCACGAAGCTCGGTGCGGACATCGGCGGCACATGGAGCGGCACCGATACCTCGCTGCAAAGCCTGATTGTTTCCGGTGCAGAGCTGTCTCCGGAGTTCTCCGGTTCGACAACCAACTATGTGCTGACGATCCCGGCCCCGGCAGAAGAAACCGGCGTGACTGTTCGCTTTACCGCCGCAAACAAAAACTATCAGGCGCGGATGTATCTCAACTCCTATAAGGATGAGAACAGCCGCTACATGAGCGGCGATATGCTCTCTGTGTCCTCTGGCGACGTGATCTACGTTGGTGTTGGCGAACGCGCATGGGGTAGCATGAATAACGGCGGCACCGCCACAAAGTACACCATTCAGGTTGTCAAGAGTGGCGATGCAGAAGAGCTTGCCGAAATCATTGATAATCTTCCCTCTGAAAACCGTCTGGCGCTGGATGATGCCAGAAACGTCCGCATGGCTATGAGCTTGTTTAACGCCATGAGCGATGCAGACCAGACAGAGTTTAAGAGAGAACATACGGCGCAGTATAACAAGCTGGTCGCGTGCGACAAGATTATCAAGGATATGACCGCAGCAGATGCCGTTACAACTGCCGCAAATAAACTTCCCGACCCAGACAGTCTGACGCTCCGCGATAAAGAGACTGTTTATGCCGCAAAGGCAGCGCTCGATGCGCTGACTGCGGATCAGAAACAGTATCTTACCTCGGAAACGATTTCTGTCATCGATCAGTGCTACACATGGATGCTTAGAACGGAGAAATACCATGTGCAGCGGTTGATTGAAGATCTGCCCGACGAAGACAAAGTCACCCTTGCCGACAAGAAGCAGATTGACGCCGCAAAGGCTGCGTATGACGCGCTGCCCGACAAAACCGGCATTGACGCAACGAAGCTGGAACAGGCGGTTGAGGCACTTAAAAAGCTGGAACAGGGCGGCTCTGGCGAGGACACCGGCTACAGCGAGTATCTGAATAAGGCGCTTGCCAACATCAAGAAAACGGTTCCCACACCGCAGGTTGGTTCTGTAAGTGGTGAATGGGCAGTTCTTGGTCTGGCACGCGGTAACGCAAACGTCACAAACAGCTACTATGACAGCTATTATGACCGTGTTGTAGCCTATGTGAAGGCAAACATCAAATCTGGTGAAAAGCTGGACAATACCAAATCGACCGAACACTCCCGCATCATTCTTGCCCTGACTGCTATTGGCGAAGATCCCACCAGTGTGGGCGGTCATAACCTTTTGACCGCGCTGAACGATCTGGACTATGTGAAAAAGCAGGGCAGCAATGGTCCGATTTGGGCGCTCCTTGCGGTGGACAGCGGAAACTACGAATACGCCAAACGTGAGCAGCTGATCGAAGCAATTCTTGCCGACCGTGTCGGCAACGGCTGGTCGCTCGATGGTGGCACCGCAGACACTGATATGACTGCGATGGCGCTTCAGGCACTTGCACCGTACAACGACGAAGAACATCCGGAAGTCAAATCTGCAATCGAAGCAGCACTTACGCTGCTGTCCGGTATGCAGCAAAATGATGGCGGCTTTGCATCGTTCGGTACGGCAAACTCGGAATCCGCCGCACAGGTCGTCGTTGCACTCAGCGCACTTGGGCTGGATGCCAACACAGATTCCAGTTTTGTGAAGAACGGTCATTCTGTGCTGGAAAACCTCCTGAGCTACGCGCAAGAGGACGGTAGCTTCCTGCATCTCTCCGATGGCAGCAGCGGCAATAACCAGATGGCGGCTGAACAGGGCACCTACGCACTTGTTGCTTATGACCGTCATGTCAAGGGAAAACATTCTCTCTATGATATGACGGATGTAGTCAAGCGTGAGGACGCAAGCGCACAGGAAGTCATTGACATGATCGATAGCATCGATGAAGTCAATGAATACAGCTATGACGCTATTGCAGAAGCGCGCAACGCCTACAACAAGCTCTCTGCTGCCGACAAGGCAAAGGTCACAAATTACAACACTCTGACTGCTGCCGAGGATGCTTATAAGGCAATCCTCCGTGAAAAGCAGTCCGAGCGTTACACGGAACTCAAGGCGCACTATGACGAGCTTCTGCGCGACAAGACCAAAAAGTATGGCACTGCCGCGAAGAAGAAGCTCCTGTCCGTCCTTCAGACCGCACAGAGGGATATGAACGCCGCAGTTTCTTGCGAACGGGTGGAGGAAATCTTCCAAAAAGCCATGTCCGATCTGGATGCTGTCAAGCCCGGTGATATTGAAGTCACATTCCGTCTCATCGGCGCGCTCGAAGCAACGCAGGATGTTGACCTGACAAAGGACAGCTATCTGCCCGAATATGTGACCTGGGTTCCTACCACAACGTATTCCTTGCAGGAAAACGCAACCGTCTATGATCTCTTTACGGAAGCCATGAGCGATGCCGGTCTGCGCTACATCGGTGCGGAAAGCAACTATGTCAGCACGATTTACGCACCGTCTTGTCTTGGTGGATACGCCTTGAGCGAGTTCACCAACGGCAAGAAATCTGGCTGGATGTATACCGTCAACGGTAAGCACCCGAATCAGGGCTTGAAGAATTGGACACTGAACGACGGCGATGTAGTCATTTGGCACTATGTCAATGACTATAGCTGCGAAGTTGCCGACTGGTTCAACGATTCTCAGTATCCGTCTCTTGGCGACGGCAGCTACTACAATAGCTGGCTCCGCGCAAGAGACATTACACCGGAACAGTATGTCGATGAATTGCTGGGTAAGATTCTGACGGTCGGAAAAAACGGCACGGTCGAGCCGAAGCTTACGCTTTCGCATCTCGGCAAATCGGTCACGTTCACATTCAAACCAGACAAGGGCTATCGTGTGAAGGACGTCAAGGTGGACGGCAAGTCCGTCGGTGCGGTTACAACCTACACCGTGGACAAGTTGACTGTCTCGACACGCATTGAGATTGAGTTTACCAATGGCACACTTCCGTTCACGGACGTGCGTGAAAGCGACTGGTTCTACGATGATGTTGTGTTCGCTTACGAGAACGGGCTGTTCTCCGGTACAAGCGACACGACGTTCTCCCCGAATACCAGCATGACCCGCGCGATGCTCGTCACGGTTCTGTACCGGCTGGAAGGTCAGCCCGCAGTCAACGGACGCAGCGGATTCTCGGATGTCCAGTACAACGGCTACTATGAGGACGCTGTGACGTGGGCAGCCGACAACGGCATCGTCAATGGTACCAGCACCTCGACGTTCAGCCCGAACGCAAACGTCACCCGTGAGCAGATGGCAGCAATCCTGTACCGCTATGCGCAGTACAAGAAGTACAATACCGCCGCAAGCTCCAGCTTGAACAGCTTCTCCGACCATACAAGCGTCTCCGGTTATGCCGTAGCGTCTCTGCAATGGTCCGTTGCTGAAAAGCTGGTCAACGGCTCGAACGGCAAACTCATGCCGACTGGCAACGCCAGCAGAGCCCAGGTCGCCGCGATTCTCCATCGGTTCGCGGAAAACGTAGCTAAGACCACAAAATAATCACTTTACAGCACAGGACTGCCCCCTTTTGGGGGCAGCCCTGCTTGCCGCATTTTAGGGGGATTACAATATGAAGCAAATTCGTAAGCTTGCAGCACTGATTCTGGTGCTTTCCGTTCTGTTCTCGCTGGCGGTTCCCACCCTTGCAGCGTCCAGCGTTCAGACGGAAATGCAGGGCAGCGCGGCGTATATGGTTTCCGCCGTGGAAGCGCCCGAAGTAAGCTCCATCGGCGGTGAATGGGCGGTGCTTGGTCTTGCCCGTTCCGGTTATTCCGTTCCCGCAGACTATTATGACGAATATTACACGCGCGTTGAAAAGTATGTGAAAAACTGCTCTGGCGTGCTGCATGAAAGAAAATATACCGAATATTCCCGCGTCGTCCTCGCGCTGACGGCTATCGGGCGTGACCCGTCGAACGTCGCGGGCTACAACCTTTTAATGCCGCTGGGCGATTTTGAAAAGACCATCTGGCAGGGTCTGAACGGCCCCATTTGGGCATTGATCGCGCTGGATTCCGGCAATTACGAGATTCCCAAAAATCCTGCCGCAAAGACGCAGGCCACGCGCCAGCTTTACATCGATGAGATCATCAAGAATCAGATGAAGGACGGCGGCTGGAGTCTCACCGGAACGGGTGATTCCGACGTGGATATTTCCGCAATGGCATTGCAGGCGCTTGCAAAATATCAGGACCAGAAGGCCGTCAAGACCGCGACAGACAAGGCACTGACCTACCTTTCCAAAGCGCAGGACAGCAAGGGCGGCTACGCATCGTGGGGCACGATCAACGTAGAGTCCGTTGCGCAGGTCGTGGTCGCGCTCTGTGAGCTTGGAATTGACCTTGGAGACAGCCGCTTTGTGAAAAACGGTCATACCTTGACGGATAATCTTCTCTCTTTCCGGCAGTCTAACGGCGGCTTCTACCACGTTCTCGACGGTTCGGACGGCAACAACCAGATGTCTGCGGAACAGGGCTTTTACGCTTTGGTCGCCATCGACCGCGCGGAAAACGGTAAAAACTCCTTGTATCGCATGGGCGATGTGGTAAAAAACACTTCTAAGCCTACGAACGTCAACAAGAGCAAAGCAGACGCTTCTGTCAACGTCCCCGGAGTGTCCGCGCCTGGCACGACATTTACCGATGTGAAAAACCATGCCAACAAAACTGCCATTGAAGCCCTCGCGTCCCGCGGCATCATCAACGGCATGAGCAAGGATACCTTTGCGCCGAACAAGACCATGACCCGCGCTGAATTTGCAGCCATCGTCACAAGAGCGCTTGGTCTGCCTGCAAAGGATACGAAAGCCTTTACGGACGTTCCCAGCAGCAAATGGTATGCCGGTTACATCGGCGCAGCAAACAGCAGCGGCATTGTCAACGGCGTTGGCAGCGGCAAGTTTAATCCAGACGGCACCATCACCCGGCAAGAAGCTGCGGCAATGGTCGCACGCGCGGCGAAGCTCTGCGGTCTGGATACCGAGATGGACGCAGGTGCGACGAAGGACGTGCTTGCACAGTTTGGCGACTACAGAAGCGTTGCAAGCTGGGCAAAAGAATCTCTCGCGTTCTGCTATTACACAAATATTCTGGACCAGAGTGCATTGAAAATTGAGCCGACGAAAGCTATCCTGCGCTGCGAGATCGCGCAGATGCTCTACAATATGTTGGTTACTGCGGAGTTGATCTGATATGACATTTTGGCAGAAAAACAAATGGAAAATCATTGCGCCGGTTCTGATTGTGCTGGTGCTTGCCGCTGCGTTTGTTTTTGGCGACAAAAACATTCCAGAGCAGAAAGACCCAACCGAGCAGCCCACCATTTCTGCCCCGGCACAGCCCGCACAGGACGCTGAGACACCCGAAGAATCAAATGATGCAGCTACTCCGGAGAGTGCAGAAACCACCGCAGAGGACGCGCCTGCGCCCTCTAATGAGCAATCGACGGACGAAGCCGAAGAAGTGGACATTGACACCTCGGAATTTATGACTCCGGAGGAAATGGGCGCTGGCGCGACCGGCGAGTATACGGAAATCAATGGCATGATGATCGACACCGGCACGGGGAAGGATAAATACCTTACCGACCCCGTACCGGAGGGAAAACCCGCGCCCGTAGAGCCGGAGGACGTGGAAATTGGCGATGAAGAGTGGACCTGTACGCTCTCTGTCTCCTGCGCCACAATTCTGGATAACATGAATTTGTGCGACCCGGAAAAACGGGAATTGGTTCCGGAAGATGGTTGGATTTTGAAGCCTATGACCGTCACGTTTGCCGAAAACGAAAGTGTCTTCAACGTTCTGCAACGGACATTGAAAGAACAAGGGATTCATATGGAATTTGAATATACACCAGCCTACCATACAGCTTACATTGAGGGCATCAACAATCTGTATGAATTTGACGTGGGCGAACTCTCCGGTTGGATGTATTCTGTCAATGGGTGGTTCCCGATTTATGGATGCAGCCGCTATCGGCTTCAGGACGGCGATGTTGTGGAATGGAAATACACCTGTGACCTCGGCAACGACATCGGCGGTGGTGAAGCGGTGGGCGGCTGATGAAAAACAAGGACGCTTTTTCAGGGTATCACCCGATTATCAATTTCCTGTACTACGCGCTGGTTCTCCTGTTCTCAATGTGCCTGATGCACCCGGTCTACCTCATCATTTCGCTGACCGGTGCGCTGGCATATGACATCTATCTCAAGGGCAGAAAAGCCGTGCGCTTCGCCGTCATGGGGTTACTTCCCATGGCGGTGATTGCCGCGCTTGTCAATCCCGCCTTTAACCATGAGGGGCAGACGATACTGACGTATCTGCCGAGCGGTAACCCGTTGACCCTGGAATCCATTTTGTACGGCGTAGCAGCAGCGGTCATGCTGGCAAGCGTCGTGTTGTGGTTTTCGAGCTACAACGACGTGATGACCTCGGATAAATTCGTGTACCTGTTCGGGCGCATGATCCCCGCGCTGTCCCTCGTTCTCTCTATGGCGCTCCGCTTCATCCCGAAGTTCAAATCGCAGATGGAGGTCGTCTCCGAAGCGCAATCCTGCATCGGGCGCGACACGAAAACCGGCAGCATAATTCGCCGCGTCGGAAACGCCGTCAAAATCTTCTCCATCATGGTCACATGGAGCTTGGAAAACGCGATTGAAACAGCAGATTCCATGCGCTCGCGCGGCTACGGATTGCCGGGGCGCACAGCGTTTTCCATCTATCGCTTCGATGACCGCGACAAAGCCGCCCTCGCGTGGCTGATCTTCTGCGGCGCGTACATTCTTTCGGGCTGGTTGGCAGGCGGAATGTATTTTAGGTATTACCCTACTGTTAAAACCGTCTTATGGACGCCATTGACGATCAGCTTCATGTTTGTGTATCTGGCACTTGTTCTTACCCCCGTGATTCTCGACCGAAAGGAGGACAGGCAGTGGAAATCTTTACAATCCGAAACCTGAATTTTGCATATCCGGAACAGGAAAAGAACGCAATCACCGACCTGTCGCTGTCCGTCCAGCCAGGCGAGTTTCTGGTTCTCTGCGGCCCCTCGGGCTGCGGCAAATCGACGCTTCTGCGGCAGATGAAAACCGTTCTCGCCCCGCACGGCAGACGTTCCGGAGAAATTCTGTTTGAGGGCAGAAATCTTGATTCCCTTGACCAGCGCGAACAGGCAGAAAAAATAGGCGTTGTTCGGCAAAGCACGGAAAATCAGATCGTTACAGACAAGGTCTGGCATGAGCTGGCATTCGGGCTGGAATCCCTCGGCTACAATACGCCGACGATTCGCCGCCGCGTTGCCGAAATGGCAAGTTTCTTCGGCATCCAAACTTGGTTCTATAGGCAGGTCAAGGATTTGTCCGGAGGTCAAAAGCAACTCTTAAACCTCGCGTCTGTGATGGTCTTGCAACCAAAAGTGCTGATTCTCGACGAGCCGACGAGCCAGCTTGACCCCATTGCCGCGTCGGATTTTTTGGCGACTCTCGGCAAGATCAACCGGGAGCTTGGCACGACGATCATTTTGACGGAGCATCGCTTGGAAGAAGCGTTCGGCTTTGCATCTCGCGTCGCGGTCATGGACGGCGGCAAGCTCCTTTGCACCGGCACGCCTGCCGAGGTGGGCGCGGAATTAAAAAACCGCGGCAGCGCCATGTTCCTTGCCATGCCCGCTGCCATGCGCATCTGGAGCGCGACGGATTCCGAAGCCGCCTGTCCGATCTCTGTCTGTGACGGACGGAACTGGCTGCTTGACTACGCGAAAACGCACGAATTACAGGCAGTTCCGAATGAAGAAAAAACTGCGCCGAACGGCGAAACCGTTGTCTCGGCGCAGGAATTGTGGTTCAAGTATGAGCAGGATGCCCCCGACGTGGTGAAAGGCTTGTCGCTGGAGCTGCACAAGGGCGAATTTCTGGCGCTGCTCGGCGGAAACGGCACGGGCAAAACGACGTCCATGCGCCTGCTTGCCGGTTTGAGAAAAGCCTATCGCGGCGAGTTGCATATCACCGGCACCGTTGGTATGCTGCCCCAAAATCCGCAAGCATTGTTCGTGAAAAATACCGTCCGGGAAGATCTTCTGGAAATTCTCCCGAAAGCGGAACGCAAATCCGACCGTCTGGCGCAGGTCGTGTCCCTTTGCAAATTGACCGACCTGCTTGACCGGCATCCCTACGATCTCTCTGGCGGCGAACAGCAGCGGGCGGCGCTGGCGAAGATCCTGCTTCTGAACCCCGACATTTTGCTCCTGGACGAGCCGACAAAGGGCTTGGACGCGGAGTTCAAGCAGACGTTCGGGCAGATTCTCCGCACGCTGCAAGCGTCTGGCGTGGCAATTCTGATGGTGAGCCACGATATCGAGTTCTGTGCAAAATATGCAGACCGCTGCGCCCTGTTCTTCGACGGCAATATCGTCACCGAAGCCGCACCGCGCGTATTTTTTTCTGGTAATAATTTTTATACTACCAGTTCAAACCGCATTGCCCGCGACGTTTTGCCCGAAGCCGTCACGCCCGAGGACGTGATCGCAGCGTGCAGCGGCGCGGTCGAACCGGAACCGGAATTGCCGCAGTACGAACGTGTGCTGCCCGAACCGAAAACCGAAAAAGCAGCCGCGAAGAAACTGCCTGTCTGGCGCAAGCTCCTTGCTGCCGTGTCGGGAATTGTGTCTTTGGTTCTGATTATCCAGACACTCAACGTCACAGACCTCACAAAACTCGTGACGGCCGAGGGGTTGACCGCCCTCGCGGGCGACCAGCTGAAGCTCTACGGCGTGATGCTCATATCCATGCTCGTCTTCGCGCTGTCCGTGAGCCACAAAGCCGAGCGCCCGGATTATATTATCCAGACGCCGGTCGAAAAGCGAAAATTGCAAAAGCGTACTGTGGTTGCGACGCTTTTGATTCTTCTGCTCATTCCGCTGACGCTGTTTGTTGGCGTGTATTACTTCGATGGAAGAAAGTATTATTTCATTTCTCTTTTGATTCTTTTGGAGTGTACGTTGCCGTTCTTCCTCATCTTCGAGGGCAGAAAGCCGCAGGCACGGGAGCTTGTCCTCATTGCCGTCCTTGTTGCCCTGAATGTGGCAGGACGCACCGTGTTCTTCATGCTGCCCGAGTTCAAGCCGGTCGTGGCAATGACGATCCTTGCAGGCGTGGCCTTTGGCGGAGAAACCGGATTTCTGGTCGGAGCCATGACGATGCTGGTGTCCAATATGTTCTTTGGTCAAGGAGCATGGACGCCTTGGCAGATGTTTGCGATGGGCATTATCGGCTGGCTTGCCGGGGTGCTGTACCGCAAGGGCGTTCTCCGACGCAGCCGCATCAGCCTTTGCATCTTCGGCGTGATCGCGTCCACCGTCGTCTACGGCGGCATTATGAATCCCGCGTCGGCGCTCATGTGGGCGCACACGATCAACTGGAACATCATCAAGAGCTATTATCTCACCGGTGTGCCCATCGACCTCGTCCGCGCCATCGGCACGTTTGTTTTCCTGTGGTTGGGTGCGGAGCCGATGCTTGAAAAGCTCAACAGAATTAAGACGAAATATGGCTTAGCGGAGTAAGCACAGAGTCCTTCTCCTGATTTCAGGAGGAGGACTTTGTGCTTCTCTTTTTCTCTATTTTCCATGTCGAACCATGTAAAGATAAATTTTTTTATAGGAAGTTTTTGCGCTTTGCGCGAAAAGTGGGTTTTTTATCTTTTTGCAGACTGTTAGGGAGTAGAGAGACATAAAAGGAGTAGCACATGAACGAGCGATTTGAACGCTACAACGAAATCACATTTGAAGCCTACTGCAAAGCGGCAATCGACAACGCCGTACATCGCGGCGTCCGCAAAAAAGAGCGCCGCGCAGAAGTGGAACCGCCCTTGACGGAGCTGAACGACGCAGTTCTCTTTCGCCTTGACCCGACCGACGCGCCGCAAGAAGCGGTGCTGGAAGAAGCCATAACCTTTGACGTTTGTGACCAGCATATCACGGTACACAACGCGGCGCTGGGGCAGGCGCTTACATACCTCCCGCGCCGCAAACGGGAAATTACGCTGCTGTACTTTTTTGAGGATTTGACAGACGCAGAAATCGCAAAGAAGCTCGATATGAGCGTTAGCGCCGTCCAGCGGCAGCGCAACCGCGCGGTGTGCTGGCTGCGAGATTTTTTGATGGAGGTTCCATGAAAGAAATCCCTTATTCCGTAATCCGCGCCGCGCAAAACGGCGACACCGACGCGATTCTTTTGATCCGCCGCCACTTTGAGGGCTATATCGCCAGCAAGTGCCTTGTGACCTACGACGATGGAGATGGGCGCAGCTATACGTTCCCGGACGATGAGCTGCGCTATCTGGCAGAAGCTGCGCTTTACGCCGCGATCTTCGGGTTCAAGTGTAAAGAGCCGCCGCCCGATTTTATCATTTGACGCGGGCGCGGAAAGCGGCGAAATACGTCTCACCGTGAGTAATACCATTAAGTTAATCGATAATTCCCTGAAGGAAGCAAGGCGGGGAGCTTT
>ERZ838577.2533-NODE-2533-length-20154-cov-12.234241_pt1 | contig 20154 bp, 16 predicted proteins | sample MGYA00519682_ERZ838577 | MGnify/ENA primary metagenome ERZ838577 (study PRJEB31850, sample SAMEA3708838) | human gut metagenome | biome: human gut; feature: human-associated habitat; material: faeces | place: China | collected 2014 ...
GGATGCCGCCGCCTTTCATGTTGCCGCCCGCCGGGTTCATCCCCGGTCGGGCGGCATTTTTTGTATCCCCGCCTGCGGCCCCGGCCGCGCATCCAATCCCCCAGGTCTGCCTGGGTCGGCCACGACGGCCGGATTGCTCCATTGCGCCGGCAGCCGTGCAGGTAGCGGATGCCGCCGCTGCTGCGCCCGATAGGGCTGTGCCGATGGTTGATGTTTTTTTAGGAGAGGTCAGTTGGTGGTTCTGCTTAATTCAGGTGGCCCATTAAGTCAGCGTTTGTTGTTTTCTGCGTTTGCATTGTGATTGTTAATGGGGGCATTCCTCTTTGCTGCTTCTTGCTTACTCCTGTTAACGGTATAATCCATCTGTAGCTTATCCATTTCACAGGTCGACCAATGTGGCTGTATTACTGAATCTTTTTTCGTTATGTATTAGGGTGGTATATTGAGGTAAAGATGGTGATATGTGGTGTGAACAGTCATCATTTTTATTTGCCGAATGCTTCAGACCGCATATACATCATATTATATTGCCTTTGCGCTGAGTTACTGTTGTGATGGGACTTCATGATGCCCTAACTATTGTAGATGTATATTCATTATCTTTTTGCTGTCGTCATCACTCCCATTTTATGTATGACCAAGGGCTTTGTTTGGCATTTAGCAATTGTTCGGCCATGTAAGCCATGCATGTCGCATCACCATACAAAGCGAATCCCAAGGCATAGCTGTGTGCAAAGTCTTTCCAGTTTGAAAATGCTTCATGTGACATTTTGTATGCGGCGTCCAAGCAAATCATGCATTCGTCCTTATTGATGTATCCTTGTTCCATGCATGCCCGTGAGAGGAAGTTCAGCTGACCGGCATCCCAAGCAATGACCCCGAGCAATCCCAATTCATATTCTGAATCAGCTATGCCTGCGTTCATTATTTCTTTGTATTGCCTTTTTATCTTCTTCATTTGCATTATGCATTCGTCGCATAATTCTTTGCTGTCGGCTAGCTCTTTGCTGTTCCTTAGCCAATTCTCTCCTTCTTTGCCTTTAAGGTATGCTTCGTATGCAAAGTGGAATGTTAGTTGTGATGGTGCTGTTGACAGCCATTTAAGTTTTTTTATGGCCCTGTCACGATTGTCTATTACAAAGTCTTGTTGGAGCATGCTGGTTCGTTCTGCTGCATCAATACCTGTTCCCAGAGTGTTGAGGGTTCCGCCGAACTTTCCCACGTGAAGGTTGCCAATGCTATATAGGCTTAGTTCTTCTTCTGAATAGGTCGATGTTTCATCAATCCTTAAATCATGGCAGCAACCATGCGCCATGTGGTTCTTTCTGCACGAGATATACGCCAATCCATGCTTTTTTATTTTTAATAATGCCCAAACTGTAATTATAGTGGCAATTAGTGCTGCTATAGAAATTGTGGTTTGCTCAATCATAATGAATGTTTATATGTTATAGTAATGATTGTACAGCTGCATAACCTTGCAACACGGTTGGTCTTGAATGGCGGTATGCGTTTTATAGCCATGCGCCACTTACCTGTTTCCCGTTATGGATTAAGCTGCCAACCATGTCGTTGTTAGACAGATTTTTCGTAACGCTGTAAATTACAAAGATACAGATTCGCACTGTATCAATTTGCTTAAAGCTGTTATAAAATGTAAAGTTCGGAGATATGTGTTACAAAAAAGGAAGTTTGAATACTTCTGTTGGTTGGCTCATGAACTGAATAACACTGTCATTTAAATACGCTATTCACTGTCATCAATAATATAATGTATTATTTGTTATCACGTGATGCTTGCTTATGCTTACTATTGATATCTACTTTCCTGCACAGCTGTAGCTTGCCGAAATATAGCAGCGCTAATGAATACAGATTGATGGCACCGTATTTGTCATTTTCCTGCTGACCCTATGGAACTGCAAGGTATTTCACGTGTGTCCAGAGCATGGCGTCGCCACCATCCACGGGCGGGCTATTTTTCTCTTGCCGCCATTCGATCATGGTGTTGAGTCCGGCGGTTTTTGGCTGCGTCTTGTATTTCACGCGGCTGTCGAGATTGCAGGCGTAGAAGGTCAAGGCGGTAGAACTGTAAACTGCTCTTGCGGTGCTGTGCCGGGGGATTATCCCTGAGCTGCCGCTTATATTTAACAATTTGTATCCAAACCGTCACCGCAGATGACGATGATAAAAACCGGCGAGTAATGAGTATGGGCTTCAACATTAGCTATTTAGATTTATCCTGAAAACGTGCACATTGCTTCAACGGAAAGATGCGGCACTTAATTCCGTTGTTATTTCCGCCATGCAGGCAGACTATGGTGCCATGCCCCTCTTCAAGCGCGAGACGGGAAAGGAGGTGACAAAACTGTCCTGGCGGCCTGTCGGACATGTGCGCCTACCTGTATTGCTGCACCGCGTCGGCTTGTAAGGCCGACGGCGTGGAGTTCGTCCATGTCTACGAGGCATACCGCGAGCAGCGCGATGTCGACCGCAAAGACTGCAAGGAGCGCGCCCGCCTCATTGCGGAGATATTGATACAGCTTCAACTGCGCAAGCGTGTGACGCCGCGCAGCTGCTGCGGCTACCATGGGACTATGAGCCTCAGGAGCGCAAGGCCACACGCCGCAGCCCACGACCGCCGAGAGCAAGGAAAAGTTTGGGGATTGTTGAGACGAACAGGGGAGGTATAAGACGAGACTTCGGGTATTAAATTAGTCATTAATCTGGGGGAGAACATACATACCCATCTTAATTATAGGTAGACGCTAACTATACACTGGTGTCACGGATGGTTTGAAAGGCCGTGCAAGCACTTAAAAAAAGAAACCAAAAAGGTACAAGCCGTGAACTTTATGAATATCGATATACAATATCGAGACGACACAAATGATAAGAGCAAGGAAGAAAACAACACTGCGCCGTTCCGTCTTCTTCTGGGCTTTGACATACTCTTTTATCTCGTCTTCATCTGGAATTATCTCAATGGTAATTTCGGCGGTGATTTTCTTAGGCTTGCTTTCGCCTGGTTTCTCAATGCAAATCTCTTAAAATGACGAAGCCCTGCAAATCCTTGGGAAATGCAGGGTTTTCACTATGTGACCCCGTTGGGAACATTAGATATAAAAGTGCATGAAAACGACTGAAAATGAATAGTACTATAAAGCTCTGATATACAGCATTTTACAAGACATTATTTCTTGGTGTGATTTTTCCAGATTTTGTATACTTTCATAAAAGACGGGGAATTTGACGGGGAATTTCAGCGATTATCCCCGTATATATTTTGCAGAATAAATTTATAGAGTTACTTTTGTAAAATCTAAAAAAATACTTATATGGCAACAATATATTTAAAGCTATCAAAAAGGGTTCAGCCTGAAACCAAAATGAGCGAAATAATCATCAGGCTCCGCAACGGCAAAGATTACGACATCCTGGCAAAATCAGGGCTTTATATCACTGTGGACAATTTCAAGAACGGTGAATTAATAGTCAACAGGCGTAAAGTCGGGAATGACGTAGAATATCATGAAGCCGTAGAAGCAAAGCTTGGAGAACTTAAAAAGCATATCTTAAACAGCTTAACTGGTAAGGACAAGAAACAAATAACAAAGGAATGGTTGGTTGACTTGATAGACAGGTTCGTTCACCCCGAAAAGTATAAGGACATTGAAGATAAAGAGCATGACAAGACCTTCTCTGAACTGTTTGACGAGTTCCTCAAGGCCAAGGAGTTCAGCGATGACAGGGAAAGAGGCATGAAGGTGCTGAAACGTGACGTGTGGAGGTTCACCAAGTTCCGGCAAATCATGGGCAAGCGTAAGGATTTTACTTTCAATGTAAACGACGTGACCAAGGACGATATAGAGGATTTCCGTGACTACCTGAAAAATGAGAAGACTCTCTCGGAAAGGTACCCGAAACAGTACGCCAAGATGATAAAGGAACAGCCCAACGGTATAAGAAGGGGACGTTCAGACATTGCAGAGCGTGGCGACACTACCATCATTACGTTGATGAAAAAGCTCAGGAGTTTCTTCTCATGGTGTTACGATGAGGGCAAGACCAAGAACAGACCCTTCGATGGTGTCAAGATTGGAGTCGAGAAATACGGCACACCTTATTATATATCTTCAGCCGAGCGTGACAAGATTGCGGAAACGGATATGCCGACCGAGCATTTGAGGACACAGCGCGACATATTCGTATTCCATTGCCTCGTAGGTTGCAGGGTCAGCGACCTTATGAAACTGACTATGGGCAACATAACCGACGGTGTGCTGGTATATACGCCGCATAAAACGAAAGATGAAGGGAATGCTACTCAAGCAAGGGTTCCCCTCCACCCAAAAGCCTTGGAGTTAATCAAGAAGTACAAAGGCATGGACAAGAAAGGTCGCCTGTTCCCCTTCATATCCGAAGTGAAATATAATGAGGCCATCAAGGAGATATTTACCATTGCCGGGATAACACGTGACGTGGAGATACGCAACTCCAAGACGGAAGAAATGGAGCTTCGTCCGATTAACGAAATTGCAAGCAGCCACATAGCACGCAGGACATTCGTAGGCAATGCTTACAAACATGTGTCAGACCCGAACATTATAGGTAAGATGTCTGGCCACGTTGAAGGCAGCAAAGCTTTTGCAAGATACCGCAACATTGACGACGACATACTTAAAAACGTCATTGACAAGATGTAATGCCTTAAATGTCCAAGACTTAAATTTACAATGATTTTATTACAGCCGTATTCCGAAAAGGAGTGCGGCTTTTTTAAATTTGTCTATTTCACCAATTAAAGCCTAACATTCAATTACGTTCAGGCTTGCGCCCATCTTAATTCAATAAGCAATACTAAAGTTATTTCCAATACAACAACTATACAATCGGCTATAACGACATTTCAACGGTTGTACAACGGTTGTACAATAACCCACTGGAAATCAGCTATTTACACACACATTCACCAAATTGTTGTTACCTTTGCATTGCCTTTTGTAGCTACAGCCTTTCTGTTTGACTGTAAGCAACATGGGAAATGGTATCACCAAGGATAATCCTTAAACAGAGGTGAAGGCCAAAATTAAAATAGCAAGGAACAATACAATGAAGATACAGGATTTTCTTTCCGATGGCGGTAATAATATAAGTATTACGGTCGGAATAAACGACCTGAAAGAGTTCGGCCTGTCATTAATAGAAGAAGGTCAGGCGATGGGAAGGGTCGAGAGGGTTCAGGAAACCAGTCTAACCCCGGATGAAGTGGCGGAAATGCTTGGAGTGTCCAAAAGCACGTTGTGGAGGTGGAACAAATCAGGCTATCTCCGTAATACCAAGTGTGGACGAAAGTCCTTTTATAAAAAGTCGGACGTTGAGAAGCTAATTTTCAACAATAATAGAAAATAACAAAATGGAAACAAAATTTGAAAGAAAGACCGCTTACGTAGCGGCAGAGAGTGTTGAAAACAGCCTTATGGCACAGAGAAGCGTTACACCTGTTGGTAACTGTGATGCACAGGAATGCATGCAGCCTATGGATGTATCGGAAACAAAGCCCCTTGGAGGCATCAAGATGGTCCAAAGCGAGGAACAAAGGCTGAAGTTGGCGGCCGCATTAAACAACGGGGTGCCGGTGGACTACAAGGAGCTTGTCCAAGCCGGGATTAAATTGGTGTACATGGACGACAACCGCAAAATATCGAAGACCCACGTCAGGAACCTGAAAGAGTCCTTTAAGCGTGTGCATACGATGTTCAACGACATATCCGTAGTATCGGCTCTGGACTTGCAGAAGGAGGGGATTGCATTGCACGACGTGGCCGGAAACGAGCTGACATTGCAAACCGAAGGCATTGAATATTGCTATGCCATCATTGACGGCCAGCACAGGAACGAGGCCCTGGAACTGTACTATTCCGATGCAAGCGCGAAGGACGTTCCACTGAAGGCAAGGGTCAAGCAAATTGCCATACCCGAAGGGATAGACGTAAGGTCCGTACTGGCCGAATACAACCTGATTGTAAAGAGGTGGGGATGCAACGACACCAAGCGTTTCGTCGAATCCATGAGTGACGGTGAGGACACCGTAATAAACAGGGTGAACAAGTGTGTTGCCGAGGACGGCATGTCAACCCGTGGGGCATGGAAGATATACAAGCTTACCGACGGCTACAGGAAGGCGAAACTTGAGAAGGCTATACTGGAGGGAAGCCTGACCGACGAGCTTAAGGGTACACAGGCGGAAATAGAACGTGGCGACAGAATACGCAGGGCCATACAGGTGGGGTGCAGGCACGAACCGAAGATGAAGCGCAACAGTGCCGTCATAGACATGATGATTTCCGTCTACAATTCCGTTGCCGACGAGAGCAAGGCCAGTACGATGCACCTGCTACTGCTGTTCATAACGTCAATTCCCGAAGGGAAGATGAAAGTCGCAATGGACGAGGACACGGTGGACAAAAAGGCCGAATTCTTGAAGAAGGAATGGACGCTGTTCTTGCAGACCGTAGGAACTGACGGCAAGGAGCAGGAGTTCGTCGGCTTGGCACAAAAGGCGGGTGAAGAATATGATGCAATGGTTGCTGCGGAGGTTGCAAAACCTTTACGGACACGGAAAACACGCAGGAAAAACAAGGCGGCGATGGCATAACGTACAGGACCGTCGCTGAAAAACAAGGGATGGCTTTCTTACATTGATTTGTAAGGCAGGATCAGGGCAACACCTTTTCTTGTCCAGCCATCGCCTTGTCTCAGCCTAACCGTGCCCAACTAAATTATATATTATAATTTTTAAAAATATTATAATTATGAAAAATATCAAATCGGCATCACAGGGCTTAATGGCCCTGCAAATTCCTCCACAAAAGGATTATCAGACCTTATGTGAGGTGTATAACGAGTTTACGGCTAACGAACCGTTGCTCATTGGAAACATAAAAAACGTGATAAAAAACGACCGGCAAAAATATGACGGTTATTCGGCAATTGACCATTCGGACATCGGGCCACACTTCCATGCTTTTGACAAGCTGGATTTCGGAAGCGGTTACAAAGGGCATACCGGTGTGCAATGGCCGTTAAAAAGCCCGAGGCTCGTAAAGGCTGTTACAAAAGATTTCACCCTGAAAGACAAGTACAGCTGTTTTGACATGACAGCGGCAAGGAAAAGAACAAATATAGACCAAGGAGAAGAAGATGAAAGACGAAATGCAGAATCTAACCGACCTCATAGGGGCGTTGGCGGAAGACATCGAGGAAATCAAGGACACTGTAAAATCAAAGAACACCTCAGACAAAGACGAGGCATTGGAAAGGCTGAATGTGAAACTGGAGCCGGTATTCCGTTTCTTTGGCGGAAGCTCGCCGGAAAACATCAACGGCATTTTCAACAGTAAGGAAACCATTGCCTCTTATCGGAAATCACTGGGCGAAGAAGTGGCCGCAAGCCTACTGGCGAAGATGGATGCCAACGAACAGGAAAAGCTCAAACATGGCATACCTACAAGGTACGGCATCCTGCTGGACATCCGTAATATGTTGACCGGACATATAGAAGAGAGCCGACGAAATTCAGGTAACGGGCTATATGGCCGACCGCAGGCAAGAGGATTCTTATTTCTCCAAAAGTGCAATGCCATATTCAAGCGGATAAAATCACTTTGGCACAAACTCCCCTGTGGTTGGTACAAGAACTCTTATATCTGGGCTGCCATCGTCTGTACCCTTGTATTCTTTGCGCTGTTTGCCGTGAGTTGGGCGCAATGGCACGAATACCGTGAGGAGAACAGGCGGCTGAGGACGGTTGCAGACAAACACAAAGTGACCACGGTCATGCTCAATGAGCTTTACCCAGAACTTGCCGTACCCGTCGGGGCATACGAGAAGCTGGTGGAGACTGTCGGCGTGGATTCCACGTTGGCAGTGTTCCACAGGCAGCTTGAAAAAGTGAGAAGTGAAGAAAGCAAAACGGACAATTAAAATTAGAGTGAATGGCATCAATCAAGGTGAAATACCGTCCTTCCACCATAGTAGGCAGGGAGGGCAGCATCTACTATTAGTAATCTATGGGCGGTCCCTATTTTGAAAGAGATGTACCAATTTATTTATTGAAAAATAAATTTTACGATAAAATAGAAATATTCTTTCGAAAGTTACCCTATAAAAGGTTATCGAAAGAATATTCCCATGTGAAGTTGCCCCATTATATTATCCATTTGCAACTTTACCATCAATTTCTTTTAGTTTTTTTGAATCCAGTGCAGCTTTATATACTCGACGCAAAGTTGACGTGATATTTTCTCCAGTACGTTTATAACCAAATTCTCTCGCTGTAACAACAAACAAATCATCTGGAGTAATACCAAAACTCTTTTTAACAATTGTTGTCATAGCTAATAATAATTCTTCATCGCAAATATAATTTATAGGCCTTAAATACTCATTGTCAGCTTTGGGAATCCGCACTGATAAATTGTTAAAATCTTCAAAACGGATAAAATCGTCTTTAAATTCAATAGCCCCCTTTAGAGATGCAAGTAATGAACTGATTTCACTGCGTACAACCGATGTCGCCTTTTGGCGACCATACAATGGAGCCATTCTTCTACAAAGTTCTTCAAAATGTATAGGCTGTTCTATTCCGATGATTGTTTTCAATGCGTCCAATGGCATCATATACAAATATTTTTCTGGTGTGCATAATTCGTATTCTACGAAACCATATCCATTTGTATTTATTGGTTGCTCAATAGTTTCCTCTATAACAAGGTCATTGATAAATTGTGTGCATTCAGTTTGTGCAATACTCTTGCCTTGAGCTCTTTTTAATGAATCCTCTACTGCGGCGACCAGCTTCTCTTCCTCTGATTTCGGATCTTTAATCCAATCCGTTGACCAAATTCTATAAATTCGCCATCCCATACTTTCTAACATCTCCTGGCGCAGCCTATCTCTTTCACGGGCAGTTCTGGAACTATGATATGTTGCACCGTCACATTCTATTCCCAAGGCAAACTTTCCACTTAAAACTGGGTCTTTTACGGCCATATCAATTCTAAACCCGGAGCATCCGACTTGTGTTACTACATTATATCCCTTTGACATCAAAAAATCATACACAGCTTCTTCAAATGGAGAATCAAAATTTAAGCTATTATCATAAGATAATTCGTTTTCAATTGCAGAGATACCCTGCCGAGCAAATTCAATATAAGAGCGTAACATCTTCACGCCTTCAGAAGAAGTTTTGTCTGTATCTATATCAGTCGGCACAATAGACCCAACAAGTTTAATGTTATACTTTGCACGTGTAATTGCTACATTTAATCTCCTATATCCACCATCACGACTAAGAGGACCAAAGTTCATATACATAATGCCCTTATTGTCACGTGCATAGCCAATACTAAAAATTATAGTATCACGCTCGTCGCCTTGTACATTTTCAAGATTTTTTATGAAGAAAGGCTCATCTTTATCTTCTACGAAAAAGAATTCGTAGGAATTATCTTGAATCCTTTTTTGCCGAATAGCGGCATCAACAGCATTTTGTTGTGCCTCACTAAATGTAACAACACCGAGCGATCTATCAGGATGCTTGCGAATATGTTCAAAAACTAAATCTGCGACCTTATTTGCTTCTATAGGATTATTACGTTTACCACTTCTATCATAAACGGCACCGGCCACATAGATGTATTCAACGCCAAAATCTGGCGCGGTTTCGACAGATGAAGGAAAAGTTATCAAAGAGCCATTATAAATTTTGATATTTGAAAACGCTATAAGATGTTCATGCTTGCTTCGATAATGCCAACGTAATCCTCTTTCAGGTAAAGCGGCAACAGCTTCATCAAGAATGGATTCGTAAGCCCCAGAATAATCATCTTCTTTATCCGCATCAATGTCATAATCGTCATCATTTAACGAAGCGGCGAAGAAATTAGTAGGCGGCAACTGCTTCGTATCACCAACAATTATAGCTTGTTTTCCTCGCATAATAGCTCCAATTGCATCTTCCGTATGAACCTGTGATGCTTCATCAAAAATTACCATATCAAATTCATAACTATTGGCTTCCAAGAAAACGCTCACTGATAATGGTGACATCATAAAGCAGGGTTTTAATGATGTTATCAAATTAGGTATGGACATAAATAGCTTTCGTAAAGGCATTAGCCTTCTTTGTTTGCTCAACTCCCGCTTTAGAATACCTATTTCATCTTTCGTTGTCGTGATAGCGTTAAAGTCAGGCATCCTCGACATGACGCGTTCCCTAACCCGTGCTTGTGCAATTTTGAATTGTGCTTTATCCAACGCACAGAACTCTTCGATAGTTTGCTCCTGGATTTTTCCTCTAAAATTGAGGACTGCAGGAAATTGCGGCAATATTTTATCAAGCCACAAATTATAGAATCTTTTTAGATAAGCATTAACAATTTCATTGGATGATACGCCATTATTTTCAATTTCTGACAAATAAGAACTTAATCCAACATTCTTGCATTTTTCTCTAATTGAACAATAATCTACCCACTCTTCAAGAAGATATTTGTTATCTCTACATAATTTCATTCTGTTACTTAACTCAATAACATCTTCTTTATAAAAGGATGAAGAATCATCGAATAAGGATAAATACCATTCTACAGGAGCTTTCAACCTATTACACAGCTCGATGAGTTTCTGCAAAGATTGTTGGCTATAAGAAATATAATATTTTTCTGCGCATATCTTACATACAAATTCTTTTGGAAGATTGTATGCTTCAACATATTCTCTTACTTCACTGGCATATGATAATGCTTTTTTCAATTCATTCCAGTCAGTTTTTACGCCTTTATAATATTTCTCGTAGTGTTTCGAAAGATAAGCATCTCTATTTTTTAATTCATTTTTATCGGCTTGCAGTTCAGAAAGAATTTGCAGTTCAGAAAGAATCGTGTTAAAATCACTTTTTCCCTTACGCTTGTCAAGAACGGTTGAATACGATTTTTCAAAATCAGTCAGATAGTTTATTACTTCATCTAACTTTTGAATAATTACACCTACTTTAGTTTTTTCATCGAAATCAGTTGTGAGTAATGAATTTATATTTGTATAGATATTTTCAATGGTTGATTGGGAAGTCTTCTCTATGAAAGTCTTTAATTCTGCGGAGGGGACAGAATTTGCTATCAACAATTGTTGCATAGTTTGTGTCACAAAGCCCATCATAGAAGACATTGTATTAAAGGTGCTAACAATGTGTTCAAGTAGTACCCAATCAGTTTCTACTCCTTTGTAATATATCCCATAATCTGCAATGTATTGTTTTCGCATATTTTCTATGTCTTTGTTTATATCAGATAGGCTTTTTAGTGAAGTAAGTAGGGATAATGCTTTCTGATATGACAAATTTGAAGAACCTCTTAGATATTTTCTAAGTTCTCGCATGTCAGACTTATAGTTTTTATTTAAGAATCTAAAGATAGAATTGTATTCTCCTCTAAATCGTTGAAGCATAGGATAAAATTCTCGCGATAAAATATCCTTATCACACTGATTCAAGATTTCAGAGCAAGCATCTTTATATTTTTCATGAAGCTGTTTGCTATTTGTTATTGTGGTTTGTATTCTTTGTATCTCTTTGCGATCGAGAAGATTTTGTGTAGGTGTATATTGAGATAAAGACAATAAAATGTCAAAAATCGACACATATTGTTTGTATCGTGCTAATGTTGTAGGAAGTTCTTTTATTCCTAACATTCTTGCAATTTTTCCTACACAATCATATAATTCTGTCAAGTCTTTTTTATAAGACAATAATGATTCTTTTATGCTGACTGCATTTTTCGCAATATCATTAGTACACGTTTCATTTAACTCACCTTTTAAAATTTCCATTTTGTGTAATAAAATGCTATGCACTAAGTTTGCATTACATTCACCTATGCCATCGGTATATGTATCATATATTTTTGCCTCTAATTCATTTATATTGTTGGTTAGTTTATTAAATTGCTCAATGTCTGTAAATAATACTTCAAATTCATCTGAATATATCCATTTTAGCGGTATTACGAAAGGTTGAGCAGCCAATTGCAACAATCCTTCCAGTAAATCGCATCCTTCAAGAGACATGTGTATCGTTAATCCTAACTTTGCGCAGCAATCCTTAACGCAATTATTGATTTCTGCCAATAAAGGCAAACAAAACGTGATATTAGCATCAATATCATGCCTTAACTCATTGCTTAAATATTTTATATTCGAGTTTCTCCAAACATTCCTCGAATAGTCTTCTGTCCTTTTGCCGATAGTAATAGAAAGTTGTTTTAAGAGGTAGATTCTCTCTTCTAACAGGTCTACGGATGTGTTCTCTACATCTTGAATTTCAAAGATATAATTAGGCGTCTGCTCTAATTTTGCCAACCTACCATTTATATCAAACACTGAAGCATTTAGTTTTGAACAAGGCGTATGCAATTGTTGTTGATAATCATTTAGTTCCTGACGTTTCTTTTCTAATACGGTCAATTCATGCAGCGCTTCTTCACGCACTTTCTTCCTATTCAAAGAAATAGAATTTGCAAGTTCATGTAAAATTTCTTTTTTATTAGCTTTATGACTATGCAGAGAGAAACAAAAATCAGCCAAACCGACTTTTGCCAAACGATTATATACGACTTGTAGAGCTGCCACTTTTTCAGAAACGAACAGTACTTTCTTTCCGTCAGCAATTGCTTCTGCTATTATATTTGTTATAGTCTGGCTTTTACCAGTTCCCGGAGGTCCTTGTAAAACAAAGCTAATTCCTTTTTTTGATAGCAATATCGCATCTTGTTGACTTGAATCGGCATCTACGACTTGAAAAGTATCAATAGGACGTTCATTTTTATCATGGTCATAATTATTTAACTCGTCCGGTATTTGTAATGGCGGTTGTTCGCCAACTATCGCAGATATGATAGCATTTGCGTTCAATTTGTCTTCATTCCTTTCCAAATCTTTGTACATATTGATTTTCAAGAAAGAAAGTATCGTCAAGTTGACACAACGCTCTACCGACCATCCTTGCGTTTTTACAAGATTTTCGATATTGCAAAAATAGGTTTCAAGCTCATCATGAGCCACGTCAAAATCAGGTAACACTATTCCAAAATCGTTATCTAATTTATAAACTAACGTTGGGTTAACAACTATTTCATCCTCGTATGATGACAATTTATACGGGGATGTCAAAGACTCTAAGGTTAGTTTAACTGGAACTAAGATTAATGGAGCATAAAATATCTGTGCAGAATCTTCACGCTCTTTCCATTTCAATAGGCCAAAAGCAAGATACAAAATATTGATGCCTTGCTCCTCGATTGAGGTATTTGCCCTATAGCGCAAATGTTTCAGAGTTTTTTGAAGTTCTTTGGGGCGTTTGGACGTTTTTACATCCCCTTCCGATATCACCTCATAATGTTCATCGTTATCATTATCAAAAAAATCTCCTGGTCGCTCTATCGCATACGGAAATTCTATTTCTTTCTCTTGAAGGGCTATTATTGAAAATAGAGATTCGCAGGAAGGTGATGTTATACGGATATTTGAACGCTTGTTGTCTTTGAAGTTTATAAGGCGATTCCTCTTGCCGAAATCCAGCAAAAGTTTTTTCCATGTATCTATGCGATTATGAAGTTTTTGTCCCATTCCTGATATTATCTTTCGTTCTTATCTGTTATCAAATCTTTAACGTCAACTTGTAGAATTTCTGCGATTTGTAATAAAACATCTAAACTTGGTTGAATCCGATTACACGCATACGCATTAACCATCCCATAACTTTTTCCCAAGCGTTTGGATAGCCATGTTTGGGATATGCCTTTTTCCTCTAATATTAATTTTATCTTATTCAACTTCATATTTTATTCAATTTTAGTGTGCAAATATAGCTAATTTAATTGAATATGTATTGGTAATCAAGCATAAATCTGATACTTAGTCTAAAATGCCTAAAATCGTTTTTTATGATACGTCTATAAAATGTAAACAATAAGAAGCATTTGTTTGAAGGCACAAGGGGCATCAATCGTCTTCTAAAACGTTACTTATTGCCTCTTCATTTACCACATTTCACTTTCTATTTTGTCATGTTTTGTTTTTAAGCTCTTTACTAATTGATTATCAAGTTGTTACGTTATCCTTATCATTGCCAGACAGTATAAGGCAAGAACTAAACATAAACAAAAAAAACAGAGCAACAAAAAATATCCCCCGCCTTGCCATACTTTTTTATCAGTACGGTTGGGAGGGGTTCTTGTTTTCAGGGAGATTGGTTTGTAGTTTTATTGAATCGAATTTTTATGCCAACCTTATTTTGAATTCCTCATAGCATTCCACCTGTTCCTGTTGTAATTAATCCCATCGTTCCTTCGTTGGTATATCTCGTTCCTTTTGCTCCCGAATTTGTCACGGTTTGAGTTGTAGTTGTTTATTGCCATCGCCTCTATATCCTTTTCGTCAATTCCATGCTTTCCGAACGTGGACTTTAGATAATTCACCGCATCATCGAACAACACGCCATAAAGACACAACCACCTGGCCCTTGACAATATCGACTTGTGCCTGTTCCCGTCCTTGTATGAATCAGGGTAGTCCTTTCTCCAGTATCTATCGGCATATCTCATCAGCTGCTTGTCCGTCCATTGCGCCTGGAAAAGTTCGTTCTGCCTTATCTCTTCCCCGGTATGCTTGAACTCCTTACTTGAATATCCTTTTGAGCTGTAATCCATTGGTGGTAGGGGTGGGTATTGAGGGTCGTAAACAAAATGGAATGGCGTCAAATTCTTTCTATCAGGATTAAGCCAAACATCGGGGTCATAGCTCAAGAAACAGGTACGGCTAAGGTTTCCGCATTTCATGTCAAACTGTTCCGTGTTGGGATACAGCTTGAACTTTACCTGCATGAACAAGTTGTAGTGGTATTCCGGGTTAGTGTTGTCATGGACCATAGCAGCCTTCACGCCCTTGTTGCTTGGAGAAAACCAGACAGCATAAATATGAAGTCGGTCGGCATATTGTATCAGTTTTTGCTTGAATTCGTTTGCAGCTTCATGACTTGGGAATTTATCGAAGTCAAGAACCATGATGTTAGAGTATTCCCGAAGGTTGTAAATGTTGTCGTTCCTATAAGTGAAAATTCCTGAAGGGGCAATCATCGGGAGTTTCCTTTTCTCCTCCTTGAACATATCCTTGTCAATCTGTTGTCTTACTATTTCCGTCTGTTGTTTTAATTGTTCGTCTTTTGCCACCATTTCAAGAAGTACGTAGTCAAGGCTTATATATCTCCTGCTTTTTGAATCTTCGGCGTTGTTATAGTAGCTGACGGTATTTTTTATTTGAATATTTGGTTCCATTTTCTTAGTCTTTTAATTTTTGTTCGTTATTAAGAGAGTTGTGGCCAGATTATTTTTCGGTCGTAATCTCTTTTTGATATTCTTTTCCTTGGTTTTATTTTTGTTGTATTCTTGATAGTCGTTGTTTTATTATTTTCGTTGCCGTTAAAACCAAGGGATAAATTCAGCAACATATTTTTTATTTTGCTATCAAGGAGGTCTGTTGTTTATCCGTTTCATCATTTTTGTTCTCTATTTTTTGTCTCACTGCATTCCAATCAAGATGTGAAGGCAATATATATCCTTAATTTGCATATTTTTCTTGATTGCCTGTCTTTAAAGGAAATGATGGAGTATTGTGGAAGAAAGGGTACTTCGTCCCCTTGGAAGTGGTGAAGATGTGGTGTTTGTTTTTATCTGTATATTCTCCACCACTGTCGGGCACCGCGAAGCAGGTGTTTTATATATTTCCTGTTCTTATTACAATAATCCCCTTATTACACATTTACCCCCTATTTTTTATTTCTCTATATAATTAACACCTGCGCCCAAAAATCGGGGAAGGACTTTTTCCTGTTTTATAAGACAACCCAAAGGAATCATGCTGTATTGACTCCTGATTTTTTTGTTCCGGATACTATCTCCAGAAATATCCCGATCTTTTTCAGACACCCGACCAGGGCCTTGTATTTGTCTTTCTCGTCCCTGCTCCTTGTAATACCGAGCCATTTGAGGTCGGAAAAAGTCACTTCCCTTTTATATTCCTTTCCCCGGACTATGGCTTGCTGCATCTTGTTGTCACACCCTGCCAATACCATTATCTCGCTTTTTATGTTGCTCCTGATTTTCATGCCTTCGAGCTTTGCTTTCCAGTCCTCATGAATGACCGGATTTCTCGGCATCAGCTTGTTACTGTTGAAATACGAATCCATCCTCTCAATAAATCCGAAGTCAAAATCGTCGGTATAGAAAACAGTGTAGGCCTCTCCCCTGACGTGCTTCCTTATGCCAATTCTTGTTATTAGCTGGGCGAAATACCAGTCTTTCAGGTCTTGTGAATCAGTCCTTGTCCCGTATGCCTTCCTTATTTTTGCCGCTTCGGTATTAGGCAAGTTCCAGTCACCGCAAAGTATAATCTGTTTCATTTCCCTGTATTGGTTGGTACTCTTGTTATCCGACGCTCCGTAGTAAGTGACCGAAAACATTTCCGGATTAACTTTCCTCTCCAACAGACCATTCCTTACACTTTCGGCATAGGATGATACACCCGCTCCCTCGTCATTACCGTTTACGTCCTTCCAGCAGACAACAAGCGATGGTATATCAATGAGCTTTGCAACATTATCAAGAAAAGAACCGAATTTATTTTCATCCAACCTGTTCCTTTTCAACCCGAACTCCACCTGTTTGAACTCTGTGACGGTGTTGTATTTCTCCTTAACGTCCAGGAGCTTGAAACATGAGGAGCCACGGAAAAGGATGTCGCCCGCTCCCTCGAAAATAAGTACGTGGGTCTTTATATCAACGTTATCGGGACAAATATCCACGGGGTTAAATGTTATGCCTACCTTCCGGCCTCCTTCCATCATCCAGGAATCATAATATTTAGGAATAAGGCCAAGAACGACATCCCTCTTTATCCTGTTTATCTTGTATATGTCGCTGAAGAAGTCGAGTTGAGTATTCCTGATGAACCTGTCGTAAAAAGCAAATATACTATCCTTGTCCATACAGGTTATCTTTCCTTCACCGTTCATCTTGCTGAAGACCCCCAATATGCTCCTGTCAAACTCAACGAACGGCTTGATAAATGTAGGAGTCTCGTCAAATACAACATACCTCCTCAAATCATCCCTCGTCATCAACTTTGCAAAATCACCGTCGAATGGTTTAACTTCTTCATTCTTGTCGGGGTTGTAAATAAGGAAATAGTTTATCAGGTCAGTCCAAAATCTCACATGGGTTATAAGGATTACTTTCTTTGTCATCAGCATTTCCGGATTGTCCCTGTATTGTAATAATTGGTATTGGAAGTCCCTGTCGCTCGAAACAATCATCACGTCATCATATTTCAGGCCGCAGTTATTGTCGTTTACCAGTTCGTCAATAATCCAGCAATACATTTTATTCAGCTCGTCCTTCGTATCGACACAATAAAGAATGCCACTGTCGTATTTGTGTCTTATCAGGCTTTTAATTGATTCTGTCTTTCCTGCACCCATACTTGTCGAGATTATATAGCCTCCATTTTCATCCGGGACATCAACAACACCGGTCTTCAAGTCCATGGTAAATCCGTCTCCGGTCAAATGCGGCGTAATATTAAACAGCTCCTTCATCTTTACAAATCATTTTAATCTTCGTAACCGTCTTCATCATCTTCTTCGTCATCATCGGAAGTATGTTTTTCCTCATAAAAATACTCCTCCTCTTCTTCATAATAGGAGTCTTCTTCCTCGTCATCCAAATCGTCAATAACAAACCAGTCGTCCCGGTGCCTCATTAAAAGGAACTCATACAAGGACCTGACATCATCCTCAGTGAAAAATCCCGGGTCAATGTCGGAAGATTCATTCCCCATTGTCTCGAAGTCCCGCCTAATCTGCTCCAGCAACTCCGACTTGTACTTTATCTCCATACTGTCGCCGTTGTTCATTATTATCCTTGTTGCTTTGTCGTTATATTTTTTCATTGCTATTTCTGTTTTTGATGGTTATTTGTTTCCTGTATTTTTGTTGTTAGTTTTTCAGTAGCCGAGGATAAGGTTCAGTTGTCCATAAAACCACCATGTCGTATTACAGTGATTAAAAATAGCAACCAAGCCTTATCCTGTCAAAGAGAGGTCGGGGAATAATCAATGTCAACATCAATTCTTCTGTGTTTTTCAATGTTATCCCGTCAAGAACAAATCAATCAAGCCAAGTAAAACCAAATATCAAATCCCTATATAATTACCAAAATCCAATTTTCAGGGGCTTTAGATGTGCCGGTATCGTGGTTGTTTTTCCATATGACTCCATTTATCCGCTCCATTCCGTTCACTGCCAAGTCTGTTCTTCTCATCGACTGTACTGTTATAATATCCCCTGTACCTCGGGTCGCTCCAGTCCGTCCATTCAAGGTTGCCGGAGTCGAAGTTGAGCCAGTCATTATCACGGTGGAGTATTACAGGGTCCTTAAATTGTTTCCTGTTTCCATTCACATATCCTGCAATGTCCATCAGCTTATCAATGCTTATCCTTTCCCATTCATACCTGCCCCAGCTGTTCTTTCTCTCATATTCAACAAAAGGCTCGATAGGAACAGCCATATCAATATCCCTGTCACCGATTGAAGTTCCTACGGTCAGTTTCTTTCCCTTTTGGTATATTGTTCCGTTCCTTCTTACTTCAAGGCCATCAGTCAACTTTACCTTGTCCGCCGTTTCAGTTGTTGTTGGATAGGTCGACGTAGCAAGCCTCCATTCCAGATTTTGATAATGGTCGTTCTGTAAGTTGCCGTCCTTGTGGACCAGTACATAATAATTGCCGTCATTAGGCTTAGGGACACAGAAACAGTCGGTCACCAAGTCCTGTATATAGACCCTCCCTAAACTCTTGTTTTCTATATACCTTAATCCTTTACCGTCAACATGTATTTTAGGATTGTATGTTTTCAGTTTGTTTCCGTCTTCATGGTCTATAAACTCCTTCTCGACAAAAAGGCCATCCTCTGAAATTTTGGTCGAGGTCTTAAAATGCTTACGGATTCTAACTCCGTATCTTGTTTCTTCAGTTTTCATGGCTATTTCCATTCCGTTTTTTAGAGTTTATGATTAAGTCTATCCCGAATTCGTCCTTGAGGTATTGAACAAAGGTGTTGTAGGCGTCGGCTCTTTTCCTTTCCCTCGGTATGATAGTAAGAAGTTCGGACAAGCCAACCCTGATGCAGAGTCCGCTTTCAAGTTTCCTGCCCGTATATTCCTCCAGGGCTTCAATATCCTTCCTGAACTTGTCGGGAACTATTATTGTGTTTGCTTTGTTTACGGTAACATCAGGAGAAACACTATCCTGACGGCCTTCCGAATACTGTGCTTCATCGGAAAGCATATTCATTAAATTACTGATTATCATTTTTACGTAATTTCATTAATCAGGCTATAAGGCTTTCAAAGACGCGTTTTGTCTATTTTAGGCACTTCCATTAATTAGAATTTAAAGGCTTCTGAAACGCGTTTTGTCGGTTTCAGACAGATTTTCCGACCTTGCCGGTTTTGTTAAAGTAATTGAGGTTTGTCATTATATCAGTACAGATTTCCCGGACATATACCTGGAAAGCCCTCAAAGCCTTAATAATGAGGGATACGATACGACAATATCGCCCTTATCCGACAGTTGAAGAAAAAGGCTGGTTCGGATTATCGTCCGGCTTGTGGGGAAAATAATAAGAAACAAATCTACGGGCCGGACAAAAACCAGGCAAGAGGCACCACGGATGAAGAATTTGTGGAAAAGGCAACCAAGAAAAAGTTGTCAGTTTAAGGCCTTGGTGACGATCCATACGGAAACTATTTGCCTTGAGTGCATCTTTGTGGAAATATGGTGAACCTAAAGCAAAGGTCGGGACATTGTGTGGAGAGCATGGTGTTTCGGCCTTTTTATTTTTTTCTTCTTTTTCATTGTGCTGCTTGTGGATACTTTCTACCAGGGGTGTTGCTAGTGAACAGTTGAAAATAACAAAAATTCTCACTGAAAATAATAGGATAAAACGCAGAATAAAGCGAATTTGAGCATTCTCACTGACG
>ERZ838577.2537-NODE-2537-length-20131-cov-4.732616_pt1 | contig 20131 bp, 16 predicted proteins | sample MGYA00519682_ERZ838577 | MGnify/ENA primary metagenome ERZ838577 (study PRJEB31850, sample SAMEA3708838) | human gut metagenome | biome: human gut; feature: human-associated habitat; material: faeces | place: China | collected 2014 ...
CATGAAGTACGAGTCTTTTTTCCAACAAACTCTTTCGTCACCTGTATATACCCGGCTGTATCAAGTTTTTCCAACTGCACGCTCAAATTTCCGGCCGTTGCCTCGGTCTTTTCTTTAAGATACACAAAATCCGCTTCCTCTACCGACAGGAGTAAAGACATTATCGCCAAACGTAATTGTGAATGCAATAGCGGATCTAATTCTCTCATAACTTTTCGATTTTATTATTTAAAACATGCCCCGGTACTACCATCATAACAGTCAATGACAAACCGAAATACAGATTCCAAATCATTTCAGTGCCACCATTTAAAGTATATGACATCAACATATATACGGCAAATACAAACCCCACGAAAGAACCATAAACTAAACAAGATTCCTTAATAACAAGCCCCGTTATCGCCGTACCTATACCGGCATATAATAGAGATAACGGAAGCATTAACACGAAATCGCATTTGCCTGCAATGAACATTAATACCAGCATGACAAAAATAGTCAAAGAAAAAAGAGAACCGATCACTTGCCATACCTTTTTTACCATACCGTCCGTGTACGTAACCACCAAAGGCTTATTCTTCTTTTTCCTGAAAGCGATAACGCTCATCGGCAAAAACATCAAGAACCACCCTATTGACCACAACGTATTACCCGTCACGTAAAACAACGCATAAATCGCTATTGATAAGACCAAAGCCGTATAGCCATAAACCAGGAAATAATTTCCGCTACCTTTCACCAGATTTTGTCGTGTAGCCTGGATCATTCGAGATACAAGTTCTAAACTTTCTTTCTCTGTCATTTTCTTTTCTTCCATAATATCAGTTTTGTATCCATAAATCAGTTTATAAAATAAACCACATCTTTCATAAAAAAGGAATTTTCATTCCTTTTACATCACAAATATAAACTAGTTTATTTTATAAACCAAATAACAATCAAAGAATATGACCATTTCATGAGCATTTTTTTTAACAAACGAAGTAACTCTTTAGTCAATAGGGGGCATATCAAAGCAAAAACAGCAAAACCGAATCTTTCAATTTATCCCGCAAATACTTGTAACTCCGATTCTTTTGAGTTTTCACCGTGTGTATAGTTATCCCCAATTTTTCGGCAATCTCCGGCCCGGATAACCCTTTAATACTCAATTCCATAATCTCACGGGCACCCTCTGGCAAGTCTTTCATGTACAAGTAAAGCTGTCGTAACATTTCATCTCTCACCGTCACGGCAAACATTTCATCCGAAAACTCCTCCATTTCCAACACAATCTTCTGTTCAATTTCCTTACGTATTTGCACATTCCGCATATAAATCAACGCATTATTATAACACGCCCGGTAAAGATAAGAAGTCAACTCTTTCATGTCCCCAAACTGCTTGGTCGATTTCCAGACCGCCACTAACAAATCCTGCACGATATCCTGTGCCGTATCCCGATCTCGAATGATCCCGTTCACGTAAGAACAAAGCACGGAATAATAAGCGGCATAAAGCTCTTCCCAAGCTTTCATATCCTTATTATTCACCCCCTGCAACAAACATTCGAATCCGACCGACATAAACAGAATTTTAAAATGATAACAAACTTACATAAAAATCCCGAGATATAAATACGATAATAAAATAAAGCATCAGTAAATACTAAAAATAAATGATACACGTACTATTCTGCAAAAATACAATCTCTATTTCAAAATGACCAAGCAAAACCCATGATTTTTCCATCATGATATAAGCTAAATAGAAACTAGATAGAAAGAAGATAGAAACTAGAGTAAAGAAAATATATAGTATCTACATTTTCAAATACACGTACCAGTATTAAAACGATTGTACAAAATTATAAACAAGAACCGATCTCAGGCACGAGATCGGCTCTTGTTATATTTTTCGCTAATAGAAATCCTATTCGAATTCTTTCAACGTTTTCTCGATAATGCCAATGGCTTCGAGCAATTGCTCCTCGTTGATCACCAAAGGCGGTGCGAAACGAATGATATGCTCGTGAGTCGGTTTGGCCAACAAGCCGTTATCCCGCAACTTCAAACATACATCCCAAGCTGTTTTCCCGTTCTTCGGAGCGATAACCACGGCATTCAACAATCCTTTACCGCGAACGAGTTCTACCATATCAGACTTGATAGCTTTCATCCTTTCACGGAAGATCTTACCTAATCTCTCGGCATTCTCTTCCAACTTCTCGTCTTTAATCACCTGTAAGGCAGCCATAGACACTTTGGCGGCAATCGGGTTCCCGCCGTAAGTAGAACCATGTTCTCCCGGTTTAATCGTCAACATGATCTCGTCATCCGCCAACACGCAGGATACAGGCATTAAACCTCCGGATATCGCTTTACCCAAGATCAACACATCCGGACGCACTCCCTCGTGGTCACAGGCTAGCATTTTACCCGTGCGGGCGATACCGGTTTGCACCTCATCGGCCATGAAAAGCACGTTATGCGCCTTACACAAGTCATAAGCTTTTTTCAGATAACCATCATGCGGGACGTAAACCCCGGCCTCTCCCTGTATCGGTTCCAGAAGGAACCCGGCCACGTTCGGGTCTTTTAAAGCCTCTTCCAGTGCGGGAATATCGTCATACGGAATCCGCACGAATCCCGGCGTGAAAGGTCCGAATCCGGCATAAGAAGAAGGATCGTTTGAAAGAGTCACGATCGTGATCGTACGCCCGTGGAAATTATTATCGCAAACGATAATTTTTGCCTGATCGGCAGGTATACCTTTCACGTCGTATCCCCAACGACGACATAATTTCAAGGCTGTCTCGTCAGCCTCGGCACCACTATTCATCGGAAGCACCTTGTCATATCCGAAATATTTCGTGATGTATTCTTCCCACTCGCCCAACACGTTATTGTAAAAAGCCCGCGAGGTCAAAGCCAATTTCTTGGCTTGTTCGGTCATGGCTTCCACGATCTTCGGGTGACAATGCCCCTGGTTCACGGCTGAATAAGCCGATAGAAAATCGAAATAACGTTTTCCATTCACGTCCCACACGTAAATTCCCTCTCCTTTTTCCAACACCACGGGAAGCGGATGATAATTGTGAGCACCGTACTTGGCCTCACGATCCATGTAGTCTTGTTCGGTCATCTTTTTCATGTTATAATTAGTTAGGTTCGACGTTTTCATGTAACGAGCACAATTTCACTAAAAAAAATCAAAAAAACAATGACAAACAATTGAAAATTGTAAGTTAAAAGTTAAAAATAAAAATCATTCCTTATTATCAACGATTTGCGGGGAAGACTCGGTTTCTTTTTTTCGTTTAAAAATGGAAATATATTTCCGGAAAAGCTCCCGGAAAGTGTCAAAGGCTTCCTGATAAGAAACACCGATCCCCTGCACGGTCTCGGTTGCGTTATAGGTAATCTTCTCATCGGTATGTGAATAGGCCTTCAGACGCAGAGTTCCTTGACGATTCAACTTCACATCGACATCAAAATCACCTGTAATAGAAGTATTGGAATTAGTTTTCGCTTTCTCCATCATATTACCGTTAGCCGAAATAGTTACCCGGTTATTCCAGATCTGGGTTGACAGGGCCAACTCGAACTCGTTCGTCGTAACCTGATCGCCCGGACGGTATGAGAACCCGATATCGAAATTGTTACTGATCTGCGACAACCACCGTGATAACTGGTTAGAAAGCAACTCGCTCGCCGTCGTGACTCCCACCTGGTATCCCGCGTTTCGTTCTTCCTGCTCGGCATCCTTATCGATATAATCCGGGGTATAAAACTTATTCAATATCAACAGCGAAAACATTTGTTTATTCACCTCATCCTGGCTAGAAAAGAAACTCTGCATCAAACTTCGCATTTGCATATCGAGTGACGGGAAATTAATCCCGAACTGCACGTTCGGATTCATCAAATTCTCACCCAGCTTCAACTCGCACTCGACGGGAACTTTCGTGGTTTTGTCAATCGTGGTCGTGGTTCCCACCAACAGATCACTCAAAGAAGTACGCAAATTATAAATGGCACTGACATCAATCGTTGCGTCATACGGGGAACCGTTCCACTTGATGCTTCCTCCCGGATTCAGCACGAATTTCTTGTTAATCAAGTTACTCAACGTGAAGAGGTAATCTCCTTTCTCGATTTTGTATTCCCCGAACATATCCAACTCGTTATCTTTTCCCAGGCCGAAACGCAGATTCCCGCTTCCCACCGTTTTCAGTATATCTCCGATCGTGGGGTCAAAAATGATCTGTACTTCCAGGTTATTGTTCACCTCGATATTAGCGTTCAAATCGAAATTGGAAACTAGAGATGTGCGCTCCTCATCCGGGTGTCGCTCCTCGTCCGCCTGACGGTTATTTATAAAACGCAGGAAACTCCCATCCTCTTCTGTCAAGGCCGAAGTCAAGGGTATATATAACACGGAGTGAGCTTCCGGTTTCAAGTTCACTGACAAAGCCGGATTGCCCGACAAATTGTTCATCCGGGTCTGCCCCGTGATATACAATTGCCCGTAAAAAACATCGTTTTGGTTTGCTTTCGTATTCAACACCCGGAAATTATCGAACTTGAGCTTCACGTCATACAAGTTGGAGTTCAGGTCATAATAACCGGAACACTCGGAAGCATGTCCCTTGGCATCGTATATTTTAAAATTATCCAACACGACCCGGTTATTCTTCACGGGTAAACGATCATCCACCGTGAAAGCCGTGTTCAGTCCAGCCACGGTCAAAGAGACCGAATCCATTTTCAGAAAACCGTCGATCGAAGCTTTGCGCATTGTTCCTTTCATCGTCATGTCTCCCGATATCGTACCTTTCCCCCCTTTCAACATATCCGGGAAATACCCGGCAAGATAATCCACGTCAATTCGGGAAAGCACCAGATTCATATTCAAGCTATCCACGGAAGGTTTATAGTAGCCGAATACACCCACGGGAGTCCTTTCCTTCATCCGGTTGACCATACTTACCTCCAGAGCACTATTAGAAGCATCCCAATTGGAATTCAAATTCAACGTGCCTAAAGTATCCCGGTTTATTCCCCACTGATCCACGTTCACGTTGGCATATATCAGGTTGTCGTTGTATAAATCCTGTATTCTCACCGCCCCGTTCAACTGACCGAAGAGTTTCAGTTTATTATCAAACAATATCTTGTTAAACTCGGTCAGGTTGAAATCATTGAACTCCATAGAAAGTACATCCCTGGGATTATCGCTTACTCGTCCTTTCAAACGAAAATATTGTTGCCCCCGGTTTATTTCAAAATTATTCACGAAAATATCGTTATTCTCTTTCAGTATCATGGAGCGGGCCACGTGCCAGACACTATCGGCCATCACGATCGTACTCGGATGAATGAACACCTGGGTCAGGTGACGTTCTCCATATTTCAATAACCGCAAGTCGGCTGCAAACGAACCGCAATAACTCTCCTGTTCCCAGTTACTCCATGTCAAACGCTCGCTCACGTTATTCGTGTTCACATCCATGGTATTCCGCACGTTATACAGCCTGCCGAAATTCAGGTATTTTACCTCATCAGCTGAATACACGCAACGCAGGTTAACCCCGTCTCCCGCTAGGTTCACTCGTGAATCACGCAATTTCAAGTCCCCGTAAGAGATCGTGTCCGCCTCAAGTAATAACTTTGCCTGACGCTCCGTGTAACTATACTCGCAAGACAACGAGCTTTCCCTGGATATTCTTAATCGCGGGTAAGCTACCTGCAAAAAAGAATTTATATCTTTCAATCGCACGTCTGCCATGATTCTTGATCCTTGTGGCAACGTTTTATCCACTGCATATTTATAATCCGGCAAATAACTCACGACAAAACTATTCCATAAATCTTCCAATTCCAAGGTATGGAAGAATCCCTCCAAAGTCACGTCCGCTAAATCCGACTGCAATCGCGTGAAACTATACTCGCCTAACATGGTCGTGGCAAACTTCAACGAGTCGGTCGTGAAAATACCCCTGCTATTCTCGTATTTCAAACCGGGAACCAGTAAATCCACCCAGCGATTCTCCTCGTTATGCTTCAGACTCCCGGAGAATTCCAGCTCGAACGATTCCTTTTCCCCGAAAATGGATGGAGCCCAAGAATCCCATTTCCGCACGTTTAGGTATCCCTCGGCCTTTGCCACGCTCAGCGTGTCGCTCATCAGGTAATCCAAAAGAAAATTCGCCTGCAAGCTGTCGTTTTTCACGGAAGAAAGCAAGTACAGGTGATCGTTCTCCGTTCCCACGGACAAACGAATGTCCCGGATCTCATTTTCATACACATTCAGGCGGCGGATGTTGCTCGCCAAGTTAAAACGGGAAACCGTATCGCCCATCACACCATCAAACTTCCCGAAAAAGGAGCCTCTCCCCAGGAAGGACTGCCCCGTGAGGAAACCGAATTGCACGTGTCCCAACCCAACCCAGCCGTTGTAGCGAAAATCCCCGACACTATCCAAAGCGTAATTAAGTATCATATTTCCCTCCATGCCGGGGGTCGTACTACGAGCCTTGACCACGAAATCCTCGATCTTTCCCTCGAAATTTCCTTCAAAATTGAAAACATCATATTTATGCAGCATTTCGGGTATTTTCACGTAATGGTTTTCCAGCCAAGGCATGTAAATCGCTTCTAATTCGGGCGGAGATATTTTCGTATCCGTGAAATCAATATTAAAATCGGTCTCGAAAAACGCAGGTAATCCCTTGGAAGAGAACGAGCCATGCATCACGCTCTTGTCGCCTAGGTAAATTTCCAGATCGCGTCCTTCCAGATTACTTATCGTGTTGAACACGACCCCACTACCGAAAAGCGTGTTGTGCATTCCCAACAATTTCCCGTTAAAATAGGCTAGATCATCAAAATGCACCAGCGAAGAGGAGAACACGTAACGTTGTTGCATTTTCGTGGTGAAATTACGCCAATAATCATGTTCCGGGACCCAGTTATACTCCAACGTGTCCAGGTAAGCCTTGCTACGGGGTGTTTTGATCAACGTACCCGTGATCAACAAATTGTCATCACTTGCCACGACCTGTCCTCCCATATTCGTCACTTCAAAACCGGATTTCTCTATAAAACTGAGATCGTTTACCCGTGCTTTATACTGCTTATTCGAAAAATCAATACCCGACACACGCACGTTCAAGTGACGGCAATCCACATCTGTCCAGTTAATCCCGTAATCTGTCGGTTCGTAGTCGCTCTCGATATACCGGAAACGACAATCCCGCAAGTTCACTTGCGTCAGCTTCACGTTCCATCCCGAAGAAGACTTAGGAACGGAATCAACTTCCACGGGTGAAAAAGAATTTATCAACTGTTCCACGTTTGTGAGACTCTCTCCCCCATCTTTCCGACGCTCGATCCACAAGTTGAATTTCGCTCGCTCGAAAGTAGCCTCGGTAATCGTGAATCGTCTTTTCACGAAACTCACGGAATCGACATGCATCACCAAACGCTCGCAGAACACCAGGGTATCCTGCCGACAATCCTGCACGAACACGTCATTCAGAATCAACGATTCTATCGGTCGAAACTCCACCCGTCCGATGGAAATAGTCGTTCCCGTGCGTTCTTCCAGAATCCGGGTAAAATAATCTACCAATCTCGTCTGCACAAACGGGGTCATCAATGCCATGTATGAAGCAAAGACTAAAAGGACTAATCCGATCACACACCGGGATAATATGGAGATTATTTTTTTTATGCTGTCATTATTTTAGTTTGCACGCAAATTTATTAATATTGCAGAACATTTCATCTTAATAATTGAAAATTGAAAGTTGAAAATTGAAAATAAAATAAATTGAGGAATCCAGAATTACTAAATCATGGAATTTTTCAATCTAAAATTTAAAATCTAAAATAAAAATGGGCGTTGTAATTCTAGGAATCGAGTCTTCTTGCGACGATACCTCGGCCGCTATTCTAAAAGACGGGGTTGTGCTCTCGAATGTTATCGCCAGTCAAAAGGTGCATGAAGCCTACGGGGGTGTAGTGCCGGAACTGGCTTCGCGGGCTCATCAACAAAATATTATCCCGGTCGTGGTACAAGCATTAAAATTGGCAAGTGTCACCGCTGACGAGGTGAATGCCGTGGCATTTACCAGAGGCCCCGGGTTACTGGGTTCGCTACTCGTGGGGACATCTTTTGCCAAGGGATTTGCCATTGCAAAACAAATTCCCATGATCGAGGTGAATCACTTGCAGGCACATATCCTAGCTAACTTTATCAAAGAGCCCGGCATGGAAGCCAAACACCCGAAATTCCCATTCCTGACATTACTTGTATCCGGGGGGAACTCGCAGATCATCGTGGTACGCGATTATCTGGACATGGAAGTTATCGGACAGACCATTGATGATGCGGCTGGGGAAGCCTACGACAAATGTGCCAAGGTGATGGGACTCTCCTATCCCGGAGGTCCCGTGATTGACCGGTTGGCAAAAGAAGGAAACCCGGAAAGATTCACGTTCAACAAGCCGAACATTCCCGGCCTGGATTACAGTTTCAGTGGGTTGAAAACCTCGTTCCTGTATTTTATCCGGGATGAGATCAAGAACGACCCGGACTTCATCCAGCATAACCTCAACGATCTCTGTGCTTCACTACAAAAAACGATTGTCGATGTCCTCATGGCAAAACTGAAAAAAGCTGCCAAACAAACCGGAATCAAACAAATCGCCATCGGAGGTGGTGTTTCCGCGAACTCCGGTTTGCAGAAAGCCGTGTATGACGAGGGAGCCCGTTTGGGATGGGATGTATTTATCCCCCGTCTCGGATTCTCGCTAGATAATGCCGGAATGGTTGCCGTCACGGGTTACTATAAATATCTGGCCTCCCAATTCATTGGGCTGGATGCCCCGGCGGATGCACGGATGAACCTGAAGAATTGAAAATGAAAAAGCAAAAGATTCAGTGATTGCCGATTGAATGATTCAGTGATTATTAAAAACATCGCCTCATCGACGGGAATCTCCTAATCGGAAATCACGAAATCACAGAATTAATAGGAAATATGAAAATTTTAGTCACTTACAACATCCCCCGCGAATCATTCGCCAAACTGGGAAAAGAACACACGGTTACCATGCCGGAAGGAGAGTATTTCACCACGGAAGAGTTAATCAAACTAGTTCCGGATTACGATGTTATTCTGGGTATTTTCACTCGCCCGATAGATAACACCGTGATTGAAGCCGGCAAGAAATTGAAATTAATCAGCAATTTCGGTGTCGGATACAACAATATCGACATAAAATTCGCCCGTTCCAAAGGAGTAGCCGTCTGCAATACCCCGAAAGCCGTATGTTTCCCCACGGCCGAAATGGCTATGGGCCTTATGTTGAGTGCGGCCCGCCGGATTACCGAATGTGACCGCCGTATCCGGGGTGAAAAAGAGAGCATGTGGGGCGTCATGAAGAATCTCGGATTCACACTAGAAGGTCGTACACTCGGTATTATAGGCATGGGTAATATTGGTAAAACCGTGGCTAAACTAGCCGAGGCTTTCCGCATGAACGTGATCTATTATAACCATCGTAGCACGGTTGAAGGATACGAGAAAGTTGACCTCGACACCTTGTTGAAGAGATCGGATTTCGTGTCTATACATACCCCGCTGACAGATGCGACCCGTCACATGATCGGGAAGCGGGAAATCGAACTGATGAAACCGACCGCTATCCTCGTAAATACCGCCCGCGGTGCTGTCATCAACGAAAAAGAATTAGCTACTTGCTTGCAAAATAAAACCATCGCCGGGGCTGCCCTAGACGTTTTCGAAGACGAACCTCACGTAACGGAAATGCTCTACGGCCTGGATAACGTGATCCTTGTCCCCCACAACGCTACAGGCACTATCGACACGCGTATCGCCACCGGGCAGGAAGCTGTCGATAACATCCTGAATTTCTTTAATAGTACACCAACTAACGTCGTAAATTAATGAAAACAGTTATTACAATGCTAGTACTTTCCGTATTAGGAAGTGCGATCAACGCCCAGAACATTAAATTACCCGCCCCGCAAAAAAGCGGGGGGAAGGCTCTCATGGATTGCTTGAACGAACGGCAAACAGACCGGAACTTCGACACGAAACAGTTGTCCTTGCAAGACCTTTCCGATCTCGTGTGGGCTGCAAACGGGCTTAATCGCCCGAAAGCCGGGAAACGCACGGTACCTACCGCCACGAACTGGCAGGAAATGGTACTTTACGTGGCCACAACCGACGGAATTTACCGTTACAACGAGAAGAATCACGAATTGGAACTCGTGAAAAAAGGAGATTACCGCAAAGATTGCGGTCCGCAACCTTTCATGACCGTAGCTCCCGTGTGCTTTATCTACACGGCCGACCATAACAAGGAAGGAAGAATCAGCGATCCGGAAAAACAGAAAGAATATTCTTTCCACCACGCTGGGTACATGGCGCAAACCGTTTACCTGGTATGTGCTTCTAAAAACATGGCAACCGTTGTTATCGGTTCCGCTGACAGGGAGAATCTGGCGAAAGTCATCGGACTCCCGGCAAAACATATCGTGACTTACACGCAACCCGTGGGTTACAAGAAAAAATAAAACATATTGCTTTGAAACAAGGGACAACCTAAAAAAGTTAACTTTTTTAGGTTGTCCTTTATTTTTTTCGAAACCTGTACCCAGCCCGGGGTGGAGACTTGTTACACGGGACTCATCATGGATTATTCGATTTCAAGTAGTTTCGACTTCTCTATTATATCTCAACACTTTACAACCATTGGCAACACGTTCCCGATCAAAACGAGAGCTTGATTCGGATTTACCCGTCTGAAATACTCATTCTAAATCATAATTTGTATCTTTGCACTGCTAAAAATACCCTCGCCCACTTCACGGACCTTGGCATATAAAAACACGGCAGTATGGAAGAAACACAAACAACAGAGAGACTATGGTCCTCCAACTTTATATTTGCGTTCCTGGGGAACTTCTCTATATTCTTTGCATTCTATCTCTTGTTACCAGTGCTTCCCTTCTATTTGATCGAGAAGTTCAATGCGGATAGCGCACTCATCGGGACCATTCTGGCCTCGTACACGCTTACCGCCCTGTTAACACGTCCCTTTTCCGGTTTCATGGTCGACTATTTCGCCCGTAAACCTTTACTGGTAACATGCTACATCTTGTTTGTCGGCTTTTTCGCCGGGTATATAGTAGCCGGGACCCTCGTGTTTTTCGCCATCCTACGAGCTACCCACGGGTTCTCGTTCGGAATGGTCACCGTTTCAAACTCTACTATGGCTATCGATGTCATGCCCGCCTCGAAAAGAAACATCGGGATCGGCTATTACGGACTCTCGACCAATATTGCCATGGCCTTAAGTCCCACCCTGGCTCTTTTCTTGCACGATCATTACGGGGATTACAATTATATCTTTCTATGTTCCCTCCTGACCGGGACGTTCGGGTTGATCTGCGTCACCTTGATTAAAGCCCCGCAGAAAATCACCTCCGCCGGAGAACCCATTTCTCTCGACCGCTTTTTCCTGGTAAAAGGCATTCCGGCCGGAATCAACATAGCTCTTTTCTCGTTTATCTACGGTATCATGTCCACGTATGTCGCCATTTACGGGGAACAGGAAGTGCATATCACATCAGGAACCGGATTCTTTTTCATGCTCATGGCTTTCGGCTTGATCACATCCCGCCTGTTATCCGCCCGGCAAATGAACCGGGGCAAATTAGTACAAACCATCACTCTCGGCAGCCTGTTCATGATCGTGGGTTTCTCGTTTTTCATCTTCTGGAAAACACAATACATCTTTTACCTGTCGGCCTTCCTCATCGGCATGTCATACGGCTTCATCTGTCCGGCTTTCCAGGCCATGTTTATCAACCTGGCCCGCCACAACCAACGGGGAACAGCGAACTCCACTTACCTGACTTGTTGGGACATCGGTTTAGGCGCCGGAGTATTCATCGGAGGATACATTGCCAAAGCCTCCAACTACACGACCGCCTACCTCGTCGGTCTACTTCTGGTCGTATTGGGTTTACTCCTTTTCCGAACACTTACCGCAGCTTATTACCTGCGAAATAAACTTCGTTAAACAACCCTCTGTCCCCCTTTACCTTATTAAAGAATTTCTATTTTGACATACAAAAAATCATGAAAAACTATTGCGCTAAACCCAAAAAGCACTATATTTGCAGTCGAAATAACTGTTCTTTGAACAATGGGGAGATACCAAAGTGGCCAACTGGGGCTGACTGTAACTCAGCTGACATCGTCTTCGTAGGTTCGAATCCTGCTCTCCCCACATATTGCGGAAATAGCTCAGTCGATAGAGCACTAGCCTTCCAAGCTGGGGGTCGCGGGTTTGAGTCCCGTTTTCCGCTCTCTGAATAAAGCACTTACGAAAGTAGGTGCTTTATTGTTTTAAGCGGTTTTCATTGGGTTTTGAGCATTTATTTAAACCAAGGTTTAAACCGAGATTTAAACATGAATGCTTCTATTTCAATAGTTTACTACACGTCAAAGACTTTAAAGAATGGAAGTCATGATAGTGTTTCAAAAAGTGTGTATAGCCCTTGTTTTTTCATTTTTGCAAATCTATTAATTTTTAATAAAACAATCTTGATTCTAAAAAATTATAAATGGGATATTTATAAATATCCGCGTTTTGAGCGACGGTCCCCATCAGTAGAATGACGGCCCGTGGGTTCGGCATGGCACCTCTCATGTTGATAACTCTTTTATAATCCCTGTTCAGTCTTTCGATCCAGTTAGTGGTATAAATCATCCCCCTGATTTCCCTTTCATATTTGAAGTATGTAAAATAAAACCTGTACCTGTCATACTGGTATCTCTTCAGCGGCGGGTAACTCTTTTGCCACCTTTGAATGAATTCCTTGAACTTCCCGAATGCTTTTTCCGGTGTGATGTCCCATTGGTCGGGAGAGCAGATCTGTTTAAGTTCTTCCATGACCTGTTTCTTGCCCCTTGGCTTGACTTTACCCGCAATGTTCCTTTTCAGATGGACGGTACACGGTTGCAGATCCACTTTTGGGAAAGTATCGGCCAGGGTGTTTTCAATGCCGGGTAACCCGTCACATACCAGCAGGTCCACTACTGCTCCCCCTCTTTCTTTGAGGTCTTCAAAGACATCTTTCCAATTGGTCGCGCTTTCGGTGGGGAAGTTTACCACGGTTAAAACTTCCCGTGTCCGGTCTTCTTTCACCCCTAAAACCGTGTAGTAGGCTTCGTTGCTCACGGACTCATCCCACCGGGTGAGGACATAAGTGGCATCGATATAAAGAATGGGGTAACGCTTCTCAAGTTTACGCCCCAGCCACGCGTTTACATCTTCACGTGCCGTGTTCAAGAGACGACTTACCTGACTTTTACTGTAATGCTTGCCGTAAAACTGCTCGTAAATTTTACCCACTTGTTCCGTGGTTAAACCGCTACAATAAAGACTGCTCACTAGCTTTTGGGCTTCTTCTTCCTGGTCTTTCAACACGCCTAGTAACATCGGGTAAAAATTACTGTTACGACTACGCGGGACACGAAGCTCGAAGACCTTACCTCCATGACATACTCGACGAGCGCGATAACCGTTGCTCACGTCGTTATGTGCCGCGTTATGAACTGCACGTTCGGTATGCATTAAACTTTCAAGACCTTGTTTGACCAGACTTGGAAACCTTGGGCGCCATTTGTGATTTCTGAAATTATTTCCGTTATTTGTTCAGGTGTAAATTCCATAATAATTCATTTTTGAAATTGGTCATTACAAAAATAAAAATTACTGGGATTTACACACTTTTTGAAACACTATCTAAAATATACCTATTTACCATTATTTCCTCCATGAAATAACGATCATGCGAAACAGCGATCACGGTCCCCCGGAAGTCCTTAATCGCAGACGTGATAATTTCAATATTTAATATATCCAGGTTATTCGTCGGTTCGTCCAGCACGAACACGTCAGGAGTATTGTTACCGATCATCAGGCAACAGAACACGAGGCGCATCCGCTCTCCACCACTCAATTTATAACACGGTTTATCCCAGACTTCCCGCGGAAACAGAAAGCGATTCAGACGCATTTTCAATTCATGCTCCGGAAAATTCTGTTCATTGAAACATTCTGCCTGCTCGTACACGGTCAATTCATTCCGTAATATAGAACACTCCTGATCCACGTACACATACTTGAAATCCGCCCTGGTTAATGTGCCCTTGGTCGGCTCCAACTGTCCCAGCAATAATTTCAACAAAGTAGTCTTCCCGGAACCATTTCTTCCATCCAAACCGACACGTTCACCACTTTTGATCTGAAAAGTAAGTACCTCTTCCCACAACATTTCTGACTGGTAGCCAAAATTAATCCCGTCGGCCGAGATTAATATTTTTCCCTCATGCAGTTGAGAGGAATTAAAATCCACTTTCATTTGCTCCACACCAGACAAAGAGGCTCTACTTTCCGAAAGCGTGGTTGAAATCGAATCTATTTTCTCGGCATGCACATCGCTCAACTTGGAAGTACACCTTTCCGCCTTATTCTTCAAGGTGTTCATCATAATACGTGGAATCCCCTTACGCAGACTTTGCTTTTCCCCCCGCACTTCCCGTTTTTGTTGCCGTTCTGCTGCTTCTCTTGCAATTTTCTTCGCCAGTCGTAATTCTTTTTGTTTTTCCTCTACCTGCTCTCGTAAGGCATTCAAATGCATTTCCTTCTGTTCCTTGTAAAAATCAAAATTACCACCGTATAGCGTTATTCCCTTGTTCCCCAACTCTAACATCGAGAATAGTCGATTCAGCAATACCCTGTCATGGCTTACCACAAGCACTGTCGCCCTACCCAAACAAATCAGATCATACAATTTACCCCGACTCCATTTATCCAGATGATTGGTCGGTTCATCCAATAAAATCACGTCAGGCGAATGAACTTGTATCCCAGCAAGAAAAACCCTCGTTTTCTCCCCCCCACTCAAAGAAGACATCTTCTGTTCCAGGTATACATTCGATAAATCCCAATCCGTTAAGGCCGCATAACTCCTCTCTTCTATCTCCCAGTCATCACCTAGAACCGTAAAATTATATTCACCCGCATCACCCGCAAGTATCGCCCGCAAAGCCTTGATCTTCCGGTCTACCCGCAAAGCTTCCGCCACGGACCAATCATTAAACTGCCCCATATGTTGCGGGATGTAATAAACATTCTCTGCCCCGATAATCTCCCCCGATTCCGGAAGTAATTCTCTCGCGATTATTTTCAATAATGTCGATTTACCAGAACCGTTATTCCCGATCAACGCCACCTTACTACCGGAAGGCACGCTAAAACTAATATTTTGAAATAACGATTCTCTATCGGCATGAACATACGTAACCTGTTTTACTATTATCTCACTCATAAGCTTTTCAAATAAAAAAATAAATATCGGATTAACTCGTATCGGGCGATAGCATATATACAAAAGTCCCACAGGCTCAATCAAAAGCCTGTTCCCGTGTTAATGAATGCATAGAATAACGCAATTCGTTCTATTGGACTGGATACATGATCTCTAAATTAAAAGTCGGCATTTCACAATCTTCAGATAATCGTGACGTGCACATGAACTAATTAATAAAACCCGATGCTCCTATCACATGGACTTCGGAGACTTGTATCGGTTTTTACAACCGACTTTGTTATTTAGACATCTTCATTCGTGTAAGTATTAAGTTTATAGAGACAAAAGTAAGTATTATTTCTGAAACAACAAAATAAAGAAAATCACGCCTAAGTCATTTCCTCGCGTAAAATCTCTCCCGCAACTCAAACGCAAGCCGATTTATCCGCTCCACATCCGGGAGCTCCGGCAAAATAGAACTCGCAAACGCCTGTTCCATTTCAACCTGTTTAACCTCTGCCATACGAAGCAATTCTTCGTACTCGTACTCCCCACTCTTTATTGCCAGAAGGAATTCCCGTTCGGGACGCCGAACATTTACCCGCCCTTCTTTGGCGATCTCGATAGCCATTTCCAAAAGCCGGAAAGTATGCATCATATTCTTGGCATCATAGTTCTTTCCGTGAGACAAAGTATTCTGATAACGCTCCTCACTACGTCGTTCTACCCACTCCCAGTACTCTTTGTATTCCTTGCAATAAGTAGAATAACCGTCTTTATTAAAATACAACAAAGCTATGCGTTCCCGATCCTTAGGAATAGAGCTCAGAGCAACCTCGTTAGAACACTCGTCTTTCATGATACCCCGGTATCCCCCATCCGCATCATGATAAAGTCCGTACATATCTTTCATGTGAGGGATATTTACCAAACCGCAATCCTCCTGTTTCCATTTCCTGATTTCCAGAAATTTTAACAAGGGAATCGCCCCCTGAGCATAATCCACGAAACAAAAAGCGAGGATATTCTTTCTCTCCCTATCTAACGGATTCATTATTTTCTTTTTCAGTCCTTTCGCTTTCTTGATCTGCGACAAGGCAAAATTCCCGAACGTGTCTTTACACAATTTCGAGAGAAATATTTCCGGCTTAATTTCAGCTAGAAATGGATGTCTGTACAAGATCGCCTCTTCCGGGGTATTTAACAATTCTAATATATTCGGATTATTTTGAGATAGCAATTCCACGAAACGCCGTAATTCGTAATACACGATATCGTTAGTCTCGTTATTTACCTGAGGAACGTAATTCAACCCGTAAAAATCCTCTTTCGGTAACAAGAAAACACCTTTTATATCCGTGTCCGAAGAAGGAGTATCCAAACCATACGCCCGGCTACCACTAATACATTCCAAGATGATCAATTCCCCAGATTTCAGATCAGATATTGTCATAGCTCTTTCTTTACAATATTCCTGAAAAAAGTATCCAACTCGAACATATCTCCACTAGCCGCTGGCAAACATTTACCACGTTCCTCTCCTAAAGCGATTGATTCGTCAATAAAAGCGATCAACGCCTCTTCTCCTTTATGCAAATAAGACTCGTTCTCCCCGGATTTTAACTTGATCAACTCTCCGATACGTTCGTACAAATCTCCCGAAACATGAATTCCTTCCAACATTTCAGAAAATTGAATCGGGGGCATTCGGTCTGTTTCCAAGATCCAACGACAAGCAACAGCTGCACGCAATGCATAAAAAAACTTTTTCAACTTATAGCTCTCTTTGCCATTTATCTCTTCAAAGCATTTTTTAGCCATGCTCAAATAATGGTGAATCGTTGCCACTCGTGAATAATAACGAGGTGCAATCGAATTCATTCCTATCAGGAATTCTTCATCCGCCACATAAACAATCGGAGATTGAATTCTCTCCAGCAACGGCGGATTTGATTTCCATAACAATCCTAGCGTTTTTCGAATATCCCAACCCGAAATATCAAAATTATTGTCCTCCAGCATTACTTCGAAAGTATCTTTCGGCTCCAAAAGCGACAAATACCAGTCCATACGATGCCGATATATCAACCTTACATCATAATCACTATCCGGGGAAGGAAATCCCCAAGCCCTAGATCCCGTCTCACAAGCAAGAAGCACTTTAATATCTTGCGCCTTCTCGATATCCTTAATATATTGTCTTATTCGCTCTTCCATAATAATAATTCTATAATCAAAAAACAGTTATCTATACACTTTGGGAGACACTATCCAAATTTCTAGTTTAACTCTCGGTTTACTTTTACCAGCTAATCCACCCAAATGAAAATTCCGATGTAATTGCCCCCTGTAAATTTTCCCCCAAAACGGCCAAATTATCTTTTTGTACACGTGCATGAAATTCTACTGGTATGCCATTATTATTAAAATTTTATTCACAAATATAGTAATTTTATCTTTTAGCTTGCAATTTTTCAATAGAATCCCCGTAAAGGCGGGAATTCCGACACTTTGCGCAACGAATTTCTACAGGGAGCTAAAGAAGCAGGAAATAACGTTGAAAAGATTTTCTTACGAAATAAAAAGATTAACTACCGCACGGGATGCAGCACGTGTAACCTGTAGTCGGCATCATAAACCATGCCCGCAAAAAGATGATGCCGCAGTGCTGCTTACGTTCACCACCTCGAAATGACCGAGGAGCTCGCACGGTAAGATTAAATCTAGAAGTCCTTTCATCAACGTCATATTTATTATACATGCGAAGATAACACTTTGGAGGCTGATCCTCCTAACTTTTCACACGAGCCCATGTCCGTCAGATGATTTAGCCAAAGCCGGGTAATTTGAAAGAACCGAAAGGCGAAATATCATTCGGAGAATTGATACGGAATATATAAGAGTTTTTTATTATTTTTAGGCCGTAAAATGCGGATCAAATATTGGAATGAAAAACTCGGAGAGGATATTATTACAATTTAAAGATGACGAGCGGAAAGGTTTTCGTCTATTATATGATTCATTTTATGATTCTTTGGTCCTATTTGCGACTCAGTTTATTGGTGAGGCGGAAGAGGCTGCAGATATTGTTCAGGAGTGTTTTGTAGATTTTTGGGTAAATCGTCGTTTTTCTTTGTTGCAGGGAAGTCTGGAACATTATCTTTTCTCGGCAGTAAAACATGGATGTTTGAATTATTTGCGAAATACCCGTCGGCGGGAAGGTAAGTACGAGCAGATTCGCGATGAATTATATGGTGAGGTGTCGGGAGAGAATTCAGAATTAATTGAAAAGTTGTATCTGGCAATAGAAATGCTACCGGAAGAACGTAAGCGGGTATTGCATATGGTTTGTATGGAAGGGATGAAATACCAAGAGGTCGCAGATTGTTTAGGTATCAGTATTAATACTGTTAAAACACAGATGGGAAGGGCCTTTCAATTTCTACGGCAAGCACTCGGTGCGGGTGATGCATTAATTCTAGTATTATTTTTCAAAAAAATTGTTTCCTGCTGTCACCCGAAATGAATAGTTAGGTTCCTTTAGGGAAAAAGGAATAATAATGAGTGATAAAATTCATGAAATAATAGCTGCTTATTTGGCGGGAGAGTGTGTGTCGGAAAAAGAGCAACAGGAAGTTGAAAGATGGCTGCAGGAACACGCAGAAGAAAAGGACATGGAACTCCTTCAAGGAATGTTTCGGAGTTCCCGTTTGATGAGGGAAAAGGCGGTTTGTCGGAAAGAGTTTGTTCTCGAACAAATGGAAAAGGAGGTGCGGCGGCGGCAAAGAAACCGGAGGATAGGATGGTATTATTCCGGGGTAGCTGTTGCTGCTGTCTTGTTGGGGTTTGTGCTGATGTTCTGGAGATCGGGAATAGAGGCAGAGGATCTTGGCGCTCCTAGAGATCTTCAAAAAATGGATGTTTCCAAAGCTTACTTGAAATTGAATACGGGAGAAGTGATTGAACTTGATAAACATCAAGGGATGATGATTCGTGAAGATAGCATCCGGATTGCCAATGCTGATTACACGTTAAGGTACTCGTATGATTCTGTTGCTCCACTAGAGATAAAATATGATACACTCATGATTCCTAGAGGATCGGAATATAGTGTCGTGCTGGCAGATGGCACAAGGGTATTTTTAAATGCCGGTTCGGAAATTTATTATCCTGTTGTTTTTTCCGGAGACCAGCGAGAGGTGGGATTGAAAGGAGAGGCTTATTTTGAGGTGGCAAAAGATGAATGTCGTCCTTTTTTCGTGCAGGCAGGAGATGTACGAATTCGGGTATTAGGGACTTCCTTTAACGTAACTTCTTATCCTGAGCGTGAAAGGATAGAGACGACCTTGGAACAAGGACGAATTCAGATAACGAATGGAAAGGAACAGATAAACGTCGTACCGGGAGAACAGGTTGTTTATAACAAGAAAAACAACCGGTTCGAAGTGAAGGTTGTTGACACGAAGTTACATACATCGTGGAAGGATGGGTATTATAAGTTTGATCAGATGACGTTGGAGGAGATTATGGAAACCTTGGCTTTGTGGTATGATCTGAATGTTTTTTACGCAAATGCGGAGGCTAAATCTTTGGAGTTCACGGGACGTTTGAGGCGATATGATCGTGTGGAGGGATTATTCAAAAAAATAGAACAGACGGATTTGGTTGAATTTGAATTGAATGGAAAAAATGTTGTGATAAGGAAAAAATAAAAGTTGGAAATTGG
>ERZ838577.2574-NODE-2574-length-19865-cov-17.145179_pt1 | contig 19865 bp, 26 predicted proteins | sample MGYA00519682_ERZ838577 | MGnify/ENA primary metagenome ERZ838577 (study PRJEB31850, sample SAMEA3708838) | human gut metagenome | biome: human gut; feature: human-associated habitat; material: faeces | place: China | collected 2014 ...
TTGACGGGCTGGACACCACCGACGAGAAGGCCATCGGCAAGCGGTTGCAGGAGATAGCGAAGAACGCCACGACGGGAGGACAGTACAAGCGCGTGGGCGAATTGTATGGCTTCCCCATCGAGGTGGTCAGTGAAAAGACACTCAAAGACGGGCTGGAGTTCTGCGACAACCGCTTTGTGGTGGCAGGCAACTACAGGTACAGCTACAACAACGGGCATCTGGCGATGGCGGACACCCATGCCGCCGCCATGAACTTCCTGAACGCGCTGGAGAAGATACCCTCGGTCATCGACCAGTACAAGGCGAAAAACGAAGCGCTGGAGCAAGAGATACCGCAGTTGCGGGAGATAGCGGGCAAGACATGGAAGAAGGAGGACGAGCTGAAACGACTGAAATCCGAACTTGCCGCCCTCGATCGCAAGATACAGCTGGAGCTGGCACCCAAGCAAGAGGAAACGCCCGGTCAGGGGCAGGAACAAGGCGGTCAGACAATGCCGAAAGCGGAACATGTGCCGAAGCCGGACGATGCAGCGCATGACTATATCCGCAGCCATGTCATCATAGGCAGTCCGGGGATAGAACACAGGGAATACCGGGGAGTGAAGCTGTAAGCGGAAGCCGGGAAAGGCGGTGTACCCCTGACGGGAGTGTAGCAATTTATATTTGACACACTCCCGTTTTTAATTTTTTATGATAGCGCTCTAAGGATTTGTCCGCCTGAGCATTCTTGCCCGTCTTGCGCGGGGTATTATAAGAAAAATCTGTGAGACCAGCAAAAAAACGGCTGTTTTTTCTTCCGTTTTCAATGGAATTGTTTAACTTTGGAGCGGTATAGGGGCTGTGCGCCTCCAAATTGAATGCGATGAACAGGATTAATTTTAATAGGAAAGCATATCATGGCAAGAGAAACGACGACATACAAGGGAGCAGCCGTATCCGTCCCGCCGGGGACGGACTTCTACCGCGTGCCGTTTCCTGCTGCGGATTTTCCCCAAGGAACCGGTTCTGACCATCCGCATCGCTGCCCCCTATCCATATCCCATTGCCCTCTTCCTTCTCAAAAGCAAAGCGGAGGAAAAGCCATGTCCGGCGGTATTCACTCAACGGGTTTCCCGTGCCTGAATGCCGCCGGATGTTGTTATGTGCCGGGCAAGGGAATCCCATGCGGAGGCATGGCTTCCGGACAACCATTAAAAGCGGTTCATTATGGAAATATATCAGAATAAACCCCGAATAAAACTTTCGCCGACCGTCCGGCACGGCAGGAAGTTCATCGAAGTCAGCTTCGACCACGACGGCCTGCGCCTGCCGCTGTCGAAGGAGGAAGGCGTGCAGCTTGTAGGCGGCAGGGCTTATCTGCCGGAAGAGAGCTTCGTGCTTGCGGAGTTCTTCGACCGCTATGTGAAGATGGCGTTCATCGACTACTCCGCCATAAAGGGCTACACGCCCCGGAAAGAGGAGGACAGCCGTCCGCCGCTGCCCGCCGGCTATCTGGAGAAGCTCCGTCAGGTGCGTTACAGCGACCACACGGTACGGGTATATACCGGTTACTTCCGGGATTTTCAGGAGCATTTCAGGGAACGGGAGGTAAAGGCCATCACGTCCGACGAGATAAACGGCTACCTGCTGTATCTCATCTGTGAGCGGAACATATCCTCGTGCCAGCAGAACCAGCGCATCAACGCCATCAAGTTCTACTACGAGAAAGTGCTCGGCCAGGAACGGCGGTGCTACAAGGTGAACCGTGCCAAGCGCGAGAAGACCCTGCCCGACGTGCTGAGCAAGGAGGAAATCAAGCGGATACTCGATGTGGCAGCGAAAGACCTGCGCTTCTTCTGCATGTTCTCCATCCTCTACTCCGCCGGCCTGCGCATCAGCGAGCTGCTGGAACTGAAGCCCGGCGACATCAACGAGTCCCGCAACCTGATACGGGTGCGGCAGGGCAAGGGCAAGAAAGACCGCTACACGCTGCTGTCGAGGCCGCTGATGAAGAAACTGGCGGAATACAACCGGCTGTATAAGCCGAAAGTGTGGCTCTTCGAGCGCAGACCGGGCGAACCCTTTACGGAAAGCATCGTGTCGAAACGGCTGAAAGCCGCCGCACAGGAGGCGGGCATCACGAAACGGATTTATCCGCACCTGCTGCGCCACTCCTTTGCCACGCATTTGCTGGAGCAAGGGACGGACATCAAGATTGTGAAGGAGCTGATGGGACATAACAACATCAAGACAACGGAGCGGTATGTCCATATCGCCGACACCTATAAGAGCAATATCAAGAGCCCGTTGGACGACTTAATAATGGAGGACAACGAGGTCTGATACTTAAAGAAAATAACAGCGGATTCCGCTGATAGTATAACATTATCCGCAATAAATAAAGAAAATAGATATGGAAAAAGAAAAGAAAATCGAAAAAGCTAAACAAGTATTTAGGAAAATGCTTGTTGATGAGTACGGTATAAAATCAGCCGACCAGTTTTTCTCTACCGAAGGCGAGACAATGGCTGAAATATACGAGAGTATGAAAATCGAACAAGAAAATTTCAATCTTACAGACGATGAATTGAATAGTCTTTTAGATTCAATTTTCGATTAAATGTAAATGCGGATAACACGCAGATAAGCAACTTGTTAAAGTTGCTATCTGCATCCCATTAGCTGCAAAACAAAAAGTAAAAGTAGTATGGAAGAAGAAAAAAACATGACAGGATGGAATGCAATAACAGACACATTCCTAAAACTATATCCAAAGCAAACGGAACCACTACATTTCGCTCCATTGTTTTCATACAGACTTGGAGGAGATCCGTTAGATAATATAAATGTGTATGAAAGTGACGATTTCTTTCATTTTGTATCTTACGGATTGTCTGAACTTTATGAAAAAGAATCCGAAGATAAGGAATATAGCGGTTACGGTTTTGAATTTACTTTGAAATTAAAAAAATCGTCTTTGAACAATGTCCAAAATGAGTTAGAATGTGTTTGTGGCATCTTACAATCCTTGGCAGGAGAAACGTTCTCAAATGGTTCTATATTCCAACCTTTTGAATATATCTATACTGGTCAAACGAATGGAATTGACTCAGAAGGATTGTCTGAATTAACAGGTTTCGTTACCATTCTTGATGAAGCTGGAGAAATTACAACCCCAAATGGAAAACTCCAATTTGTCCAGTTGGTTGGTGTAACTAATAATGAACTTCAACAAATAATGGACAAACGATTAACTGTTCAAGAATTAATAACTCAATTAGGGCATTCCATAACTGATTATAAAAGAGGAAGTATAGTGTAACAAGCAGCTAACAAGCACCTGTGCCACCTAACGGCGGCAAGCTGCATACCATTAGTTTGATTTTTAATATGAAAGCAGAAGAATTACGAATAGCAATAAGAAATGTATTAGAACAAGGGTTTATTTCAACTTTATCCAAATATGGATACAGCTGGAACAAATCTAAGATGTGTTTTCATCGTAAAGTAGGAGATTTCAAGCAAACGATTCTAATCAATTCCTCTGTCAATCCTCGATTCACTGATGGCATAGGCTATATAAGTATTCATTTATTCTATAATTCGCCAGAAATTGAAAAGATGGCTTCTGTTCTGATTGATGCCAAAACAGATTTTGCGAAAGTTAAAAATGTCCTCAATATTAATTCAGGTTTTATTTCTGGAAAAGGGGCTGTATCGTTTGACTTGTCATCAGTAGACGACCTTTCAAGTATATTTAATCCTGATAATGCGCTATTCAGTGAAATATTAAGTTTTCTTGATAAGAAAGTAACAATTCAAGATTTACTTATTGACTTTGAGAATAATAAAGATTATATATGGTGGAATTCAAAAGGGCATTCTATCCTTATGATAATTTCGATGTATTACGTGATTGGCAATAAGGTGAAAGCCAAAGAACTTGCTAAATCTTATTATCAAAATGACAAATGTGGGAAATTTTATAGAAATGTATTACGATACTTTGAAGAATCAAATAATATTCAAACTAACAAACAGCAAACCGACTGAATAAGCGGAACGCTGCCAAACATTATAAACCCAATAAAATAAAAGTGTATGAGCAATATGTTTGAGAAATTTTATGAGCGGTACGCTCCAGAGGAAAAAGAAGTAATCGTTTTGATTCAACGCACTTTGGGTGCCGGATATGATAATAGAGGCTTTTGGGATATGACCGTCATATCTTTGGGCATGGTGTTTTGTGACACTGGAGAAGTCAATATTCGAGAGGGGCGACTGGACTGGCCCGTCACTGAGGAAGAAAAAAACAGTGAAAAAAGTTGGAAACGATTTGAGAGAGAACAAATCTACCGTGTCAAGGTCAGGAAGCTGTTGGATGAATATGTGCCGGAACATATTACCCCTGAAAAATTCAACTGTTGGGCAGTCACGGAAGTGCTGGAACAGTCTGTTTCCTGCCCGGAGTTAGAAGCAGTTTTGGAGGAATATAACAAGCCTGTGGTCATAGAGGACAAAGTGCTGGGGTCGCTGACGCTAAATCGGGAGCTTGATATGTTTGAGGCGACCTTCTTATGGAACGGCAATGAGGTTCCTTTCATGCTTGAAGTTAACCCGGAGAGCAAATCGTCATGGAGCCGTGCCCGTACAGCGGCAAAAAAGTTGGTTGCCGAGCAAGAAACATGGGATGAAACCATGCGGAAATTTGCAGCAAAGAAACTCACAGCACTTGCCAACGACTGGCTGACTGAGGATGAGAAGAGCAAGGATACCAAGCCAATCACTGAGGACGAGTTTGCGAAGCGTATCACACTCTCAGAAATTTCCATCACGCCAAGCGGTAGCTTTACTGCTTTCTATGACGATGATGATATGTTTTGGGGACATGCCGTAGAGATTAATGGTTCTTTGAAGAAAGGCATTGACAATGCCAACATTGCAGGATAACCAATCGGAACGTCACGACCAATGGATGATATATTAGACAAATACTAAGGATGGACGCTGGCAGTGTTTCCCGGAGCTTCGGGTTATGTTTGTCATTGGAAATGTTGTTATTTTAATGAGAAAGAGGATATACAGACAAATTTCAAGTGGGTTTATAACAAGCGGCTCAACCTCCCCTGAAAGGTCAGTTAGCCACCGAACATTATGAACTCAACAGAAACAATATATGAGAACTGAAATTTTACAGTTGAAAGATTTGGGTCGTATGCCTAATGAAAGCGTCAATGACACAGATGAGATTATTGAAGTTATACGTTCTTATGATGACTTATTAGGGCAAATACAACTTCCCATATCTTTTGATGAAGCTGAAGTATTGGTACAACTTTTTCCTGAGCACTCTTTTTATGATTTACATTGGGATTTATTAAAGTTGGTAGAATCTATCATACTTTTTGAGAAAGGTGATAAATATATCCAGTTAATAAATACTTGTCCAAGTAAAGAATGGAAAGATCTTCTAAACATTCGCTATCAAAATTATCAGAAATCACAAGAAATAAGAAAGTAAGTTCATAATACACACCTCAATCGCCACAAATGGCGATTAGCTGCCGAACATTATCCGCAATAGTAAAACAATTAAAAATTAAAAGATTATGGCAACAACAGAAGAAAGAGACATCTTTGCTAATGAGTATGTCCAAATTTACACAAATGGTTCTGGAAACATCGTTTTGCTCTTCCAAAATGAGGTTGAAAAAACATTGGCTATAGGAGAGCAAATGAATGAGATAAACGAAGAAGCATACATGAACGGTTACAACTGGGATGCTTTCTTCAACTACTATCTGGCAGAAAATGCACCGGATATTTTGGAAAGTATGGAAAGCGACCCTGAAGCTGGTTCTTACGCAGCTTATTTTGAGGACACCGCAGAAAACGAGCAAAAAGCAAAACGCTTTGCCGACATCATCATCTCTTTAATAGAAAACGAAGAAGAGATATATAAAATTCTTCGAGAGAAAGGAGATGAAATCGAATGGGATTAACCATTTGTATAAATAGTAATAATTTGTGCGGATAACACGCAGATAAGCAACCGTAACAGGTTGCTTATCTGCATCCCATTAGTAACTTTATAAATTAAAAGAATATGAATGACCTGATTTTATTGGATGTTGATGCACTTATGGAAACTCAAATCCGTCAAAGAGATAAATACAATACAAAAGTCTGTTGTCAGAACTTATTGAATTTTGCATACGAAAAGGGACTTTTGCGTGATAATCCATCTGATAATGAAGGAAACCTAATTATGCCTTCAATAATCAGAGAAAGTTCTTTAACTGAAGCTGGCAAACATATTTTTGATGATTTAATGTTTAAGTGGTTAGCTTAAGCGGAAAGATTGATAGGAAAAATAACATCAAAATGTTAGAGAAGTATTACAATCAACTTTTACAAAAGACTGATAGGTCATAAGTTATTAACAAACAGATGAAACTTCGAAGGTGGTTTATCTGCCGAACATTATAATAATACAGACAATGAACGAACAGATAGACAGACATTTTGAATGGATAGTCGAGAATCCCCGCTACGGCTATCTGATAGTGGGCGGCATCCTGCTGCTTTGGCTCATCGGCGTGATATGCGGGTGGAAGTGGACCTACGAGCCGAACCGGTGGGGATGGTATTGGGTGCGCGACACCTTCGGCGAGAAGGCGTTGCGTATCTGCGTGGGCGCATTGCTGGTCATCGCCCTGGCAGGCGTGGCGTGCCTTTATTTCGCCACGGCGTAGGAAACGAAAAAACGGAATGCCTTATGAGGAAACAGGAATATAAAGAGCAAGAACGAAAACGACTTTTGAACTTGAGGTGGTGAAACATCGAGGTGTTTACGGATGAGATTCAATACTCCAAAGTCCGGAAAGTACCATCAACAGCACCTCAAGGCAGAATATGCCGACTATCACAGCCCATATCGCCAATAACCGCTTTCCCGTCTTTTTGCCGGAATATCTTGCAAAGATCTTGTCCTTACGCTTTGCCGTGTACCTGAAACGGCAGAAAAGGAAAGGCGCAGCCAGCAGGACAGGGACAATGACCGGATAGAATATCCAACCGCCTGCAATCCGGTGGAACAGGGTCAACAATATCATGGCCACATCGAGATACCAGCACCACATAATCAATGTGGCACCGTCGCCCGGAGACTTTTCACACCTGTGAAAGGACTCCCCGACAAACCATATATAGTCAATCCATTTCAGAACAGCCATGACACTCAGCCATAATCTGGCTGTAAAGATACATTTTCTTCCACATTATTGCATGACAATCAATCGATTTCGTTACTTTTGTCCTATATGAATGGAATGTTTCTGAAATACATATATTTGGTATTACTGAATGGAATATGGAGAAAAGAAGACATAAATATAATCAGGGAATGAAGGAAGCATACAAGCAAAAGCCCTTCATCAAACCTCCCCGAATTTCATTCTGGGACAATATCTTCTATTGGTCATGGTATTCGACCAAACATGGCCTGCCGCACCGTACCTTTGCGACTGTTACAGTTATGCAGTATGTCTATGTCGTGCTGTTCACGGCTGTCATACTCAACTGTCTTGACAGTCAGACTGCATGGCATCTGTATATTCTCCACAAGTCAAAGGGGATATTGGGCTATATCCTTGTTCCGTTTGTCATATTGATTCTGGTAAACGGACGGATCTACAAGGAAAGCCGCTATGAAAGGTTGAAGGCGGAGTTTGACCGGATGGAAAATTCAGAGAAGAAGAGGCGCAGAACAATATTTTGGATTTTTATAGGTATCACCCTGCTTGCCGGATATGCGGCATACAGGCTGTTCTGCCGTTTCAACATGCAGTTCCTGCTGCCTTGACATTAACAAAAACAGATTATCAAATGAAAACAACCCGTATCATGAACAAGATTATCATTTATCTGAGTGCCGTATTGCTGCTGTGCAGTTGCGGCAGTGCAAGACATTATGCAGCGTTTCAATATGACAACGGAGACGACTATGTAAGTGAAGGACTGTACCGCATAGTGGACCGGAAAGGACGTATCGGTTACGCTGACGAGACAGGCAAGACCGTCATCCGTCCCCGTTTTGCCTTCGGCTATCCATTCGAGGGTGGCAAGGCGAAAGTTACCGATTCGGGGGAACGGAAAGAGGTGGCAGGCTCCGGCGGCGAGCACTGGTATTGGGAAAGTGATGACTGGTACTACATTGATCGGAATGGTGACATTGTTGGAACATTAATGCAAGATAGTACTCGCTTTGGGAGAAGTAAATAATATTGTTTATGACAATAGGAATACAGAATACAACTCACGTTGATTAAGAAGTTACTTGAATGTAATTCTCAAAGGAACATCAATCCATCTTTTATGATCATGAAAATGTAAATAGATAGAATCTCCCTCGAAGAAATTATCAATAATATATTTAAAATGGTTATTGAATTCTTTTAAAGAAACATGAATGGTGTCTTTATTTTCTTTAATTATCTTTTTATAATACTTATATAAATGTGTTTGGATTGTATCATTATTTTCAATGGTAAATAATACCCCTCCATAAAACTTCTTATAAGAATAAGTTAAATTATCATTTTGATTCTCTGACTTTAACCAACATTCGCCAGTTCCAGGACATAATTCATCATGTTTAGCAAAGTAAGAGGATTCAAAATAATATATCTCTCTTTTATCATTCTTCTTAAATTCAAAAGATAATGGGTATAGCAGACTATGAATGAAAGTCCTGTCCTTTCTCATTCTTAGCACAACAGGTTTATCACTTTCAATTTGTCTTACTGAAACGACATTCCCGTTAGAAGCACATCCAACGAAACCACAAATAGCCAAAATCAAAATAATGCGAGCCATGTTTTACATTATCAATCAATAAAAATAAATTAGAACCGCAGTCATCAACGGCTCCCCAACTTCCAAAAGCCGAAATGAATCATCAGGAAGATTTCGAGGGAGCATATAGCGGCCATCACCGCACCTATCGCCAACAGCCGCCTGCCCATGTGCCTATGCTCATGGAGCCTTGTCCAAATCTTATCCCGCCGTTTTTCCGTGTATCTGAAACGGCAGAAAACGAACGGGGCAAGCAACAGGACCGGATCGGCGACAAGATAGAATCCCCAGCCGTTTACCACCCTGTGGGAAAAGGTCAGCAACGGCAGGAACGCACCCATGTACCAGCATCCCATCAGCAATGCCTCGCCGTCGCCCGGAGCCCCCTCACGCCGGTGAAAAGCCTCTCCGACAAACCATATATAGTCTATCCATTTCAGCATATCCGCACAGGTTATCGAAAACTGAGCGGAAATGTACTATTTTTCCGGCTTTTACGGCAGGATTGCGAGGTGTTTTTTATAATTTTGTATGCAAATGAAAGGCAAGATACGAAAACATATAGCGATTTTAATGTGGAAGACGCTGCACATTTGCGTGGGCGCATTGCTGGTCATCGCCCTGGCAAGCGTGGCGTGCCTTTATTTCGCCACGGCGTAGGAAACGAAAAACGGAATGCATTATGAGGAAACAGGAATATAAAGAGCAAGAGCAAAAGCGGCCACGACGCTACTATTTCTTCGACTATTTGTTTTGGTTGGGAGAAATGGCGCAGCAGCATTACAAAGGCGAGCCACGTCGGCCCGACGGGGATAGTATGCTGATGCTTTGCATCATGGTTGTTGTCCTTGGGCCGATAATAACCATCGTCTTATGTTTCGACCCTCCTGTACGCGATTTCCTTGCAATCGCCATGATTATCTGTAGCGTGGTAATAGTCTATCTGCCCGGCAGGATATATTCACCCGCTCGGCGGAAGGCGGTCATGCGGCACTATGCGGGACGCAAGTTCAGCCCTGCCCGGTGTTACTTTTTCCTGTTCTCTCTTGGCTTTTTGCTTATCGCCAATATACCCTTATGGGGAACAGTGCTGAAATGGATAGACAAAACTATCAAATGACAGACAGTCGGAACGTGTTTTGCCGCTTCTTCTACATATTAGTGATGCTGCATAAAATCATGCATAGCCATTTCACCGACTGGAACAACAAAAGGAAGCGCAAGGCGTTGGGGGCCGGGATATATGCCCTGACCATCCTCCCCGAATTGCTCCTGCTGAACGGCACTCTGTTCGCGGCGGCGGGGCAAGACGGGTATGTGCATCTGGAATCCGACTGTCAGAAGGTCGTCTTTTACGGCGTGTCGGTGCTGGCTTTGCTGCTGATGGTCATTTCCTTGGGATTTCTGGATGACAAGAAAATCCGCAAGGAAGTCCGGCAGGAACTCCGTGAGCGTCCCCGCTACTGGAAACGGGCGATGTTGATTTACATTGCGGCTATCGTGGCGTTGGTGGTAGCGGTGAACATTGCGTTTCCCTACTTATAATACTAAGCCGGAGTCAGCGCTGAAGTTCCACAACGGTGGAAAGGTTCATTGAAATAAGCGGAAAACTTAAAGTGTTGAAACGGGTCGCAAACAGCTTCCTAACTTCCAAAAGCCGAAATGAAGCATCAGGAAGACTCCAAGGAAGCATATTGAAAATTGAGCGTAAATGTACCATTTTTTCGGCTTTTACGGCAGGATTGCGAGGTGTTTTTTATAATTTTGTATTATTCTGACATGGGGGGTACTTTTTAAGTCGATAATGTTAGTGAATTGATATGAACGTCTGGAAATACATATATATCAAGTTCTTCAAGATACGCCGCAGGATAATCGGGAAAGACGGTGCGGACGATTTTGCGGCCATGTTGTTTGTGGCATTTCTTGATATGTTCCTGTATTTTGGAATACTGATACTTATCGACAGATTAGTGGATAATGTATTGTCCACGAAATACGAGCCATTCTTCTTTGCTCTTTATATATTGGGGATGCTAACCATTGGATGGCTTCGCAACCGTTCCATGTGCAAAGGAGATGCGTTCGAGCGCATAAGGAAAGAAGTCGAAGCGGAGCCTCGGAAGATGCTCTGGGGGATTTTGTCCATCCTGTATATTATATTTGTGGTTCTCTTTTTCTTGTTTTGCTGCTATGTTGGCAAAAATGGGTTGAGATTTTTAGAACCCTTGTAACAACGGTAATAACCTTTAATGCCAAATGATATGAATGTCTGGAAATATACCTATATAAAGTTTTATCAATTCCGGCGGGAGACACTTGCAGGAGATTATACGGCAATGTTGTTTGTTGTAGAGCTTGACTTTTGCGTATATTCGGGGATTGTATTTTTGATAGATGGATTAACAGGTTATAATTTAATTCCTTGCTACGGGCTTTTGTATGTACTTATTTTACTTGGTGGAGGTTTTATTCTTTGGATGATTCGTAATCATTCCTTGCGTAAAAATGGGGCTTTTGAACGTATAAAAAAAGAGGTGGAGGAAGAACCCAGAAAGTTTTTGTGGGGAACACTCTCGCTGCTGTTTGTTTTATTTACGCTTGCATTTGTAGCCTTGTCAATGTACCTGTGGTCGCAAAAGATGATACCGGTCTTCATACCATTCTGACAAGCCTTATTGTATTCCAGTCCGGATTATCATTTGGCTCACACAGACGGCATCGGTTGGAGCATGACAATAAAGTCAAATGGAATATGAAGAAAGGAAAAACGGAAGGATTAAAATAAAGACGAAACATATATGATGAGTGATAATTTATTTGACATGTTGGAATATGCCGCCCTCGGCACGGAGTGGCGGGAATGGCTGAAAGAAGTGGAGAAGACGGCCGACCTCGTGGACCTGCGCCGCGCGGACACATGGACGGTGCTGAAACAGCCAGCGAAGAATGTTCACGCCGTGCGGTGGCTCACCGAAGAATTGCGCAAGGCAGCCACCGCCCCGTCACCAGACGACAGGACATGGTGCGTCCTGTACCTGCTGGCCGCCCATTGCCGGGACAACACCGTAACGGGCTATGTGACGGACACCTTCGTGAACAGCTACCGCACCCAACATCGCACCGGGACGCTGTTCTGCATGGAGGTGGTCGGGCGGATGACGCTCCATGACGAATACCCGCACCTGAACGCCCTGTACAACCTGATGATGGGTCTGGCGCTAAGGGAATGGCGGCGTCTGCTCGAAGGGGACGAGGACTATCCCTGCTTCCTGACGGAAGCGGACTTCCGGCGGGTGGAACGCAGCCTGCCGGACTTCCGGTACGGCGGTTTTAAGGAGATGGTGCGCATCATGACCGGGAACAGGCCCGTGGGTACCCTGACCGCCGGGGAACTGGCGGCACGCTGCCACCAGTCGGAAACGGTGTTCCGAGAGCGGTTCAAGGAGGAGTTCGGGCAGCCGGTGGCCGAATGGCTGCGGGAGCGGCGCAAGGAGGACATCCTCGCCATGCTGTCAGATCCCGCCATTCCGCTGTCCGATGTCTCCGAGCGCAACGGCTTCCACTCGCTATCGACCCTGTCGGACTACTGCCAGCGGAACTTCGGGAAATCCCCCTCGCTGCTGCGGAAAGACACAGCCGGATGAGCGTCCGCCGGAAATCAGAAATTTTCCGCAGAAAATCAGAACAAGGCTTCACCCATACCCTCCTAACTTTGCGCTTTTGTAGAATCCGCAAAGTTCATGGGAAAACGACATACAACCCCCACACCCCGCCCGAAAGGAACCTTGCAGGTCAAGATCCTTTCGGGCTATCTGCTGCTTACCCTGCTGGTAGGCGGCATCGTCTATGCCGTGTGGTACGAGAAACGGGTGTTCCAGCAAGCCGAAGAGGAGGAACGGGCAATGCTCGGACAGCGGAAACTGACCAACGAGACCTTCAAGAGCCTTATCGCCCTGCTGCTTTACAGCGACGGCGCCCTGCTGTGGGACAAGGATGACCTGCGCTCCTATGTAGAGAAGGACCGCCGGATGTCGGAGATACTGGAAAGGTTAGGCGACGCCTATCCCGACTCCCTGCAACAGAGCCGCATCGACACGGTGCGGCTGCTGCTTGCCGAGAAAAAGACCCAGATACTCCGCCTGGCGGAAACGCCCTCGACGGCCAGCCGCATGGACAGTCTGCTCAGCGAGCGGCTGCCCCCGCTGGAACAGTCCGCCTCGGTGCCGGACCGTGTGGTCAGCGCACCGGTGCAGGAAAGCGAAAAGAAAAGCAAGAAAAGTTTCTGGAACTGGTTCAAGCCCAAGAAGAAAAAGGGAAAGGACGGAAATGAGGGGACGCATGGGGCGAGTACCGTGCGTGTCGTGCCGAACCCCCGTCATGTGCGTGACATGCGGCAGTTCCGTGATGACGTGTTCGCCGCCCTGCGGGAACAGAAGGAGATATACCGTGCCCTGTCTGACTCGCTGGAGCGTCGTAACCGGTTGCTGAACCGCCATATCAACCGTCTGGTAAACGATTTCGAGCGGGACGCCATGCTGCGCACGGAGGAACGCCTGCAACGGGTGTCCGCCCTGCGTGAGCAGGCCTTCGCCCTGATATGCGCCATCTCGTCGGCAGGACTGCTGTGCGCCCTGCTGCTGTATATCTTCATCTACCGTGACATCCGCCGGAAATACCGTGACCGCCGTGAATTGGAGGACTCACACCGCAAGGGGCATGAGATGCTGGAGATACGCAAGCGCATCATCGTGACCCTGTCGCACGACATCCGGGGTCCGCTGAACGCCATCAGCGGCAGCGCGGAGCTGGCGATGGACACGAGAGACCGCCGCCGGCGCAACGCCTATCTGGAGAACATCCTCGACGCTTCCCGCCATATCATGCGCCTTGCCAACAGCCTGCTCGACCTGTCGCGCCTGAACGAGTCGAAAGAGACGCTGAACGAGGTGCCGTTCCGTCTCGGCGGCCTGCTGGACCGCATCGTGGAGGAATACACGCACACGGCCAACAGCAAGGGGCTGCTGCTCTCGGACGAGCGTTCCGGCACGGACGTGACGGTCCGGGGCGATGCCGACCGCATCGAGCAGATCGCCGACAACCTGCTCTCGAACGCGGTGAAGTTCACCGAGGCGGGGAAGATCATCTTGGAGACCTGTTACGGGAACGGCTTCCTGCGGCTCAGGGTGTCGGACACGGGCATCGGCATGGACGGCGAGACCGCCCGGCGGATCTTCGCCCCCTTCGAGCGTGCCGCGCCGGAGACCAACGCGGAAGGGTTCGGACTCGGACTGTCCATCACGCAGGGGCTGGTGCGTTTGCTGGGTGGTGAGATCAGCGTGGAGAGCCGTCCGGGTGCGGGCAGCACGTTCACGGTCACGCTGCCGCTGGCGGAAACGGACGAGGTTGTGGAAGAGCCGTCCGCCCCGCCCGGCACGGGCGGTCGTCTTCCCCAACGTGTCCTCGTGGTGGACGACGACCCCGTGCAACTGACGATAACGGGCGAGATACTGGAACGCAACGGCATCTGCTGCCGAACGTGCCGCACCGTCAAGGAGGTGGTACGGGAACTGCGCGGCGGGGAGTTCGACCTGCTGCTGACCGACATCCAGATGCCGGGCACAAACGGGTTTGACCTGTTGCGGCTGCTGCGCCAGTCCCACATCGGGCAGTCCCGCAGCCTGCCGGTGGCTGCCATGACCGCACGGGGTGACACGGACGGTGAGAATTACCTGAAAGCCGGGTTCGCCGGGTACATACGCAAGCCGTTTTCCTCGCCGGAACTGCTGGCCTTCCTCTCCTCCGTCACATGGCGGACGGGCGAGCCCCAAGAAGACGCGGCTTCCACCGCCGATTTCGCCTCGCTGACCGCCGAGGTGAGCGACAAACGGAAACTGCTGGAGATGTTCATCGAGGAAAGCCGGCGCGACATCGCCGCCCTGCGAGAAGCGGCGGCACGTTCCAACCGGCTGGAACTGCGCGAGACCGTACACCGGATGTACCCCATGTGGGAACTGCTGCGCATCGAGAACGAATTAGACGCTTACCGCCGGACGCTCCACGACAGGGAAGGCGGTGAAAGCAAGATAAATAAGGAAACGGAACGGCTTATCGGGCGTCTGGGCGCATTGATAACCGAGGCCGCCGCTGAAATAAAAAGAATAGAAGATGAAAAAGAAGATACTGATCGTTGAAGACAACATCGCCCTGTCACAGCGTCTGCGCGACCGTCTGGAACGGTGCGGGTATGCGGTGGAGACAGCCATCGACGAGCCTTCCGCCCGCAGGTTCATCCACAAGTCGGGATTTGACCTGGTTCTGGCTGACGTGCGCCTGCCCAAAGGCGACGGGCTGTCGCTGCTGGAGTGGCTGAACGGCGGGCACCGTCACGTGCCCTTTGTGGTAATGACGGGGTATGCGAACTACCCTGACGCGGTGCGTGCCGTGAAGTCGGGTGCGGACGATTATCTGCCCAAGCCCGTAGATCCGGAGCGCCTGCTCGATACCGTCCGTGAGCTGCTGCGTCCCTCGCTGTCGCTGCCGCAAGGCGGGAAAGCCCTGTTCCGGCTTGGCAGCCCTGCGGCACGTGAGGTAGAACGCATGGCCACACTGGTCGCCCCGGTGGAGGTGTCCGTGCTTATCCTCGGCGCCAACGGTACGGGCAAGGAGTCCGTCGCCCGCCGGATACACGAGGAGAGCGACCGCCGCCTGATGCCCTTTGTGGCAGTGAATTGCAGCGTCATCTCGAAAGAACTTGCCCCGTCGCTGCTGTTCGGGCACGCCAAAGGCTCGTTCACGGGTGCGGAGAAGGACACGGAAGGGTATTTCGGCATGGCCGAAGGCGGCACGCTGTTCCTCGACGAGATAGGCACGTTGGGGTACGAGGCGCAGTCCATGCTGCTGCGCGTGTTGCAGGAGGGCACCTACACGCCGGTGGGCGGCAACCGGGAACGGAGGGCTGACGTGCGCATCGTCGCCGCCACCAATGAGGATCTGGCGCAAGGCATCCGCGAGAACCGTTTCCGGGAAGACCTGTACCACCGTCTCGCCGAGTTCGAGATACGTCTGCCCGCGCTGCGCGAGTGCCGTGCGGACATCCTGCCGCTGGCGGGTTTCTTCCGGGAACGTTTCTCCTCCGAGCTGCGCAAGCCGACGGAGGGTTTCACGCCGGAGGCGGAGGAACGTCTGTTGTCCTACCCGTGGCCGGGGAACATCCGCGAGATGCAGAACCGTGTGCGCCGTGCCGTGCTGCTGGCGGAAAGCCCGCTGGTGGGTACGGAGGAACTGGACATCCCCGACGGCGGCACGTCCTCCCTTGCCAGCGGCATCCACCCGCACCCGAAGGGCGACGCGGAATGGAAGTCCTCGATAGAGAAGGCACTCGCCCTGTGCGGCGGACACCGGGGTCACGCCGCCGCGCTGCTGCACGTCAGCGAGGCGACGCTGTACCGCAAGATGAAGAAGTACGGGGTGAAGTGAAATAAAAACGGCGTATCCTGCCCGAATTTCGGTCGGATTTCGTACATTTGTAACCGGTTTGGCTGTTCATGGCAATGGCCGGGCCAAAGACATAGAAGAATAACGGTGACGGACGGTGTCTGTTGCCGATATTATACATAAGTCGCAAGAGTTTCGGACAGAAATCTGGTACATTTCAAGAAACGGAAGCTGTTGCGTGAGGCTTATGCTATACCTTATAGCGTGAGCCCATGCACTTCTGTTTTCGGGCTTACCAGAGCCTCTGTCCGGAGTCGCGTGGGTTTCACGCTTTCGGCTTTTAATACGGAAAGAGGTATGGCAAAGATACAGGTAATCACGGCACTCACCCTCGACGGGTATCTTCCGCCTGCTGGCGGGCAATGGATGGAATGGTTCCGGCACGACCGGGAAGGTCTTCCGCTGTGGCTCAGCCGCTGCACGTTCACGCTTCCTCCCGGCTATCCGCTCATCGACCTGATGTGCGAACTGAAAAGCATGAGCGAGGGCTGCACCTATGTGGCCGAGGTGACAGACGCCGGTCAGGTGGAGCTGCTTCGCGGGCTGTTCCTCTACCGTATGGTGGACGAGCTGGTGGTCTATCTGCTGCCGCAGCTTTCCGGCGGGGGTCTCTCGCCGCTGGCAGACCTGCCCCGTGCCTCGGCATGGACGCTCCGCCAGAGCCGGAGTTTCGGCAACGGCATCTGCCGGCTGGTCTATCGGAAAAAGACGGAATGATTCTCTCAACGGTTCTGTCAGTCCTCTCAAATGAGAGGATTTTATTTTTCCGACTTTCCGAACTTAAAATTTTTATCTGCTTATCTATCAGTATATTACATTGTTTTTCACTTCGTGCGGGCATAACCGGCATACCATTTGGCTTATTCTTTACGGTACGGCAACCGACCGTCATCAACGAACTAAAAAGAATAACCGATATGGATTACCGAACATTGACCAGCGGCGGGCTGCTTCGCCTCGCCAGAGAGAAAGGGATGAGCCTCCCAGAACAGGAAGCCGCCTATACCGAGTTTTCAGAACAGATATTCGCCGTCTATACGGGCGGCGGCAGCCCCCGCCACCTGCATTTCACGCTTGCCTTCGCGGAAGCGGAACTGTGTGCCGTCAGCCAATATGCCGGCGGGCGTGCCAGCCCCTGCGTGGAAAAGGCGCTGTCGCTGGTGCGCCACCTGCTCGACGGCGTGAAGACCCAAGTGCCGCCACTATCCTCCATCCCCTTCAAAGACGAAAAGAAAGACGACACTCCTGCCGATGCCCTGCTCATGCGGTGGACGGGCAACCTCTCCGACTTCGTGGAGATGGTGTACGGCCTGGACTCGCTGAAGTGCATCAACGGCGGCGAGACGGGCGTGACCGAACTGCTGCTGGGCTTCGGCAAGCTGTTTGGCCTGAAGCTGAAGGACAAGCAATGCTACAACGCCTATGCCGACATCAAGCGGCGTAAGAGCGACAGCCGCACCTATTTCTTCGACAAGGCGGCGGAGAAGCTGAACCGGCGTATGCAGGAGGACGAGGAGCGGGAACGGATGCGGAAAAGATAAATCATTTCATTCATATATTTTCTTTTGAGACCGGGCAAGGGGGCGCGTGAGGCGTCTCCTTGCCTGTTTTTATACGCATCCGTGAAGAAAAGGCGCATCCTTGCCTGTTTTCTTCGTGAAAAAGATTACTTTTGTAACAATTATCCCCCTTAGATGGAAAAAGCTAAGGCTCGCCACCTTAAAAGGTGGCTCAATTTTATAAAGCATACAGAATGGAAACATATAAGAAACCGCCTTTGAGCTATACGGAACAAGTCGCCCTTCTGCAATCAAGGGGCATGTCTGTTCCGGACATACCACGGGCGGAGAGACTGCTCGCCAACATCAGCTATTACCGGCTCAGTGCCTATATGCTGCCTTATAAGAAAAAGGAGAACGGCACAATCATTGACAACTTCAAGGAAGGCACGACATGGGACATGGTGTATGACCTGTACGTATTCGACCGGAAATTGCGCCTGCTCGTGTTCAATGCCATTGAACGGCTGGAAATCGCCGTCCGGACACAAATCATTTACCAGTTAAGCCACAAATACGGTTCCCATTGGCAAGACAATCCCTCCATATTCAAAGCCCCGGAACGGCGTGTGCTGCGTGACGGTTCAATCGTGACATTCGATGTGTATGCCGAAATCCAGAAACATATCAGCGACCAATTGCATAGCAACCGTGCGGAGGTATTCATCCAGCACTACCGGAACAAATATGACAATCCGGTCAATCCTCCTTCGTGGATGAGTGTGGAAATCATGTATTTCAACCATCTGTCCCGTATCTGTACGGGATTGAAGAATAGAGCGGACATCAACGGTATAGCCGGTTATTTCGGATTGCCTCCCAAGACATTCTGCTCATGGTTGCATACCATGAACTACGTGCGTAACCTGTGCGCCCACCATGCAAGGCTTTGGAACAGGGATATGAGCATCGTTCCTGAAAAACTGCATTTTTCCAAAAATTTGGTATGGATAAGCAATCCGGATACGGTACAGCGTGGCAAGGCATATTATTTTTTCTGTATGTTGGGGTATCTCTTACAAACAGCCAATCCTACTTCCTCGTTCAAAGACAGGCTAAAAGCGTTGGTCAATGAATACAAAAGCGTAGCTCCACTTTCCGCAATGGGCTTTGCCGAGGGTTGGGAAAACGAAAAAATCTGGAAATAGTCATATTTCCGGCTTCATACGCTTGTCGTTCAAGAAAAAATGCCTACCTTTGCATCACAAGATTAACAAGGCAGTTATAAACTAAAAGATAATAAGCCTCCCAGGCGAGCCGCAAGGCAGCATACTTGGGGGGCGTTCTTCATTTATAGCGGCATATTCTCCCAAACACGATGGCGAAAAAGAAAAAGCGGAAACATGGTATAAAGCCAGACTTGCCGATAATCATTGATTACGGCGGCGACTTGGTGTCCGTCTATGACCCGGTATCCGTCATGCCATACAGCGAACCGCCCATTACGGAAAGGACACGCTACAAGAAACTGAACGCGGAACAAAAGGCGGCTTTCAAGTCAATGTTTGTGTCTGCCGTTACCTCCTATTGGAATGAGAACCGGCTGATACCTTTCGGGGAGGATATGGCAGACATCCGGAAATGGATGTTGGAAGCCTTCGCCGAAGAATACGGCATCTTGATGAAGGAAGACAGCGAGTTGAAAAACTATCTGATGACCCTTGTCATTTCCACCCTCAACAAGCTGCTCAAAGCGGAAAAGAAGATACAAGAAAAGGAAAATCCGTAACCCGGTCGTGAATTGAACCGAGCTACGGATTTTCTCTTTTCGCCTATGGCGTACCTATTTGTTCTGCAACAGGTGTTGCAGTTCGGGGTCGGACTGGATGCGCTGCAACTCGTCGGCGACAATCTGCCGCACCTCCGCACGTATGCGGTTGTAGTTCTCCTGAATCATCTCCTTCATGCGGTCGTTGCCATCGGCATCGGTGAAGTCCGTGATGACGGGGATAGGCTTGTAAGCCTGCTCCTCGC
>ERZ838577.2591-NODE-2591-length-19699-cov-6.514915_pt1 | contig 19699 bp, 9 predicted proteins | sample MGYA00519682_ERZ838577 | MGnify/ENA primary metagenome ERZ838577 (study PRJEB31850, sample SAMEA3708838) | human gut metagenome | biome: human gut; feature: human-associated habitat; material: faeces | place: China | collected 2014 ...
GCTACGGCTTTTATTAATTGTGAGTTTGGCGGACATATCCGTCCCGAAGGTTGGCATAATTGGAAGAATCCGGAGAATGAGAGAACAGCCCGTTATGCGGAATTTGGAAACACAGGAGACGGTGCGGATACATCGGGACGCGTGGCATGGAGCAAACAGCTTACAAAGAAGGAAGCCTTGAGGTATACACCGGAGAATATTTTCAAAGAAAATAGCAATTGGTACCCTTACAAGTAAGAGAAATGGGGTAAACGGTCTTTTGCCGGCTTGTTTTCACTTGTTTCGCCACAGCGAACTTTTTGTTTCACGGCATGAAACTTCGGTTTCATCGGCGTGAAACTGTAGTTTCACCGGTGAGAAACTCTAGTTTCATCAGTGGGAAACTTTAGTTTCAAGCGCTTGAAACTTTCTGTTCGTGTGCTTGAAACTCTTTGCTTTGTACCGGCAAACACTTAGCTTTACGGTGATAAGCACTTGGCTTCACGGTGATAGGTGACAGATGGGTGATAGGTTGGTTATGAGGATCTGTCACCACCTTACTGTTTGATAATAAGCAGTTTGACTATCGAAGGTGATAGGTGATAGAGGAAAACGTTTTTTTGTATGTAGGAGAGTAGTATAATTAAAGTAAGATAAGTATGAAAATACAAGGAAATAAAATGATATGGCTGCTGGCGGCGGCTTTTATTCTTTTGTCTGCATTCCGTGCGGATAAACCTGTTGTCACTATCTTTATGATCGGTGATTCGACGATGGCAAATAAAAAGATGGATGGGGGAAATCCCGAAAGGGGATGGGGAATGGTGCTTCCCGGTTTCTTTTCCGAAGATGTACGGATAGACAATCATGCCGCCAACGGGCGCAGTTCCAAAAGCTTTATTTCTGAAGGACGTTGGGAAAAAGTGATTTCTAAAGTGAAGAAAGGAGATTATGTCTTTATTCAGTTCGGGCATAATGATGAAAAAGCGGATTCTATCCGTCATACCGATCCGGGAACTACTTTCGACGATAATCTCCGTCGGTTTGTCAACGAAACCCGTGCGAAAGGCGGTATCCCCGTACTATTCAATTCCATCGTCCGCCGTAACTTTGTTCAGCCGAAAGACGCTTCTATTGCGAAAGACATCCGACGGATACCCGGTACATCCAAAGAGCAGCCCAAAGAAGGAACCGTTCTGTTCGATACTCATGGGGCATACCTGGACTCTCCCCGCAATGTTGCCAAAGAGTTGGGAGTGACCTTCATCGACTTGAATAAAATCACGCACGACTTGGTGCAGGGACTTGGTCCCGTAGAGTCGAAAAAGCTGTTCATGTTTGTAGAACCCAATCGGGTTCCGGCCTTTCCGAAAGGACGTGAGGACAATACTCATTTGAATATCTATGGGGCAAGAACCGTAGCGGGATTGGCGGTGGAAGCCATCGGCAAAGAAATTCCGGAATTGGCGAAATATATCCGTCATTATAATTATGTGGTGGCGCAAGACGGCAGCGGTGATTTCTTCACTGTGCAGGAAGCCGTTAATGCTGTCCCCGACTTTCGCAAAAATGTACGTACCACAATCCTTGTCCGCAAAGGCACTTACAAAGAAAAGATAATCATCCCCGAAAGTAAGATTAATATCTCCCTGATTGGCGAAGATGGTACGATACTGACCAATGACGATTTCGCGAATAAGAAGAACGTATTCGGTGAGAACATGGGAACTTCCGGTTCGTCCAGCTGTTACATCTATGCTCCTGATTTTTATGCCGAGAATATCACCTTCGAGAACTCTGCGGGTCCCGTGGGACAAGCCGTTGCCTGTTTTGTTTCTGCCGACCGTGCCTATTTTAAGAACTGTCGTTTTCTCGGCTTTCAGGATACACTCTACACGTACGGCAAGCAAAGCCGCCAATATTATGAGGACTGCTACATCGAAGGAACGGTCGATTTTATTTTCGGCTGGTCTACGGCTGTCTTCAACCGTTGCCGCATTCACAGCAAGGGGGATGGTTACGTCACTGCCCCTTCTACCGATAAAGGAAAGAAGTACGGCTACGTTTTCTACGACTGCCGGCTGACATCCGATAAAGAGGTGGCGAAAGTTTACCTCTCCCGTCCTTGGCGACCGTATGCACAGGCCGTGTTTGTCCGTTGCGAATTGGGAAAACATATACTTCCCGAAGGTTGGCACAACTGGGGCAAACGGGAAAATGAAAAGACCGTCTTTTATGCCGAATATGACAGTAAGGGCGCAGGGGCCAATCCGCAAGCACGTGCGGCATTCTCCCGTCAGTTGAAAAATCTGAAAGGTTATGAGCCGGTAACAGTGCTGGCAGGAGACGATGGTTGGAATCCGGTGAGGGACGGAAACCGGTTGTTGGATGTGAAACGTTGATTATATCTCCCGATTCTGCAAAATAGCTGTTGAAGATAGCGTCAGAATGCAAGTATTTTTCTATCTTTACGGCACAGAATCGAGTGATATATGATAAAGAAAACCTTAATTTCCGTAATTCTATTGTTGGCTGTCGTATTCACGGCACATACACAGCAACATTGCTTCTTTACCCACTATTCTACAGAGGACGGATTGTCGCAGAACACGGTCATGAACATCCTTCAGGACCATAAAGACAATTTGTGGTTTGCTACTTGGGATGGCATCAACCGTTTTGACGGATACACTTTCAAGACCTATAAGGCACGTCAGGGAGATTACATCAGTCTGACCAATAACAGGGTGGACCGTATGTATGAGGATTGTTACGGTTTCCTCTGGCTGCTGACATACGACAACCGTGTCCATCGCTTCGATCCCAAAACGGAGACTTTCGAGCAAGTGCCCGCTGCGGGAGAAGAGGGGAGTACGTTCAATGTACATACCATTGAAGTAATGCCGAACGGGACTGTCTGGTTGCTGACCGACAATGACGGAGCGATCCGTATCCTGACCCATCCCGAAGAAAATAACCGCCTGACATGGGATATTTACTCCGGCAAGTCGGAATTGTTCCCTTCTTTCCATGTTTTTAAAGTCTATCAGGATAAAGCGGGAAACGATTGGCTGTTGACGGATAACGGATTGGGCTTGATTCGTCCCGGCACGCGGGAACCTGTTTCCTACTTTACGGAGACAAAAGGAAAGAACGGTGGCATGAACCAGGCTTTTTATGCGGCGCAGGAGAATGACGGACACATCCGTTTCGCTTCCGATCATGGACGCATCTGGTCTTATCGGAAAGAAGGTGGCGACTTTACGTTGTTTGAACTGCCTACGAAGAGCCGCATCACCTCCATTCACGAAGTCGCTCCGGATCAGACGGTGGTCACAACGGACTCGGATGGTTTCTTTACCTATCATCTGAAGACGAAAGCTGCCGTACATTATTCTTCTCTGACTTGCAAAGCGTTGCCCGACCGTCCGATTCTTTCGGCCTACGTAGACCGTTCTTCTGAAGTTTGGTTTGAACAGGAAGAACCGGGTGTCGTGGCTCATTTCAATCCGGCAACAGGAGCAGTCACCCGTGAACAGATTCTGATTGAATACAGTAATCCCGAACGTTCGCGTCCGGCTTTCCACATTTTTGAGGACGTGAACGGTTTCCTCTGGGTGCATCCGTACGGTGGCGGTTTCTCTTTCTTCGACCGGCAAAAAGGGCGTCTGGTTCCTTTCTATAATGAATTGGGCAGTCACGACTGGCGTTTCTCCAATAAGATTCACTCGGCTTTTTCTGATAAACAAGGCAACCTATGGCTTTGTACCCACTCCAAAGGATTGGAAAAGGTGACATATCGCAATGTTCCCTTTTCGATGATGATTCCCGTATTGCACGAGCATGAATCGCTGCATAACGAGGTGCGTGCTTTGTGCGAAGATAAGTTGGGTAACCTGTGGGTGGGGTTGAAAGACGGTATGCTCCGTCTGTATGATGTCCGCAGAACGTACAAAGGTTATCTGACGGAGAACGGTACTGTCTCTACCACCGGTACTCCGATGAGGGGAACCGCTTATTTCGTCATTCAGGATTCAAAAGGTATCATCTGGATTGCGACGAAAGGTGACGGACTGATCCGTGCCGAGTCCACCTCTCCGGACGGTATGTCCTACAGGCTGACCCGCTATCTTCATCAGGAGGATGATATGTACAGTTTGAGTGATAATAACGTGTATTGTGTGTACGAAGACCATCACGGGCGTATTTGGGTAGCTACTTTTGGCGGAGGTATCAATTATATCACGGAGGACAAGGACCGGAAGACCTTGTTTATCAATCATCGTAATAATCTGAAAGGTTATCCTATCGACCCTTGCTATAAGGCTCGCTTTATTACTTCCGACAATAACGGCCGCCTGTGGGTGGGGACTACTACGGGGGCTATCGCTTTCGACGAGAACTTTGAAAAACCGGAAGAGGTGGAGTTCCATCATTTCTCCCGTGTGCCGAACGACACGCAAAGTTTGAGCAACAATGACGTGCATTGGATTATCCCCACTCAAAATAAGGAACTTTATCTGGGAACATTCGGCGGCGGTCTCAACAAGCTGGTATCTGTCGACAAAGACGGTCATGCTAAATTCGAGTCCTATTCGGTGCAGGATGGGCTTTCTTCGGATATCCTGCTTTCCATCCGCGAGGACCATAAACGGAATCTATGGATCAGTACGGAGAACGGGCTTTGCAAGTTCAGTCCGTCGGAAGAACGCTTCGAGAGCTTTGATGAACGCAGCATTACTTTTCCGGTGCGTTTCAGTGAGGCGGCCTCTACGCTGACTGCCAAAGGGAGTATGCTTTTCGGTGCCAGTGGCGGTGTCTTTATTTTCAATCCGGATTCTATCCACAAAAGCAGCTATGTTCCGTCTATCGTATTCTCCAAGTTGACGGTAGCCAATGAAGACGTCGTACCCGGAGACGGCTCGTTGCTGAAAGTGGATATTGATGATACAGACCGGTTAGTGCTTTCGCATGACGAGAACATCTTTTCCATTCATTTTGCGGCATTGGACTACACTAATCCGCAGAATGTGCAGTATTCATATATACTGGACGGTTTTGAAAAGCAGTGGACGTTTGCCGACAAGCAGCGGAGTGTGACTTATACGAATCTTCCGAAAGGGAAATATGTGCTCCGTGTCCGTTCTACCAACAGCGACGGGGTGTGGGTGGAGAACGAACGTGCGTTGGATATAGTGATTCTTCCTTCATTTTGGGAGACTCCTGTGGCGTATGTGATGTATGTACTCTTTGTTTTGATTATTATCCTCGTGGCTGTTTATATTCTGTTCACGATCTATCGGTTGAAGCATGAGGTATCGGTAGAGCAGCAGATCTCGGATATTAAGTTGCGCTTCTTTACAAATATTTCCCACGAACTGCGTACGCCGCTTACGTTGATAGCCGGACCGGTGGAGCAGGTGCTGAAGAATGATAGATTGCCGGCCGACGCACGGGAGCAGTTGGTGGTGGTAGAAAGGAACACCAGTCGGATGCTTCGTCTCGTCAATCAGATATTGGACTTCCGCAAGATTCAGAACAAGAAGATGAAGATGCAGGTGCAGCGTGTGGATGTCGTGCCGTTCGTCCGTAAGGTGATGGATAACTTCGAGGCTGTCGCCGAAGAGCACCGGATTGATTTCTTGTTTGAGACGGAAAAGGAACATCTTTATCTTTGGGTGGATGCGGATAAGCTGGAGAAGATTGTGTTTAACTTGCTTTCCAATGCTTTTAAATATACGCCGAACGGGAAGATGATTACGATTTTTATCCGTGAGGATGAAGAAATCGTTTCCATCGGTGTGCAGGATCAAGGTATCGGTATAGCCGAGAACAAGAAAAAATCGCTGTTTGTCCGTTTTGAGAATCTGGTGGATAAGAATCTTTTCAATCAGGCGAGCACGGGTATCGGGCTCTCGCTGGTGAAGGAACTCGTAGAGATGCATCAGGCTACTATCAGTGTTGACAGCCGTTTGGGAGAGGGCAGTTGTTTCAAAGTGGATTTCCTGAAAGGGAAAGAACATTATGATAAAGAGGTTGAGTTTATCCTCGAAGATACCGACGCTCCGATGGAAATGGGGCAGGTGGTGGATTTGGCAAATTCCTCCATTCAGTCCGAAAGGTTGGTTGCGGACGCGGAGGAGGTGGGGACCGCTTCTTCTGTGGAAGAAGAACAGGAAACGGAAGAGGGAAACGCTAAGGAACTGATGTTATTAGTGGAGGATAATCAAGAGTTGCGGGTATTTTTGCGTAGCATATTCGCTTCGAATTATCGGGTGGTGGAGGCTGCCGATGGTATGGAAGGATGGAGCAAGGCGTTGAAGTATGTACCGGATATTATTATCAGTGATGTCATGATGCCGGAGAAGGATGGTATCGAGATGACGCGTGAACTCCGGGCGGATATGACGACCAGCCATATACCTATTATCTTGTTGACGGCCAAGACTACGATCGAGAGTAAACTGGAGGGGTTGGAATATGGCGCGGATGATTACATAACGAAGCCTTTCAGTGCGACTTATTTGCAGGCGCGTGTGGAGAACTTGTTGTCGCAGCGAAAGAAGTTGCAGAGTTTCTATCGGGAGAATTTGCTGAATATACCGGTTGCGGACTCGAACGGTAGTTTGTCCGGTGTATCCACAACGTCCGAAACGGTTGTCGGTAGTACCTCCGAAGTACAAAAGAACGATGTGGACGGACAGGTGTCGGAGGTTCCGGTGATGTCTCCCAACGACCGTAAGTTTATGGATAAGTTGGTCGAACTGATGGAAAAGAATATGGATAACGGAGAGTTGGTTGTCGACGATCTGGTCAGTGAACTGGCAGTCAGCCGTTCGGTATTCTTTAAGAAACTGAAGACCTTGACAGGACTGGCGCCTATTGAGTTTATAAAGGAGATGCGTATGAAGCGTGCCGTGCAGTTGATAGAGACGGGTGAGTTTAATATGACGCAGATTTCGTATATGGTGGGTATTAATGATCCGCGATATTTCAGCAAGTGTTTCAAAGCGCAAGTGGGGATGACACCGACTGAATATAGAGATAAGAAACTGGGAAAATAGGATTTGTTTAAATGCGGATTAACGTGAATTAACGCGGATTTTCGCAAAGATAAACTCTTTATCTGGAGTCTGATCTGCGAAAATCCGCGTTAATCCTTCGTTTTATCCGATTGTGGTATCGCAGAATTTACTTTTGAGGAAACAAGTGATTGACCAGGCTGTTCATGTAGACTTCCAGATTGGTGTATTCTTTGCTAAGTCCATAAACCGCCCCGTCAGCAGGATCATTCGGATTCAATCCGTTCTTTTTCTCCCATTCGTCAGGCATACCGTCACCGTCTGTGTCGGCAGGTGCGGCGGTTGTTTTATATTCTGGCCATCCGCCTACATCTTTCGGTTGGTCGATCATTCCGTTGGTGCTGCCATGAGAACCTTCGTAAGTATACTTCCCTTTCTTTGTTTCTTCCACGATGCGTTGGTCTACCGCATCACGGCGATAAGAAGCTCCGGCAAATTCGAGAACATCCTTGTACGCTTTCTTGGCAGGTTGCAATGAGGCGCGTTCGGCTATATCGAATATTTTGGAAGAGAGAACCTCGTCTTCGGGCGCGAATTCTTTTTTGATAACCAGTCCGTAAGCATTGTCCCGGTTCACTTTGTAGAGAGCTTCCTTTTGTTTGTCTGTCAGGCTGGAGCAGGTAGGATCCATATAGTTGCCGTCAAAATAGAACACTCCGTGAACTCCGGCTTTATTATTGTTCTTTCCGTCATCGGCGTATGCGGTGAACAGGCGTTTGTAAGAACCTTTGGTGGCGCTGAAAGGCCCCGGCTTGTAGTAGTTGTTGATGAAGTTGTACGAACCGCCTTCTCCCGCGTATGCTCCGTCACTGCCGTAATTGTATATCACGTTATTGAACAGGTCTACCTTTTCTTCTTCCGGCTTGCCGGTATAGCGGCTTCCGCAGAGACGCGGTGTGCGGTTGGTGTGGTGCGCCAGCAGATTGTGGTGAAAAGAAGCTCCTTGACCGCCCCATATACCTCCGTAGCCGTGTGCTCCTTTTTCATGAATGGAGTTGGCAAGGCTTTCGCTGATGATACACCATTGGAGGGTGAAGTTGCGGTTGTCATAGAATGTGGCGCATTCGTCCGTGCTCCAACTCATGGAGCAGTGGTCGATGATGATATTCTGATGCGCTTTCGTTCCGTTCATGGCATCGTCGCCTTTTTGCTTGATGTCAACTCCCATACGTGAACGGATAAAACGGACAATCACGTTGTCCGCTTGAATGGAGAATGTGTAGTTCTTCAGACATATACCATCGCCCGGTGCTGTCTGACCGGCAATAGTCAGGTCTCCGTTATTCACTTTCAATGATTTCTGGAGTTCAATGATCCCGCTGACCGCGAAAACAATGGTACGCGGACCTTTTTGATTGATAGCCCAGCGGAGTGTTCCCTTCGAACCGTCATCGGCTAAGGAGGTGACGGTGTAGACTGCGCCACCGGCACCGCCTGTGGTGTATTTACCGGCTCCATCGGCTCCGGGAAAGGCGGGGACTTTGGAGCGGTCGATGGGACTAGGACAATTTTCCCCTGTTATTGCAGCGTTTGCAGTAAGGGGAAGCATGAATAATATGCAGAGTGTTCCTAATAATACTTTGTTCATAATATGATTTTTATTTTATCGGATATAAGTTCTTGACTAGGTCGTTTATGTATACCTCCAAATTTGTGTATTCAGCACTCAATTGGTACTTTACGCCGTCGGATGCATCATTGGGATTGAGCTTGTTTGCTGTCTCCCAGCTGTCAGGAATACCATCGCCGTCAGTATCCAGTGGAGCACTTTCTGATTGGTAAGTAGGCCATCCGCCTACATCCTGTTGTGAATCGATGATTCCGAATTTGCTTCCATTGCTTCCTGAGTATGTGTATCTCCCTTCCTGTGTCTCTTGTATGATACGTGTATCTACAGCGTCACGTTTATAAGAAGCTCCGGCATATTTCAATACATCTGCGTAAGCCTCTTGCGCTGATTGTGTAAAGGTACTGACATCATTTGAAATAACAAATTCCGTTTGTGATTTTAATGCATTTTCATCATTGTTTGGATAAGGAATGGTTTCTTCCACACCGTTGACACTGATTTTCTGGTTTGGCTGAAAACCTACCCAATTGTCATTGTTGACTTCTGCAACAAGTGATTTGTTGCTTTGGTTAAGATCGGCTGACGTGTCGTCAAAATAGTTCCCTTTCAGATGAAATACTCCCCATACGCCTTTTGCCTGGTTGTTAGTTCCATCATCGGGACCTGGAGCGACAATACGGTTAATGACAATTTTCTTCGTGTTGGTAGCAGCACCCGGCTTATAATAATTGTTGACGAAGTTGTAATTTCCTCCTTCTCCGGCATAGCCTCCGTTGCCTGCTCCCCAATTGTAAAATACGTTATTGCGTACGTCTACCTTTTCATTGTCGGGCGAGTTGCTATAACGACTTCCGCATAGACGGGGAGTACGACTGACGTGGTGAGCTAATAGGTTGTGGTGGAAAGTGGCAGGAGAACCACCCCAAATGCCACCGTAACCGTGAGCCCCTTTCGGATGTATGCTGTTGGCAAGACTTTCGGCAATGAGACACCACTGCATTGTGAAATTAGTGTTACCATAAAAAGAAGCGCATTCGTCTGTGCACCAGCTCATAGAACAGTGGTCTATGATGATGTTCTTTTGATTCCTGCCGAAAATAGCATCCGCGTCTTTGGTTTCTTCGTTATTGATTTGCTCGTCTCCTAGACGGAAACGCATGAAACGTATGATAACATTGTCAGCCTCTAGAATAACCGGATATCTTTTCAGGCAGATACCGTCACCGGGGGCTGTTTGTCCGGCGATGGTTACATTTCCTTTTTGTATAGTTAGGTTTTGTTGTAGGTCGATGATTCCACTGACTGCAAATACGATAGTGCGAGTTTCAGATTGGTTGAGTGCCCAGCGCAGAGTTCCTACTGCGCCATTGTCTGCAAGTGACGTTACTGTGTAGACTTTACCTCCCGCACCTCCTGTTGTGTAGCGGCCAGCCCCGAATGCTCCGGGAAAGGCTGCTATTTTGGTACGGTCTGGTGTTGGATAGTCTATTAACTCTTCATCATCAGGTTCTTCTGTCTTATCTGAATTTCCGGGAAAATACTGATAACTGTTGGTGAGTTTCGCCTCGTCTTCCGAACAGGCCGCGAATGAAATTAGTAAACCGGAAAGAAATGCTCCGAATAATAACTTGTGCATAACTTTAATATTTTATTGATTGTTTATTCACTAAGAGTTCCGTATTTGTTGGCGGCTTTTACGGTGTAGGTTGCATCTGCATCACTTACGGTAAAAGAAGTGTCAGTCGTTTGTCCTTCAAAACTTCCGTCTGCCTTGAAGATCAGGTAACAGATTGCTTTGTAACGGGCGTCCCAACTTAAGGTCGTTCCGTTGAGTGATACATTTTCCGGGGTTTCCAATTGTTCCATAAACTTCTTGGGATTCCAGCCGTCTGAACCGTTTACAATGTTCTCGTAAGTATATTTAATGTATTCGGAGTAACTTAACTCGGTTTTACCTTCATAATTATATGATGTACCATCGATAGTGTATTTAGTCTTTCGCTGACTCATATCTACTGCCTTTCCTTTTTTGTCCGTCGTGTTGTATTCAGCATACAAAGCAGGTACGGCGCCCATATCTCTCCATCCGGCAGGATCAATGTCGAATTTCAGTTTGGTGTTTAGAAATACAGTGATAGGATTGTTCTGCCAGGGTCTTCCTAATGTTTGAGCGGTTCCTTTACTCGGTTGATAGTCGAGGCTTTCTGTTCCATATTTGTCAGGATCTACTTTGTTGATACCGTCAACTGTGCAATTGTTGAATACATATCCCCAATTTGTGCCGGTAGTATGATTAGCAGCCGTTATAACACTTCCGTAGCGTACATTGTATAAGGTCGTGTTTTCTATCAATACGTTTCCGTTTCCATAGAAATAGTCAACGGCGCCTTCTATCCAGCAATCACTGGCATAATGTCTGGCATTGATACCATTCTCAGATGAAGACTGTACTTTGGTTTGCCATGTATCTTGGAAAGATCTGAATTTACAATTGTAGAAAGCAATTCTGTCATTGGCTGTGTACATTGCTTCCGCCATAGGACCGATCAGTTTTTCTGTTCCCCATGTATTCACAAAAGATATATTTTCTGCATAGAAATCGGTAGCATAGATCATAGTTACGGCTTCTTGGAATCTTTGGCTTTGGTTAGCTTCGTTTCTCCACGAATACTGCCATGCTTCTTCTCCGCCGTCACCGGTAGCATTGCTGGCACTGGTTAACTTACGTGCGATGATTGTCTTTTCTTTGTCCTGTCCGATCAAATGTATGAAAGGCTTGATTTTGGGAACATTGATGAATTCTTCATAAGTCCCATTCGCAACAAAAATGAGATAAGGTTCCGTACGGTTGCTTGGAACAGCATCAATGGCATCCTGAATACTGGTATAGTCACCTTTTCCATTAGGATCGACTATAACGTCGAACAGTTTTGGGGTGATCGCTTCTTCCATGATCTTGAAATTCAGAGTCAGTCCTTGATATGGGGTTCCGCTATAATCGAGCAATGCTCCGGAAGGTATTTTAAAGGTACAGTCTGTATTGTCTGATGTGCTGTATTTATAGCGCACCACATTATTAAGAATGATAATTCGTATATCGGCATCATTGAATGTGATGGATGTATTGGGGGCCTGGCGAACTTTCTTGTTGAAAGTCAGTTCTATATAACCACTGTTACTTTCCAGTGTGGCACCTTCTGTAATGTTGGAAGATACGAGCGTCAATGCGCTCGTGTCTTCTGAATTATCATCGTCTTTGCATGCAAAAACAGCTAATGCCAGCATACAAATGAATAGGTAATTGCTTATTTTATAAATATACTTTGTATTCATAAGTTTTCTTTTTATTGTTATTTATTCCAACGTTGGTCACCGTAAGTTTTATAGGTGTCTATTTTTACGGTGAAGTCACCGTTCTCGGGATTCTCAAAAAGATCGGTTGCTGGTATAGTCAACATTTCACCCCATGATTTTCCACTTTCGTAGCTACTTTCAGATGTTGTAAATATATTCTCTTCTGTAACGATGGTTGCTCCTTTTTCGAATACTTTGTTTGTGGTCAAACCTCCGACAAGGATATTTCTTGCATTTATATTAATACTACCAGATTGACCGTCAATTAATACATAGCTAGCTCCGTATATTGTACAATAATCAATATTGAGGGTTATACCAGTAGTTTGATTGGCTTTTATAATTTTGGTTGGATTATATAGGGTAGAATTATTTAAGGAGATTGTTTGTATAGTACCTCCCTCTAATGCGAAAAGTCCATAGCTTCCTATTCCGTTTAAATCGCAATCTTTTATTGTGATAGATTGCCAAACTCCGGTATTTCTAATACGGAATAATCCACGAGCTTCATCAATGACACATGACTCTATAGAAAAATTAGTGATATTGTTATCGGCTTTTTTCTGATCGACTATATAGTTTCCTGCAGAACCATTGGAATATAAATGTAAATTGTAGAATTCTACAGTGTCTAATGTTCCGTTGAAATTGAATCCTTTAGTCTTGATACTCGGTTTGGTATTAGTGGGATTACCCTCTATATCAGCTCCCCATATCAATAGTGAAGTAATAGATTGTGGAATTTCGGGAGTTATTCCGGTTAAATCAAGGTCTGTGTTTTCCGGTATAAGGACAGCCACCTTTCCGGTTTTGCTAATAGCCTCATTCCATGTGGTGATATCAGTAACTGAAACAAGGGTATATCCGCTTGGAATACCTTTTGTTGTTGTAAAGGTGGTCAGTGCACGAACGTACGTTCCTCTCATTAAAGCTACTGTATAAGTTGTGCTAGGCTCGAGTCCATCAAAATTCAATTGTCCTTGACTGATTTGTTCAGCTGTTAATGCAGTATAATGATCACTGACGCTTGGTGTTCTGTCTCCTTCGCACCATGCATAATGAGAAACTGTTGTGGAACCGGTTTGGATAGCTTCGGGATCCCAAACAAGGCTGACAGATGTTTTGGTAGGCGTAACACTTGTGAAATCTACCATTTCGGGCATTACTGTCATCGCTGTAGTTTCGCCACGCTTAATTTCTCCATTATAGATAGAGAATGTATATTCTGTTCCCGGCAGTAATCCTTCAATCAGTTTCTGTCCGGCAGCGACTTCTTCCGAAGTTATTTCTTTTGTTATAGGAGCATCTATTCCTGCTTTGATGATGAAATGCGTTACTTCCAGACCGGCTTCCCAAGTAATTAAAATGGTTTCTTCCGTAATGTTTTCGCTTGGAATGGTACCTAATATTTCTTCTTTCAAAGTTTCGAATGTTCCATCTTCCAAATATACCCAACGGGATTCTTTTCCACTTGCTACGGATTTGATGCGTAGATAATAGGTCGTTTCACCTAACAGACCGGCCAGGGTATAAGGCGATTTTTTGATTGATTGGTCTTCACCGTATACGATACTACCTGAAGCACTGCCCATTGGCATATTATCATCCATTTGTTCCCTGCTTGCTTCGATGATGTAATATTCGGTATTGGGGGTTGCGTCCCATTTAGCTTCAGCTGTTATTGCAGCCGGTTCCACAGAGAAGCTTGTAGTACCGAACAGTCGGTTGCCACTAATGGTTTCCCAGTCGTTACCGTCTATGCAAGCGGCAACACTTAGAGAAGTGAGGAGTGCGAAGGCTCCTATTTTTATAATATGTGTTAATTTCTTCATGATTGCTTATTGATTAGGTATTAGTCTGAAAATCCGTATGAATTATGTAACATTCCGTTAGAAGCGGAGATCGTAGTAGATGCGATTGGCAGGAAGTAACGGTTGATAACTGCTACATTATCTCCTACTAGTCCACTGGAAATGGAAGGTAAATTGACTGTCAACTGAGCTTGTCCTTTGGTATCTGTCCGTTCCTTTCCCCAAAAATTGTTGTTGTCATCATAATCGCTGCTACTTTTTCCACTAGGAATACCATGCCAAGTGACGCTGCTGATGTCTATGCTCGTCTTGTCGTCATTGGAATAGTTGAAATAAATTTTTTCTGGATATGAGTTCTTACTAGAAAACAGTTGGCTTTCGTAATCGCTTTTAAACTGTTTGATTTTATCAATCAATAAATTCCAGCGAATCAGGTCATATTTGCGGAAACCTTCTCCAGCCAATTCCCAAGCATTCTCGTCTACGATTGCTTCAAAAAACTCTTCCTTTCCATTGATAGCAGCAATATAATTTTCGGCTTCAGATTTGTTTGCATCTGCAAATGCACGTGTATGTACCAATTCCAATGCTTTTCTAGCGGTACTAATACGGGTAGAAGCTCCGGTGTAGGTCCCGTCAGGACCATTGGCCAATTCGTTTAGGGTTTCGGCATACATTAATAATACTTGGGAATAGCGCATCCGAATGCAGTTGATGCCGGACATCCATTTGGCTTTACCTGTAGCGATGGCAACTTGACGCCATTCTTCATTCATTTGGCGAATGTCCCATTTTCCACAGTAAATGGCAAATGGTGTATTACCGAGCATTTTTTCTTTTAAAACATTGTTCTCTGTTTTTAATTGCAGGTTACAGCAAGTAATGTCACGACGTTGGTCGCCATCCTGGAAAGACCAGAAGTATGGAGCTGTCATCTTAAGTTTACCGGAGGAGTTTCCTTGTTCACCGTATAAGGTACTAAAACCGTTCATTCGTACGCCGACTGTGTAGCCCAGTTCGCCACTGACTCCTAATCCCATCGGTATTTCGAAGATGTTTTCACGATAAGTTTCATCCAATTGGCGTTGGTTGATCAAATACCATTCATTGGCGAATGATGGATTTAACTGGTGGGTGCCATTATCTATGACAGTTGCCAGATGTTTCAGTGCCAATTCATACATTTTGGTGCGGGTAGCGTCATCGCAACGTTGGGTAGGATAAACCGGATCCGAGTTTTTGTCTGCGGTAACATAGCCGTTCTTCTGTTCTTCACGAATACTCCATCCGGCTCTTGACAAAGCGATATTTGCCAATAGGGAATGGGCATATCCTTTAGTCACCCGTTCTGTAGTGTATGCAGAAACTTCTCCTGCCCATGGTAATAGGGTAATTGCTGTTTCCAAATCTTTAATCAGCTCATCCATGATAACATCCCGATCACTTTTTCCTAAGTAAACATTGCTCAAATTCGGGTTGGAAGACTCGCTTTTATAAGGTATATCGCCAAAAAGGCGGATTAAGTCAAAGTAGGCCATAGCACGTATTGTCAACGCTTCACCTTTGAAACGTTCCATCGCCCGTTTGGAACAATTGGAACCCATGGAAGTAGTACAATATTACTTCAACAATCAGATTTGCATTTTCAATAATTGAATACATAGCATCCCATACATTGGACAGTTTTGACCATCCCGGACTTACATTGTAATTCATTGCACCACGTTCGTGAGTTGTATTGTTGGCATCAGTTCCTAGACCATCAACCAGTTCACAATCTGAATTTGTACTCAGAACGATAGGTATGTCACGAGAGTATGTGGCATCTTGTGTCATAAGTCCATAAAGCTTATTGACTGCCAGTTCCGTGAAGAAAGTAGATTCAAATACATTTTCTCCGGGTTGTTCGGATGGTGCTGTCTGGTCTAGGAAGTCCGAACAAGCTGTAGTACAGAAAAGGCTGGCGGACAGGAATAATATCTTTGCTATCTTTTTCATAAAATAATCTCCTTTGTGTTAGAATTAGAATGTTACGTTAATACCACCGACAAATGAACGGCTTTTCGGATAAGCAGCATAGTCAATACCTGGAGTCATCGGATTTCGTTTGCTGCTGGTATCAACTTCCGGATCGGTGCCGGAGTAGTTAGTCAGGCAGAAAAGATTATACCCGGTTACGTAGATTCGTACGTTTTGCATATAACATTTGCGAATCCATGACTTAGGAAGTGAATAACCGATGGTAATGTTGTTCACACGTAAAAAAGAGGCATTTTCAACAGCATAGTCTGTCAACTGCATTTGAGTGACGGCTACCGGATTGTAAATGTTGGCATTTGCATTGATTTGATTCAAACGTGATATGATTCCTGCTTCACCACCATAGTAAGCAAGTGCGTCTGAACTTATAGATTTGCCTAAATTATAGCCAGTTGTCGGATCAATCCAAGTGTAGCGTTTTCCAGAACTGAAGTCTTCATTCAGGTTGTAACCGTATGAAGTTCCGGCAAAGAATGAGGTAGCTAGTTTGGTAGCATTAACAATCTTATTTCCAATAGAGAAATTGAAGAAGAGAGTGAAATCAAAGTTACCGGCGCGACCATTGAAGCCAAAACCACCATAAACCGGAGCTACTGTGTTACCTAGCTTTTGTTTGATCGGTTCTCCGTTCTCATCACATTCTACTTTTAATCCTCCGGGGAAATAACTTCCGCCTGTAATGTTTACGCTATTGTCTTTCAGACCGTCCTTCAATACCCAGTTTGTTCCGTTTAGGATTAGTTCGCCTTCCGGATTTGTTACAGGGTCATAGGCTGTATAGAACCCGTTGGTTTTGTATCCCCAAATTTCTCCAAGTCGTCCGCCTTCTTCTACACGGAAATCCTCATATTTTGCGATGGTACTTCCGCCCCAACCGCTACTTTGCCACGGATTGTCCGTATTTAGTTTCTCAATCCTGTTACGGTTGTAGGAAATATTGAAATTAAAATTCAGTCCAAACTTCTTCTTGTCAGCGATGATCGCGTTCATAGATAGTTCTACACCTTTATTGGAGGTACTTCCGAAATTTTGGTATTGGTAGTTGTAGCCGGCATTAGCCGGTATTTCCGTTTTCATGAGCAAGTCGTTGGTTGTATTCCAATAAAGGTCAATAGAACCGGATAAACGATTATTCCAAAATCCGTAGTCGATACCAAAGTTTCTTGTGACGGTTGTTTCCCATTTTAATTTCGGATTGTATAGATAACTGCCCAATTCCATCATGCTGGTGCGATCACCATTGAAGAAAGGAGCACGGGCAGTATTGCTTGACAGTGAATATGCTGTATATGTCAGTCCTGAATTGATACGATTATTACCTGCAGTACCATAGCTTAAACGTAATTTCAGACTAGAAAGCCAATTGCGCGTGTTTTGCATGAATTGTTCATCAGATATACGCCATGCCAATGCAGCTGATGGGAATACTCCCCATTGATTGCCTTTGGCGAATTTACTGGAACCATCTGCACGAACGGTTACGGTGAGAAGATATTTGTCCATTAATGTATAGTTGGCTCGACCGAAAAAAGAAAGCAGATTTTCTTTGGCAGCAAGTGTTGTTTGATTGGGTAATGCTGTTCCTGCACCGGCAGTAGACAAAACTTCTTCAATGCTCATGCTGGTAGGAAATGCGACAGAAGTATTCTCCAATGTCTTTTTTTCGTTACTACTTACTTCGTGTCCTAAAAGTACATTGATTCTATCACGTCCTCCAAACAGCTTTTTGTTATCGTATGTCAATGTATTTGCATTACGCCAGTTTTTAGTAGTAACTCTAGTGAATACAGCTTGCGGTTGTCCGTTATAGCCTAACTTTGAATTTTGTGCACCATCGGCATTCCAAACTTGATCAGTATCTTCATACTTCCATCCGTAACCGAATTCAGAACGGAATGTGAAGTTTTTGAATGGTTTCCAATTGACGCCTGCATTATAATTCTGATTGAAAGTAGTCTTTTTCTTATATACTCCTAATAGGCGTTCTAATGGATTCTTTGTGGTATAGGCATTATTTGCTTCATCATCACTTGCGTCATACGCCATTGGATTGACCGGGCGGAAACGGGTGGCGTTGGCTACAATGGAATTAGCCGCATTTGATTCGTTCGTGTCAGCACCTCCACTCAGACCATCTAGTGTACTGTAGCTCATACGTACGTTGAAATCTAAAGAAAGCCACTTGTTTAATTCTGAATTGATCTTAGCATTCACATTGTCTTTATTGAAACCTGACCCTAACATTATACTCTTTTCGTCATTGTGAGCATAGCTGATGTTATATTTTAATTGCTTGCTGCCGCCACTGACATTCAGGTTATATTGGGCTTGGTTGCCGGTACGTCCGAATATCTCATCCTGATAATCAGTTCCTTCCATTGTTTTCCAAATATCCATATCTTCAAAAAGACCGTATTCTTCCGTTCTTCCGGTTTCATATTGATAAGCCACATAGTCGTATGGGCTCATAACTTTATTGAGTTTAGTAACCTTTTTGAAACCATAGGAAGCACCGAAATCAACTTGTACTTTCCCTTCTTTGCCACTTTTTGTAGTAATGATAATAACGCCGTTTGCACCACGGGCACCATAAATAGCAGTGGATGATGCATCTTTTAAAACATCAATACTTTGTATTTCGGATGGGGCAATGTCACTGATACTTGAAACCGGAAAACCGTCTACAATATATAAAGGTGAATTATCTTGGGATAAAGAACCACCACCGCGAACACGAATTTTTACGTCTGCATCAGGAGCTCCTTCGGTTGTTGTAATACTTACACCTGCCAGTTTTCCAGTAAGGGCTTCGGTGGCACTGGATACCGGAACAACTGCCAGGTCTTTGGAATTGACAGAAGCTACCGATCCTGTTAAATCTCTTTTGTTAACTGTTCCATAACCGATTACGACTACTTCATCCAATGCTTTAGAATCATCGGTCATCTGTACGTTAATTACTTTTTTACCTTGAATTGCAATTTCTTGAGTTTTCATACCTATGTATGAAATAACCAATGTTTTCTTCCCATCAATCTTGATGGAAAAGTTGCCATCCAGATCTGTAATCGTACCGTTGGTCGTATTACCTTTTTCAACAACGGAAGCGCCAATAACGGGCTCTCCACTGGTATCTTTCACATTACCTTTTACAGTAATTGTTTGTGCAGATACGCTGAACGATATTGCTGCAAATAGCATTAACAGCAAGGTACGCATGTTTTCCACTTTGTTAGACATTCTTTGCATGTTTATAAATAGTTATTAATTTGATTTACCTGTATCACTTTCTTTTTCTGTGTTTATTTATCGCTACAAAAGTATATGAATGTAAATATAGCTATGTGTAATATTTGTTTTTCGCTTCGTATTTTTTGTTATTTAGTACTTTGAGAGTAGTATCTCTAGAAAAAACAATATTTCAACATCTTCTTTCCATTACTCTTTTATCTTTGTGCCGTCTGAAAAAACATTAATCTAATAATATGTAATTTGAATGATGAAAAAGTATTTTTATTTTTTATGTATTACCATTCTACCTCTTTGTGGCGTTTGGGCTTGTTCTAATGAAAACACGGAGTCTCATGATGAATTTGGTGATCAAGGAGAGAATATTCCTACTGCAATAAAGAAGTTGGATTATGGACAATTATTAGCTTTCCCCGGTGCAGAAGGACATGGACGAAGTACTACAGGGGGGCGAGGAGGGAGTGTGTACCATGTTACTACATTGGAGGATAATCCTACTAATCCTCAAAAAGGTTCTTTCCGTTGGGCGCTTACTCAAAAAGGAGCAAGGACAATCGTTTTTGATGTGGCAGGTACACTTAAAATAAAAGCTCAGTTTAAAACAACAAATGATA
>ERZ838577.2604-NODE-2604-length-19651-cov-4.877526_pt1 | contig 19651 bp, 7 predicted proteins | sample MGYA00519682_ERZ838577 | MGnify/ENA primary metagenome ERZ838577 (study PRJEB31850, sample SAMEA3708838) | human gut metagenome | biome: human gut; feature: human-associated habitat; material: faeces | place: China | collected 2014 ...
GCGAAGATAGGATTCTATAGGGTTTTCTATTGTTAATCAGCGCTTGATTACGATGGCGGTTACGCTGTGGCCATGGGATTCGAGGCGCAGCAGGTAGGTGCCGGGGGTAAGGGCCTCGACGTCGAGAGCGACGGGTTCGCCTTCGGTGATGTCGGCCTTACGGCTGAGGACGCGGGCACCGGCGATATCGTAGAGGGCAATCGAGGCGTCGGGGGCCGAGAAGTCGCAACGGATGTTGACGGTGCTGTGGGCCGGGTTGGGATATACGCTGAGGCTGCTCTCTACGGTGACGGCGTCGATGCCAAGGGTCTTGCTGACTTCAACGGGGAGGATGTTGGTGGCCGTGGCGCCCGAGGGGTCGGTGGCTGTGACGGTGACGTCGCACTTGCCTTCGGCCACGCCGTAGACGATCATATCCTTACCCGATACGAAGAGCTGGGCGATGTGGTCGTCGCCGCCGGAGACGGCATAGGTGAGGTCATCGCCGTCGGGGTCGGTGAAGAGCGCGGAGAGGTCGACGGGGGTAGTCGATGCGCCGAGGAGCACCATGAGCGGAGTCTGCTCTACGGGCTGCGGAGCACGGTTGGAGTGCTCGACAACGTAGCTTACGGTGTGGGCCGTGGAGGAGCCGTGACTGTCGGCGGCGGTGAAGGTCATCCAGTAGCTGCCGGCGTCGCCGTAGTCGGGACGCAACTCGATACCGAGCTCAACGGTGGAGGCGCCGGTTACGGCCACGTTGGCGCCGTCGATGGTGGCGGAGCCGGCGTCGGGCGTAGCGGAGACGATGGTGGCGTGCTGGCCGTTGTCGTCGAGGGCTACGGTGAAGTCGTCGGCTTCGGCCTCGCTGACGGTGAGCTTGACGGCGGTAACGGCGCCTTCGGCGGCATATACCACAGCCGACTCGGAGGCGATTTTCGGAGCGCCGTTCTTATCGAGAATCACGGGGATGTTGACCACGGGCTGGCTGGGGTCGTTGCTCTTGAGCACGAGCATGGCCTTGTTGCCCTTCTCCATGGGAGCGGCATCAGTATTGTAGGTGAGGCCTACAGAGGCAGTCTCGCCTACTTCCACCTTACCGGAGGCGGGGGTTCCCTCGTAGAAATTGAGCCAGAACTTGCCGGCCTGGGTCTCTACGCAGCTGATGAGGAAACCGAGGTTGCCGTACTGGCCGTTCCAGTAGGAGCCGAAGTCGTACCACCCTGCGGAATCATAGTAGTTCATATAGCGGCTTTCGACGAGGTCTCCCTCCTTGACGGCGGCGAACAGTGGCGTCTCGACACCTTTGGGGCAGCTCAATACCACGCAGAAGTCGGAGCCTTCGGGGATGAAGAGCGGACGGTCGAGAGGAATCAGGACCAACTCGCCGGCGGAACCGCCACCCTGAATCACATACGAACCGTGGCCGAGAACGGTCTGACCTACGGGCGAGGTTCCCGATACGATGTCGACTTCGACATTGTAGTCGCCGGAGCCCTTGGTATAGTTGAGGGCGGTGTAGATATGACTGATGTTGATGCCGCCTTCGGGCGATACGAACTGCACGGAGGCCTTGAAGTCGTCGAACGTGTTGAAGGATCCGACGGTGTAGTATGTACCTACGGTAGGATAGTAAAGAACCTTATTGTAGGGGAACTCGCTCTTATCGGGAGCGTCGTAGATATTCTCCGTAGCTTCGGTGGAGAAGGGACGGATGGCCGCGCGGAGCTGCTCGACGGGAGCCACGGCCGGAGCCTTGGCCACTGCTGTCAGCATGGGGGCGATGCCGCCACCACCCTCTTCGATTTCCTCACCCTTGCCGGTGGGATCGATATAGAGCGTGTAGTCGAGGCCGTATTCACCGTAGTTGGAGAGGCCGAGGATTTCAGTGCCTACGGAGCCGGGCACGGCGCCTTCGATATGCACCTCCTCACGGTCGAGCACGGCGACGGGAGCGGGCGTGATGGTAATCTTCACGGTGACGGTCTTCTCGGTGAGGTCGTCAAGACCCGAAACAGTGAAGGTGACTGGAATCTCATACTCACCCGGGGTATAGGCCGCGTTGGTGACGGGCACGGCAAACTGCACGGGCTCGCGGCCCACGGTGACGGGAGCCATCATGCCGGGCATATACTGCTGCCATGCCTTGTTGCCGGTGGGTTCGCCTGTCATCCAGTCGAGTTCGTCGGCGTAATACCACAGGTCGAAGAGGTTGATCTCGTCGCCGAACCACTCGTCGATCATCGTGGGCGACGTGTAGCTTACGGCGTCGATCGAGAAGGGGGCGGTACCCTTGTTCTCAACGGTGAGATATGCAGCGTAGGGAACGCCTATCTGAGCCAGAGGATGGTTCATGTCGGTGTAGCCCACGGTCCGGGTAATCTCCACGTCGGTGGGGAATACGGCGTCGGGCGTACCGGTGACGGTAAGGCTGACGGGGATGGATACGCGCTCCCTGGAGGGGACGTTGGTCAGTATGTCGAGCGAGCCGGTGTATTCGCCGGCAAGCTGGGTGGCGGCGAGGGTAACGTCGAGAGTCTTTTTGGCGCCGGGAGCGAGTGTGATCTCACTGACAGGGCTGAATTCAACCGCATTTCCGAAAGCCACAAGGCGCTCGCCGAGACGTACACCTTCCTGACCGCCGGGAGCCGATACGCCGGCCGTTCCGAAGATTCCCATCAGCTGGGAGTTCTCGTCGTTGGCGGCATACTGGAACTTAAACGTTCCGTCGGGGCGCATGATGAGCTGGTAGTTTACGCCGATGTTCATCGAGTTGCCGTAGCCGATGAAGGAGATTACCACCTCGCTGTCGGAAACGGTATGGAATACGCCGTCGGCCGAATCGGTATCCATTGTATGCATGCCCCAGTAGGGAGCGATCAGGTTGCTGTAGATGGAGCCTGCGGGGAATTCGGCCGGTGGCTGCGGAATGTCGTGCTGGTCGGCCAGACGGGTGAACGATACGAAACCGGTGATGTATACGTAGGCCTTAGTGTATTCCTTACCGTAGAAGGTGAAGGGGAACGGAAGCTCGAGTTCGTAGTAGTCGTTGTTCGTAAAGTAGTCGTAGCCGTGGTGAACTACGCCGTCTGTCTTGGTATTGTCGATCCAGCTGAATTCTACGGTCGGATCGTCGATTTTGCTACGGTAGGAGTAAGTGGTCTTCGCCTCGGAATCGACGGCAGCCGGGAAGCTGACCATAGTGGAAGGGAGAACGCTGTAGGCCAGGGGTTCGTCGCCGGTGTTGGAGATCTCGAGCGGGAGGGCCTTCGAGGTGCCGCTCTCGAGAGTCTCGGTGATGGCGTCGTAGCTCAGGGCGATGTCGGGGCATCCGATTACAGTGGCGCTTACCGCTACGGTCTGGTCGCCGCCGTCGGTGGTGATGGCCAGCGAGCCCGTGTAGGAGCCTTCGACCGCGGTATCGAGAGAAATCATGATATCGCGGCTGAGACCGGGCTCGATGTCGAAGGGAGCTTCGGTCTGCAGGGTGAAGGCGGCATCGCCGGTGAGAGCGATGGCGGAGACGTGCATCGTGTTATGTCCGGCATTCTTGACCGTCACGGCCTTGGTGGCGGCGGCGGTGCGGAACACTTCGCCGAAGGCACACTCCGACGATTCGACGGAGCTGACTGGCAGGAGCGATGCGCCGGTGATGTTGGCGTCGAAGCGCACGAACGATGTGGGCGAAAGCGGGTCGTTGCTGGAGATTACCAGATTGTTGACCGTCGGACCGGCGTTCATTCCGTCGGTGGCCTGGACGGTGGCGGTGAGCGTAACGCTCTCGCCGGGCACGATCAGACCGGTGGCCGGCTCGACGCTCTGCACGAAGTAGGGCTTGGGAGCGGCGAAGCGGAATGCGGTGCCGGAGGCAATCTGCGGATAGAGCGGGGTTTCCTGATCGTAGGCGATGTTGGCCGACGTGAGCACAAGCGGATCGGCGCATTCAGGATCGTTGAGGGCCAGGAAGGTAGTGACACCGCTCTGGAAGAGTTCCACGGGGCTGAAGTCATCGTAGTAGATTTCGATGTCGCCGGTGGCGGAGAGGGCTATATGGAAGGAAATCGGCATATAGTCGGTGCCGTAGACGATACCGAGAGTATTGACGAACTTGACGACGAACTTGCCGTCCTGACGGGCGTATTCCACGCGCGAGTCGGGACCCATGGGCATCTGGAAGCCCCAGGCCGAAATCAGACCGGTGCCTGGAAGCCCGTAGCTGCCCTCGTCGAGCGGCGAGCGGAAGGTGCTTTCGTTCTGGCCGAAGCAGATGCCGCCGTAGCTGGTGATGTATACCTTATCGTAAGTCTTGCCGTAGTAGGGGAAGTCGAAGCCGAGCGATATGGGCTTGGAGAGGTAGACGTCGTCGGTGAACTGGCCGGAGATGTCGGTGGCAGCGTTGAGGGCTGGGTTGCCGTCGTACTCGGCGGTGCCGTCGAGGGTGGAGGTCCAGGTGTAGCCGAAACGGTGGGCCGAGCTGGTGGCACCGTCGATGGTGGCGTCGCTGAAGCGCGGAAGCACGTATTCGAGCGGGTATTTGCCGGTGTTGCTGATGTTGAACTCGAAGGTGGCGGGATCGGCGCCCACTTCAAGGTCGCCCACATTGACCACGGCGGGGTCGACGGCGATTTTGGCGGGGTCGGTGGCAACGCCCTGCACCATAAGGCGGTATTGCAGGCCGTCGCGGTCGGTGAAGGTGATCACGCCGGTATGGCTGCCGGAAGTCTGCGGGCAATAAGTCACCTCAAACTCCTTGTAGGCGCGTGCGGGGAAGCCGCCGGTCACCATGTCGGGGCCTGCGAAGTGCTCGCTGCTCGAGGTGATTTTGTCGCTGTAGATGCCGGGGGTGCCCCACACGGAGCTGGAGAAGGTGCCGTAGCCCTTGTTGTATATGCGTACGGTTGCTTTCTTGGTCTGCCCTACGAGCAGGTCGCCGAAGTTCACGACTTTTGGGCCCACGATTTCGGGCTTACTGCCGGAGGCGGTGATGCTAACGGGAACCACGAGCGTGTTTTTGGCGCTTTCGTTTGTGGTGAAGCGGATGTTGGCGCTGTAGGTTCCGTTGATGAGGCGGTTGGAGCCGGTAGATACGGATACGGTCTGCGTCTCGCCGTGGGCCACCTGGCCTTCGGAGGGTGTCAGCTCGAGGAGCTGGCTCCAGTCGGGGTTCTTGCTGATAGCCTTCACGGCCCACGCCTTGGGAGCGTCGGCATAGGAAGAACCCTTGAGCACTTCGCTCAGGCGCGACCATGTCTGGCCGTTGTCGGTCGACATGAAGCTGCAGTTTTCATTGTAGCCGTCGACGGCTTCGCCCAGACCGAGAGGATAGAGCTCGGTGGAGGCGGGGAAATGGAATACCACCCAGAAGGACTCGCCGGGGGCGAAGAAAAGCTGCTCGCCCAGAGCGATATCGTAGTCGTAGACCCAGAACTGGTAGTCGACGGTTGATTCGAGTGTTGCCGAGGAGATGGATGTGCCGCGGTAAATCTGTATTACGGGATTCTGGCCGTGGGCACCCTGAAGATTGACATGGGTGAGGTTGAAGCCCTGAGGATAATCCGTGGCCGATACGGTGAACATCTGCGCAAGCGAGTTGGGGAGCGAGGGGTCGCTCTCGCCGATATAGGCGCGGAGAATGTCGTAGTTGGTCATCGTCTGCGGATAGGTGTCGGGGTCGTAGTCCTCGACGTCGAAATACGTCTTGGGAGCGGCGAAGGGGATGAAGCCCATACGGCCGGCGTAGGCCTTGACCTTTCCGGGATTGGGACGCTGCACTCCGAAGAGCGATGCGGGCACGGTGCGGGTGAATGCGCTCCATTTCAGCAGGCCTTCGTCGTCGTTGCCGATGGTGAAGCTCCCGGCGGTAACGCCTGCAGTAGCGTCGGTTGTAACGGCTACGGTCATGCCGCCGTCGGGGAGCGTCATGAGCGGGCCGGCGTTGGTGCTTGCCGAAACCACGGGCGAGAGGTCGGAGGCGTTGCCCCAGCGGTCGACGGCACGGAGAGCAATCCAGTAGGTGGTCATCGGCGAGAGGCCGGTGAGGTCGTAGCTGAACTCGGCGCCGGAGTCGATGAATTTAGTGTCGACAATCACGCTTGGAATCTTCGAGAGGTCGGAGGAGGCGTCGAAGGCTTCGGTGCTGTAGTAGAGCAGGTGGTGGTTGACGTTGTTGTCGCTCGCGGCGGGAATGGTCCACTTCACATTGATTTCCTCCTGAGAGGGAGCGAGCGTGATGGACGCTACGGCCTCGGGGGCTGTGCCGTCGCTCATGCGGAGGGCCTTGGCGGCATCGACATAGCCCGAGCCGAAGAGCCCTTTGGCCGACGGGTTGAGCGAGTAGAAGTCGTTGACAGAGGTTACGATCTGCTGGCGGAGGGTCTCGTTGAGCAGGTCGGGCTTGCCGTTTTTGGAGAGGATGAGGGCGGCGATGCCCGATACGTGGGGAGTGGCCATCGAGGTGCCCTCGTTGAAGCCGTATTCATTGCCCGGGAGGGTGGAAAGCACGCCCAGGGCCGAATTGTAGTCCATCAGACCGCCGGGAGCGACCACATCGACCCACTCGCCGTAGTTGGAGTAGGAAGCGGGGGTGCCCATGGAGGTCATGGCGGCGACGCTGAGACATTTCTCGTAGCAGGCGGGCCACCAGTCGCCGGTGGCGCCGAAGTTGCCGGTGGCGAAGATGCAGAGGCCGCCGGTCATCACCTCCGTGCGTGGAGCCTCGGTGAAATAGTCGATGGCGGCGAGCACGGAAGGCTCGCAGTAGCCGGCCTCGCCCCAGCCCCAGGAGCATTGGGCGATGGAAGCGCCGCGGTCGGCGGCATAGACGATCGCCTTGGCGAAGTCGCCTTCGCCGGCACCGGCGCGCGAGTCGAACACCTGAGCGGAGAAGATGCGGCAGCCCGACCCGGGGGTGCCGTCGCCGCCGGCCACGCCGGCCACGCCGACGCCGTTGTTTGTAACGGCGGCTACCGTGCCGGCCACGTGGGTGCCGTGGTCGTGGGGATAAACCTCGCCGGAGTTGGTCACGAAGTTATAACCGTAGATATCATCGATAAAGCCGTTGCCGTCGTCGTCGACGCCGGGAAGGCCGTTGGCCTCGGCCTCGTTGACGAGCATGTTGGCGGCGAGGTCCTCGTGGGTGTAGTCGACGCCACCGTCGATGATGGCTACGACAACCTCAGGGCGTCCCGTAGTCTCCTTCCAGGCGTTGAAGAGGTTGATGTCGGCACCGGCACGGGTATCGGCTATGGAGCCGTCGTTGTGGTAGTGCCACTGAAGGGGCAGACGCGGGTCGTTGAAGGGCATTGCGGAGGCGGTCATGGCCGAAGCCATCTGCTTGCCGATCTTCACGAAACTTTTGCCACCCTCCATACGCTGCATGGGCACGATTTTCTGAGCCTTCACAACGCCGGGGGTACGCTCCATCAGGGCCACGGCCTCCTCGGGAGCGATAGATTCGTCGAACTTGATGTCATACCAGCGGTCGAGGCCCCATTTGGCATGGCGCTCGGCCGTAGCCGGGGTCGACACGAACACGGGCTCCATGGAGACCGCATTAAGCTTCTGAGCCGTAGCCGAGAGCGACTGAAGACCGGTGGAGAGCTTCGCTCCTTTCCGGGCCACCCTGGCCTGCCTGCCGACCTTTGCGGCGGCCTCCGGCTGGAGTTCCACCCTGACTACCCCTCGACGCGCAAGGGGCGCTTCGGCATGCATCGGCAGAGCGAGGCCGACGCCTGCGATGAGCAGCAGCGCCAGCTTACTGATGTAGTACTTTAGCATAAACTGAGAATAAATATTATTTTGTGATAAATAATTGATTCTGAAATCGAAAGAATGATTCAGTCTGCACCGTCCAAAAACCGTACAATTTGCAAATATATGTATGAATTAGGTTAATATCAAACTTTTTAGGGTGAAAAGTGATATTTTTTCGCCAATTTCGGCATTTTTCGCTATCAAGGCCGAAAGTATTGAAACTTTCGGTCTTCAGGGAGTAATGAGACGTCGGGCCGGGCCAACCGGATAAAAATTGCATATCGGAGGCCTGCTGTTGGCGGTTAGGGAGTTTTTTCGTAACTTCGCCACGCCTTTGCGGCTCAGATAGCAGTCGCCGCAGGGGTTCCTTTATGCTAAGCGCGTGGCCATAAGGCAAATGCGACTCGTGAGAATCGCTTCCCCTCAGTTTCCCTACAGAGCCCGCGCCCGGACGTGGAAAAATTTGATTGCTTGCAACCACTTAAAAAAATGCTAAAATTTCCGATGAACTATCTGTTTACATCCGAATCCGTTTCGGAGGGCCATCCCGACAAGGTGGCCGACCAGATTTCCGACGCCGTGCTTGACCAGATGCTCGCCTACGACCCTGATTCGAAGGTGGCGTGCGAGACACTCGTGACCACCGGCCAGGTGGTGATTGCCGGCGAGGTGAAATCGAAGGCACAGGTCGACCTTGCCGACACAGCCCGACGCGTAATCAACTCTATCGGCTACAACCACTCGGCACTGAAATTCGACGGCGAATCGTGTGGCGTGCTCTCGGCCGTGCACGAGCAGAGCCCCGACATTAACCGCGGCGTGGAGCGTTCCGACGCCGAGGAGCAGGGCGCCGGCGACCAGGGAATGATGTTCGGCTACGCCTGCAACGAGACCCCGGTCTACATCCCGCTCACCGTAAGCCTCAGCCACCATCTCCTGAAGGAACTCTCGAAAATCCGCCGCGAGGAGTCGGCCATGACCTATATCACTCCCGAAGGAAAGCGCAAGAGCTACCTGCGGCCCGACTCGAAGAGCCAGGTGACGGTGGAATACGACGACCACAACCATCCCGTGCGCGTCGACACCATCGTGATCTCCACCCAGCACGATGATTTCATCCCTGCCGCCGACGGCAAATCGCAGGCCGAGGCCGACGAGGAGATGCTCGCCGTAATCCGCCACGATGTGGAAACCGAGCTGCTCCCGCGCGCCCTGGCCAAACTCCCCGAGGATATCCGCGCCCTCTTCGGCAAGGACATCAAACTGCACGTAAACCCCACGGGTAAATTCGTAATTGGCGGCCCTCACGGCGATACCGGCCTTACCGGCCGCAAGATAATCGTCGACACCTACGGCGGCCGCGGCGCCCACGGCGGCGGCGCATTCTCGGGCAAGGACCCCTCCAAGGTCGACCGGTCGGCGGCCTACGCCGCCCGTCATATAGCCAAAAATCTCGTGGCCGCCGGCGTGGCCGCCGAAGCGCTGGTGCAGGTGGCCTACGCAATCGGCGTAGCTCGCCCGGTGAGCCTCTACGTCAACACGCGCGGCACGTCCAAAGTCGACATGACCGACGGAGAAATCTCGCGTATCGTAAGCGAAATCTTCGACATGCGTCCCAACGCCATCGAACGGCGCCTCAAACTACGCCAGCCCATCTACCTGGAGACCGCCACCTACGGCCACATCGGCCGCACACCGCGCAAGGTGACCAAAACCTTCCACTCGCGCTTCCAGGGCGACCGCACCCTCGAGGTGGAGCTCTTCACCTGGGAAAAACTCGACTACGTCGACACCGTCCGCGAAGCCTTCGGCCTCGCCTGACCCCAACGACACTACAAGCTTTTTTCTTGATTTTGTACTCTGAAGGCTATGCAGGAGGCTGCATAGCCTTTGTTGTTTCAGCAATTTAAGCTAACTTTGCAGAAGCCGGCCGCAACCACAGGCAGCCCATGGCCGCAGCGTGGGTACAGCGGGAGGGCGGCATCGGCCGACATTTTAGAAAAGCGTTTCTTATGCGCTGAGTTCCCGACATCTTGAAATCTCGCAAATTTCATCAAAACAGTCCGGGGCTGAGCAATGATGAACGCCACATGCGTATGAATCCGTTCGGACAACGGCTTGGCGCGCGAGCGCCGGGTCGCCGTCCGGTATATTCATATTTGCGTGGGCTTCCGTCATTGCCGTTCCGACTGTTTCAGGCAATGCGAGAGCCTCAAGATGTGGAACGGCAATAAGCAGGTTCCCACGCTTTTTCATTATCCATCACCAGAAGATTATACCATGTCGGGAACCCATGGCTCGAACCAATCCGGCTATGAACCCCGACACATCCATTCCGAAGGCCCAAAAGGAGAAACCGACTCCGGTAACTTCTGTTTTAGGATTCCTCCAGCATATTTATGAAAAGGAGTATATGAACCCCGACCGTGAGGAAATTACGGCCTATCGCGGTCATTTCAAAAGCAGTTATGAACTTAAGCCCGGCATAGGCAGAATAGAGGATCCGCATGGAGAAAAAGAGCGGGAACTGTTCATGCAGTTCAAACGTTCATATCAGTCCTTTTCAACAGTGCAGCCCAAGCGAGATATCGATTTGCTGTTTTTTAGCGCAACACTACGGCTTAAAGACAAGAATACTCGATTGGACGCTAAATCCATTGGTTGCACTCTTCTTCGCCTGCTACGAAGAGCATCCCTCGAAATCAGAAGAGAGCGAAGACGGTGAGGTCATCATAAAAAATTTTCCAAAACCAGGTTCGCATCGCGAAGATACCCCTGAGAATGATAAATTGGGATGGTACGCTTTCTTGCATCAGAAGAAACAAAGAAATGAAAATCCGGAATCAGAGCAGGCTGATATGGACAGAATCCTTATTTTCCCCGACATTTTCGATGCGAGAATTCGCAACCAAAAAGGAGTTTTTCAATATTTTAAAAACCCTGACAAAAAGATTGACAGATATGAAGTTATACCTGTCAACCATGAAAACAAGAAAACAATTCTGCAAGAACTGGCACTTCTTGGAATAGATGAGTCATTCATTTATCCCGACCTCTCGCATTTGGCGAAACAACTATCCGGAAAGTACGCCAACGGATAGGCGACCTACCATAAGCATTCCGATTTCAAGCCACAAAAATTAACATAAGATTTAATATAACCACACAATAAACCGACGAAATGAAACCCGCCATTATCTTACGCAAGCTAATGCTGCTTTTAGCCATGCTCTCCGCATGGCCATCCCTTTCCGCCGCCGAATTTGAAGTTGACGGCATAACGTATCGGACCACTTCTACAAAAGAAGTAGAAGTAACCAAATCCCTCAAAGATTATCAAGGCGATGTAATCATTCCCGAGGAGGTAGTCTATCAGTTGACAACCTACACAGTCACTTCTATCGGCTATGACGCTTTCGCCTGGTGCTCCAATCTGACTTCCATCGAAATCCCCGGAAGCGTCACCTCTATCGGCGATGAAGCTTTCTCCGGTTGCTCCGGACTGGCTTCCATCGTATTTCCCGGAAGCGTCACGTCAATCGGCATTAAAGCTTTCTACTATTGCTCCGGGCTTACATCCATCGAAATCCCCGAAAGCGTCACCTCTATCGGCAATTCAGCTTTTTACGGTTGCTCCAATTTGACCTCTATTGCTTTTGAGGATGGAGAATCAGAACTTGTGGATTACAGTAAGACATATGATGACCACACCGCCTATTCGTATGTTTATCTCGGCAGAATATTAACTTCCCCAGCAAATTTCCCCGGCCAAAATATTCAGACTTTCGAATTTGGTGAAAATATATCATCAATACAAAAAGCCCTGTTTCAAGGTCGGACAGTTTGCGACATGATTCTATCTTCGGGGATGCAATCAATCAACTCCGAAGATTTACCGGCAGGATTGGAGTCTATCTGCCTGAAATCCGGCACTTACAATCCCGTTCCGACCTCATTTCGCGGAGAGTTACGGGGAATCAACCCTGAAACAACTTTAGAGATGGCATCCAATCCGGATTTCGACCCATTCGGCCGCCTTACTTACAAGGAAGACAATAAATATTATTCCATATTAATCTGGAACAGACCTATTGATGCCACAGGTGCCTACTACATTAACGACGCGGGTGCTCTGATTCCGGAAAATCAGCCATGTACTCTAAGAACACATTATGCCGACGGTTGTATTCTACATAACGGTGAAGACGTAACAGACAGAGTGACATCCGACGAAGGATATACTCTTACCCCATCGTCTGCCCGCTACAGGGACAAAATCCTGACTATCGACAGCACTAATCTCCGCAATGTAACACTTCAGAATGCAGGCTCATTATTCAATGAGCTCGGTCTTGACCAGATTCAGGCTGCTGAGGGACTCGTAATAACCGGAAATATAAACGGCACCGACGTGATGACGCTTAACCGAATGCCAAAACTGAAGTATCTCGACCTCACAGACGCCAACATCGTAAACGGAGGCATGACATACCGCGATAATCTGAAGACGTCGGATAATACCATCGGGAGTTATTTCTTTAACAGTCTCTCGAATCTGGTTGTCCTGAAGCTACCGAAAAGTATAACCACGATTGAGGATAATGCCTTCAACGGATGCTCGAGCCTTGCATCCCTCACAATTCCGGGAAACTGTGTGTCGATGGGCAAATCGCTATTTACCGGATGCGAAAAGTTGTATAAAATAACATTCGAGAAGGGAGAGGCGAATCTCAATGCTTCCGGCGACCTATGCGGAGTCAATACATATGAGGTCTATCTGTCGCGAAATATCGTTAACGGCCGATTCACCAATTCTCTACGCAAACTCGTAATCGGAGATGGCGCCTCGGCGCTTGATAACTACATTATATATCCATGCAAAAACATCACGGAACTTATCATTGAAAACGGACCATTTCTATCGATGACCAGATTGATCAATTTCCCTTCCTGCCAATTGAAAACCGTCTATATAGGGCGCGGTATCGATATAAGTTTTGCAAGCTTCAATTCAATCGAGAGCGTACGGATTAATAATGGAAGTATACCCTCCAAGTGCTTTTCCTCAAATAAATCGCTTAAAACAGTTGAAATCAGCGGAGAATGCACAATCGGCTCATATGCGTTTAACGGGTGTTCTGCGCTGAAGGAGCTTAGCATCAGCGGAAATGGAGTAATCGAAAATTCATGCTTTTACGGCTGCACCTTATTAGACAATATCAACTTTTGCGGTATCGGGAAATATTCTTTCAGATATGATGCATTCGATGCCTGCGAAAGCCAGCGTAATGTTGCTATCGACGACCTAACGGCCTGGTGTAAGCTGGATTTTTCCAATGGGAAATCCAATCCCCTTGCGTATAATGCAAATCTGATTCTTAACGGAGAGACTGTAACCGACCTCGTGATTCCGGAAACCATAGATAAAATAAACGAATATGCATTCTATGGTTCAACCATTAAGTCTCTGATTGTAAACGACAATATAAAATCAATAGGAGCCTGTGCGTTTTCAGAAAGTAAACTTCTGCAATCAGCCAAATTATCGAATAACGTAGCCAATATCGGCTCAGGTGCGTTCATGAATTGTTCTGCACTTGCCTCAATCAATATCCCTGACGTGCTGCAAACTATCAGTAAAGACACATTTTATAAATGTTCGAGCCTTACAGAAGTAAAGATTCCTGAAACAGTTCATTCAATCGGGATTTCCGCATTTTATGAATGTTCAAATCTTACAGAAATAAAGATTCCCGATAACGTTGAAATAATCGACAAAAATGCTTTCTATGGATGTAGCGGTGCCTCTTCGATAATATTCGGCAACAAGGTTGAAACCATCGGCGAAAGCGCCTTCCAGAATTGCTCGAAAGTAAGCGAATTAAATATACCCGAGAGCGTTGTCTCTATGGGGAAAAATGTGTTTAATTCATGCAGCAGCCTATTAAAAATTTCATTGCCACAATCCATTACCGCCATCCCGGAAGGCGCTTTCATGAACTGCCAGGCTCTTCACGAAATTGCTATCCCGAACAGTATTCTCACAATCGGGGATAATGCCTTTAATGGATGTGGTTCGATTATTTCGATTAACATTCCCGATAAAGTGACAACGATTGGCCAATCGGCATTTTATTCCTGCTCAAGTCTGGAAAAGGTTGTTTTCGGCAAAGCCCTTGAATCAATCGGCTCGCAAGCATTTAGAAGCTGCTCAAGTCTACAGAGCGTGAATATTCCGGACAACGTAACAACCATAGGACGTGAAGCCTTTCAGGATTGCACAGCTCTGACCGATGCCGTTCTATCCAATGGCATAAGGGAGATTGTCGACATGACTTTCGCCGGATGCACAGCTCTCGAATCAGTGCTGATTGGCAAAAACACCACAAAAATTTCCGACACAGCTTTCCAGAACTGCACCAATATCAATAAAATACGCTCGCTGAATCCTACGCCACCGGTTATTACATCGAAGGTGTTCGAATCTGTCGACAAGGAGACGTGTCAGCTCGTAGTTACCAAAGGGAACCTCGTATATTACTGGCTCGATCCGGTATGGAAAGAGTTCCTGAACATGAACGACAATATGCTGGCGCTCAATCCGCTCCCGGCGATGCGATATGGCGACGAGCCGTTAGATCTTTCCACTTATGCTCCGGAAGGGGTAACGCTCAGCTACGAAAGTTCCGACAACTCGGTAGCACGCCTCAACGGCTCGACACTTTCGATTGTCGGCGCAGGCGAGGCTACTATCGGCGCCAGCTATCCGGAAGCCGGCACACCCATGGAAATCATCGGGCAGATGCGTCAGCTGATTATCGATAAGGCCGACCTCGACGTGGCTCTTGAACAGGAGGTTTACGAAATAATGCAGGGAGAGGCCTTCCCGGCCTTCGGCCTGACTTACTCGGGTCTCTGCTACGACGATTCCGCCTCGGATATCGACGAACTTCCCTCGATAGTCTGCGAAGCCGAAAACACCGCCACGCCCGGTGAATACGCCATCAATCTTGAAGGTGGCAACGACCGCAACTACAATTTCCACACAAAAGCCGCCAGACTCATTATCCACGAGTCGAGCGGAGTGGAAAACGTAAGTTCCGATAATGACGTAAGATGCTACGGCCTCAACGGACGGCTTACCGTGGAGGGTGCTCCTGTAAACGCCATTGTCAACATCTACCGCTTTGACGGCTCGCTCTGCCATTCAGCGAAATCCGACGGCACGGCTATGACATTTGAGGTTGCCAACAACGGATTTTATATCGTAATAGTCAACGGTAAGCCCTACCGGCTTAAGATCTGACACCCCCGAGGGTCAAAAAAAAGCTGCGCACATTACTGCGCAGCTTTTTTTGTGGAAAAGGTTTCTATAAGGCGTATAGGGCTTATTATCCTTATAAGCTTTTGGGGGAATCAGAGGTCTTCTTCGAGGGTGAAGTCGTCGTCTTCGTCGAAATCGAGGTCTACGTCGTCGACATCGTTGTCGGCGGGATCGGCAGGGGCTTTTTCAGGGGCTTCATCGGCGGTTTTGACCGACTTCGATTTTGCCTTGGGTTTAGGTTTGCTCTTGTCGGCATCGGCGGCGGCAAGAGCCTCCATGATTTTTGCCTCAAGCTCTTCGGCGAGTTCGGGATTGTCGTACATCAGCTGCTTGGCGGCTTCGCGGCCCTGAGCGAGTTTCTGGCCGTTGTAGCTGAACCACGATCCACTCTTCTGGATCACGTCGGTATCCACGCCGAGGTCGATGATTTCGCCTGCCTTGGAGATGCCTTCGCCGAACATGATGTCAAACTCGCAGCGCTTGAAGGGGGGCGCAACCTTGTTTTTCACCACTTTGACTTTGGTGAGGCGGCCGAGGGTGTTGTCGCCGTCCTTGATGGCTGTGCTCGGCCGGATATCGATACGCACGGAGGCGTAGAACTTCAGGGCGTTTCCTCCGGTGGTGGTCTCCGCCGGACCGAACATCACACCGATTTTCTCGCGCAACTGGTTGATGAAGATGCACACGGTATTGGTCCGCGAGATAGTGCCTGTAAGCTTGCGCAGAGCCTGCGACATGAGGCGGGCCTGCAGACCGACGTTGCGGTCGCCCATATCGCCCTCGATTTCGCTCTTGGGGGTAAGGGCTGCCACGGAGTCGATTACGAGAATGTCGATGGCTGCCGACCGGATCAGCTGCTCGGCAATCTCAAGAGCCTGCTCGCCGTTGTCGGGCTGCGATATGAGAAGATTTGTAACGTCGACACCGAGTTTTTCGGCGTAGAAACGGTCGAAGGCATGTTCGGCATCGATAAGGGCGGCTATTCCTCCTTTCTTCTGAGCCTCGGCGATGGCATGGAGGGCGAGAGTAGTCTTACCCGACGATTCCGGGCCGAAAATCTCGATTACACGCCCTTTGGGGAAACCTCCTACGCCAAGGGCGTAGTTCAGACCGATGGAGCCGGTGGAAATCACGTCGACTTTCTCCACAGCCTCGTCGCCAAGCTTCATGATGGCGCCGCGGCCATAGTTTTTCTCAATGTTGCCGAGAGCCTGCTTCAGAGCCTCCGCTTTCGCTTCGCGGGTATCGTTCTTGGTTAGGGTCTTGGCTGCAACTTTTTTTGCCATATCTGTATCTTGTTTTTATTGTTATTGCGGTGGTATTTCCTGCGGTGCTACAAAGTTAACACCCGACCGGTGAAAACCCGATGCACACCTGTGTTAATCATTGCTAAACGCCGGAATTTCATAGCGTTTTTCCCGAGACAGAATGTAACCGGAGAGATATACCCCTTCTGCCTACACCCGAAAGAAATCGTGCGTCGCGGCACAAAGGAATCATGCGTCGCTCTACAAAGATAGGAATAAAATCCGCGGAATCAGCGGTGAGAAAAATATTTTGAAAAAAATTTGCGGCACGATGAACCATTTTCCGCGCGGTATGTTTTAAAGATACATAGCAAAATTACTTTTTCCATTGCAAGAAATGTGATAATGATTGGTTTATTATTTAGCGAGAAGTTACCGTGACGGCAATTTCTCGTTTTTTTATGCCCGACCGACTGATTCCAGCCTACGAAATAAAGCAAAAGATCATGGCCGCAGCTTTCCGAAACGAAGCTGCGGCCATTAGATATAAATTAAGTGGATCCGTCGGCTGACGCAATCTACGTGCGAGCTGTTATTTCACAGCCACTTTCACGACCTTCGAACCGGCCTTGATGATATAGATGCCGGGGGCGAGGCCTTCCAGTGCGTTGTCGGTTGCAATCCCGCTGCGCAGGAGCACACCTGACACGCTGAACACATCGGCGGGAGCATCGGCATCAAAGCCATCCTCAGCACCGACATTGACGATGCCGCTGGACTTGCCGTGATACATCAGGCGGAAATTGTCGAGGAAGAGACATGCCTCCTTGCCTGAGATTTCGCCGTTGGTCATCGACAGGGCCACTGGCTCGCCTTCGGCGAGAGTGAAGTCATGGCTTACAGTATAGTCGGCGGCATTATCGCGGAAAAGTTTGAGAGCGTCGGCGGCCGAATTGCTTGCGGCAGCCTCGATTTTATCCTTAAGTTCGGTTCCGTTGACCTTTACGGTGAAACCTTCGGCGTCGGCGAGGTTATACTGGGCGGCCTGGAAGGTGAGCGTGTAGTCGCCGGCAGGCATTCCGGAGAATTCCTTGTCGAAAGTCCAGACGGTGCGGGGTACTGAATAGCTGCTTGTAGTGCTCTTATTGTGGAAATGCATCATAAGGTCCTTGTCGTTCCACTGGTCGACACCCTCATATGCGAGCGAGCTGTAGGAATTGGTTACGGCCGTCCAGTTGTTGCGGTCGTTGGGCCATACGCTGTGACCGGGCATATAGTCGGTAAGATCCGCGCTCTCACCCTCGGCGAGACCGTCGGCAAGCGCTTTAAGATATTCGCCGACCTCGACGAGCTCGAACTGAAGAAGCTCGTTGGTTGCGTCGAGTTCCTTGGGCTCAAGCATATATTCCGTGCCGTCGATCCAGCCGCTGACGGGATCGGGAGTAAAGGCCATCTGCTTGCCGTCGGCCGTATAGCTCAGGATATATACTCCGTCCTTGCCGTCGACAGGAAGGAGTTTGAAAGCAGTGGCGGGAGCGAAATCGATGTAGAACGAGGGAGCGTTGTCCAAACCTATATTGCCGTTGCCCGAAGTAGTGGAGAAGGTATAGACGTCTTCGTATTTGTCGTAGACAGGCACTACGTGCATGCCGTAGTTGCCGATCACGGCGTGGGTGCCCCATGTACCGCCCGAGCTGAGGAGCTTGCCCGTCTTCACGTTGCGGAGGAAATACTCCTTGGAGTCGTCCCAGTTGTTGGTGCCTTCGGGGTAGGTCATCACATCCTCGTCCACACGGTAGCGGTCGGCGTAGGCGAAGTTGTTCTCGATGATGGCGGTAACCAGATCGTTGCCCTTCACCTCATACTCCACATTGCTGTAGGTATGTTTGTCGGCGAGTACCCAGTCGGAGAAAACGATGCCGACCGGTCCCTTTACCGTCGACTCGCTGATGAGTTTTGTAAGATGCGGATTGGTCTCCACGGCATTGTTCAGATAAGCCTTTGTACCCGATCCCTTGTATTCTCCTGAGGTGAAGATCATCGTCCAGTCCGGGCGATAGAAGCCGGAAGCTGCAGCCTCGGTCGGAGTAGGCTGGGAAATGGCGTAGTTGTACAGATTCGTAATGGAGGTGATTTCGGTCTCGAACTTCGTTGCATCGTTTTTAGGCGAGGAAACGTCCGTAACGAAAATCTTGCCCTTCACCGAGGGGTGAGTGGCGTTGGAAGCCGTAACGTAATTATCCTTCGTCCAGTTTTCGGCATCACCGGGCCAGTTGCTCAGATTGCCGCCCTTCTCGATATGGGCGAAGTCGATGCGGTCGCGACGGAACACCACGATTTTACCGCGGATATCCTTCACCTTCAGCTCGGGGGTATAATCAATAATATATTTCGAAAAATCGCCTTTGTTGAAAGTTTTGTCGAAAAGACTGTTGTAGCTTTGGCGCTGTGCTTCTGTGCTTGATCCGTCGCCGCTGCGATAGATATTTCCGCGGAACAGATGAATCACGAAGAACTCCTTTGGATGGGCGTCGAGAAAATCAGAAAGCTTCTTGAATGCCTCGTCGAGTGTGAGTTTGAGATAAGTCGTGCCATGAGCGCAGACAAGGTAATCCTCATTGGTTTCGCTGTTAGTCTTAAGACCGGGGCGGAAATCGAATGCACGGATACCTCCGGCAAGCTGCTCATCGATAGTTGCAACCTGAGTGGTCGACATAGATTTCCCGAGAGAAGATTCCCATTCATGACCTGTTGCAGTGTCGTGAGTGCCGGGAATTGAAACGTGAGCTACGTAAAGTTCGTCGGGCAGATAACTCATCCAGTTGGGGATGTCAGCCTTAGCAGCAACGAGAGCCGCTTGAGCATCGTAAGCAGGAAGAGTCGCGCTAATATGCGCTGCAAACCCGGCGGATGCTGCAAGCACCGCGCTAAGTAAAACTTTCTTCATGGTAAAATAACGGAAGTATAATAAGATAGGAAAAAATATGAGCCTCAAAATCTGAGGCGGAATATCCATTGCAAAAAGAGAAATCATGCTCTCCGGTCGGAGAGCAATACAAAGATAGGTATATTAATTTTTACCCCCCCCCATTTAACATTCATTAACCATACATTAACATTCCAAATTAAAAAGCCCTAAACACCCCAACGACATTAAAGGCCCTAAAGACATTAAAGACCCTAAAGACCTTAAAGACTTTAAGGAGCTTAAAGGCATTAAAGGTAGTTAGGGGCCGAGAAAGTTTTTTAGCGCGCCGGTAAAAAATACAGGAGGGGGAGAAAAGCGGTAAAAAAGATGAGCCCCGGCGGGTCGGTTGACTCGTCGGGGCTCTCGGATAGGGGGCGGTTACCT
>ERZ838577.2624-NODE-2624-length-19530-cov-4.153787_pt1 | contig 19530 bp, 14 predicted proteins | sample MGYA00519682_ERZ838577 | MGnify/ENA primary metagenome ERZ838577 (study PRJEB31850, sample SAMEA3708838) | human gut metagenome | biome: human gut; feature: human-associated habitat; material: faeces | place: China | collected 2014 ...
TGCTAGTGAGTGTGTTTCCTGATTATGGTTGTTCAAATTCAACTTGCAATTTACCAAACAATTTTATGATGGCAAACAGATAAATCAGCTTTCCTGTCAAAGAATACTTGATGTACCGCGTTAGGCATCCAATAAACATCCGATATGCCAATACGCTTCATTTGTTCGACATAGCTCTGCATCAAAACGGTTACGCAACTAGCTTCACGTAGCGCCTGATATTGTCTTTTATCCATATGTTCTATAGCGTTTCTAGCATCCGTATGGCACGTACTAATAACAATAGGCCGACTGTTCACTAAATACATTGAAGTGCCATTTGTACAGTTCTCCATCTTTTTTATTATTTCCAACACAATTACAGTACTAGTCGCTCCAGAGGTAATGATTACATCTGGATTCATTTTTTCAATTGCCAACCCCAACCGTCTTCTAAATTCATTATAGTAATATTCTTTTTTAGGATCTCTTACTCTCTTTCCTTTAGAAACCAAGCTGGGTCCATAAAAGAGACGAAGGATTTCTTTTTTCAGTTTTGACCAAAAATATGCCGGCGTAAAGTATAGCCCGCCAACATCATAACACAAATTAATAAAGGAAACTCTTTCGTCCAATGGAAAAAACGGAACGCCCTTTTCCCGATCCAAAGAAACTAGCGTCACTTCATATCCACGCCGCACGAAATCATTTGCAAAACCGCAAACCACCTGCTCGATGCCGCCTGCATAATTCACCAGTTTAAACTCATCAATCAACATGATTTTTTTCATACGGATACCCTCTATATCAAAAATTTGCTGAAAGAATAGAACATTACAGCATTCAAAATCTGAACCGACTCACAAAAAGCTTTTTCTATCTCCATTCCTTGCATTACCAAAAACACTGCTGTCATGAGAATATCTCACTTCCCATTCACGTACATTGTATCAATACAGGCACTAAAATTCAATAAAGAAATCAAAACCACCAGTAGAACTGGTGGTTTGACCAGGCCCTATAAGGGCCTCTTTCCTGTGGTTGCACTCTAAAGAGTGCACCGAAGACATCCAGCAATCACATCCATACCACGGACTGCCCCCTACTCGGGGGCTTCTTTTTTAGCCCTTATCACTTACATACCCGTAAACGGATCCCTTGCTTCTCTAAAATCTAACGTATCCATCGCTAGATCTTCTTGTAATTGATTGCGTATGTATTCTTTGATCGCATTCTCGTACCTTCCTACGCTATCTACATAATATCCCCTGCACCAGAAATGCCGATTTCCATACTTATATTTTAAGTTTGCATATTTGTCAAATATCATCAAGCTACTTTTACTTTTTAAATATCCCATAAACTGTGAAATACTCAGATGCAGCGGGATGGAGACTAAGAGATGAATATGATCCGGACAACATTCTCCCGCAATCACTTCTACACCCTTTCTCTCACACAATTGTCGCAATATTTTCCCAATATCGGCTTTAATTTTTCCATAAATTACCTGCCGTCTATATTTAGGTGCGAATACAATATGATATTTACATCTCCACTTACTATGTGATACACTTTTTACGTCATTCATTGACAAGAACCTCCTATTCTATACTGGGATGTGGTTGCCAGACCTTTTTCATTGTACCATAGGAGGTTCTTTCTTTTTCTATAAGAAGTTTATGTCTACCCCTAGTGTAACTAGGGGTTTTATCATGCCTATTCGGCGACAAAAACAAAAAGACTACCCATTGCTGAGTAGTCTTTTTTGTATAACCTGAGGATTCGATTAGAATGCGAAGGTGATTTCTGCACGAGTCAGTTCGTCATCCGTCTGACCTTTATCAGTCGGCGTATCTTTCATATCCGTAGCGAAGGACTGCATGAAGCTGAACTTGAGGTTTTTAGCGATGATGTAGTCGATACCTGCGCCCCAAGAAGACATATTATCAAGGGAACCGAAGTTTCTCCACGAACCAGTGGAACCGCCGAGCCATGCGCCGTCTTCAGCATCGATATATTCAACCCAGATATCCCAGGATTTCGGCTGAGCCATGGAAGCTTTGCCGTACATTACACGGCCAATCCATACGTCCGGATCACTTACGTCATTGCCGGTTGTCAAGCTTGTGCCGCTCTTATCAATGCTTTCGTAGTTAGCCAAAACATTCCACTTGGAACCAATATTTACATTTGCATATACACCCCAGAGATTATCTGCTGTATATTCAGCAAAATCACCATTTACATCGTCATGTTTACCTGTACGGTTAAACTGGCTATAATATACACCAGCAGAAGAACCATTACCGAAGAAACCTTCAATTTCGCCATAGCCCATCTTCAAGCCGTCAAAAACATCACCGGCATCTTTATCATCATTACCAGCAAAACCGCCATGATACAGGTTGCCGCCGTCTTCCTTAAATTTACCATAACCAGCCGTTACAGCAAAGCTGTCGTTCTGGTATTTCAATTCAGCGCGGTCAAAGGTATCGCCGTACTGGTAAGCATAGGAGCGGGGACCGCCGAGTTTCCAGTCAGCATCACGACCGAGGCTGAGGAGCCAGTTTTTACCGCCAAAATTGTAATCGACTTTGATGATATCGGCTGCAATCTGGTCGTCCTGTGCACTGCCATTTTCGCCGAAGCTGTGGTTATTCGTTGTTACGCCCAACGTAGCCGTTGTGCGTTCGTTAACCTGAGCAGCGCCACGAAGACGAATACGATAATCCCAAGAATTATCATTTTTCTTACCAGTTTCGCCACCCTGATAACGATAACGGAGACGGCCGTCGCCAGTGAATTTAACGTTGCCGACTTTGTTTTCGAGGTTCGATACGCGAACGCCCAAGTTATTCAATTCGTCAGCAAATTCGTCAGCCAATTTGTTGATCAAAGCGCGCTGTTCAACGGAAGCTTTGTCCATGTGAGCCATAGCTTTTGCTACCATTTCAGCGGCTTCATAACGGGTGATGTTGCGCTGGCCCTGGAAGTATTCGCCGTCTACGCCCTGGATGACGCCTGCGTCAGCCAATTCTACTACGGATTTGTATGCCCAGCTGTCCGTCGGTACGTCGACAAACGGGTTAGCTGCGAATGCACACGTTGCGCTTACTGCCATCGTTGCTGCCAATGCTGCTAATACTTTTGCTTTCATTGTGAAATGACCTCTTTTCGATAAAAACTGTGATATACACGTCTTACACCGTTACAATCGAGCGTCCCATATACGCTGCAAGGGGTCATTGGCGAGTTGTCCTAGTTTCCTCTCTTTTACTGCCTCACATTGTACCATGTTTCACTCTATACGAGCTGCGCCTACAACCGATTGTACCGCAACTCTGATTAGTATTTTACCAGAAAATCTTTACTTTGTCAAAAAATGGTAAATCAAAAAGTAATTTTTTAACTATACAGGCCAAGAAAATTATTCATAAGCAAGATAGACTTGTACTATCTTTAACTTTTTTCACACATTCCTTTGCAGCATATCCATGGTTTTGTTTTAAGAATATACATCAATACCAAACAAAAGGCCGCCCGTTTCCGGGCGGCCTTTGATTGTTTCTTAAAAGATGAAATTAGAAAGCGAACTGGAACTGAGCACGAGTCTGTTCTTTTTCCAAATCGTTATTTGTTTCGCCATCTTTGGTATCCGTTGCGAAGGACTGCATTACACTGAACATAGCATTCTTAGCGAATACATAGTCGATACCTGCGCCCCAAGACGTCATGTTATCCATGTAGTTGCCAAATCTCCAAGAGTTCGTGGAACCACCGAGGAATGCGCCATCTTCAGCGTCGATGTATTCAACCCAGATATCCCAGGATTTCGGCTGAGCCATAGAAGCTTTACCATAAGTCAACTTGCCAATCCATACGTCAGCGCTATCATCACCTGTAATGGTTTCACGGCCATCTAACAGGTTAACGTGTTCATAGTTAGCGAGGACATTCCACTTGGAACCAAAGTTTACGCTGGCATATGCACCCCAAAGATCGTCGCCATTAAACCGATCCCATACCATGCCTTCATCGGTCTGAGTACCAAACCAATCTCCACCATTAAAGTTTGCATAATATACACCAGCTGCAGAACCATTGCCGAAGTAACCTTCTACTTCGCCATAAGCCATCTTGACGCCATCAACCATTTCATCTGCGTCATCAAGACCACCCGCGAAGAATCCACTACCTTCCTTCAACTTACCATAGGCTGCCGTTACGCCAATCTTGCCGTTGTTATATTTCAACTGCGCGAGATCAATCGTATCGCCATACTGATAACCGTAAGAGTTGGAACCGCCGAGCATCCAGTCCGTATCACGGCCGAGAGTCAACATCCAGTTCGGGCTACCGAAGTTGTAGTCTACTTTAATGATATCAGCTGCAATTTCGTCTTCCTGAGCACTGCCATTATCACCGAAGCCCTGGTTGTTAGTCGTTACGCCCAACGTAGCCGTCGTGCGGTCGTTAATCGTAGCCGTGCCGCGGAGGCGGATACGATACTGCCAAGAATCATCGTTATCTTTTACGCCGTTCTGGTACAAATAACGGAGACGAGCATCGCCAGTGAATTTAACATTGCCGACTTTGTTTTCGAGGTTCGATACGCGAACGCCGAGGTTGTTCAGTTCGTCAGCATATTCATCAGCCAATTTGTTGATCAAAGCGCGCTGTTCAACCGTAGCTTTGTCCATGTGAGCCATAGCTTTTGCTACCATTTCAGCGGCTTCATAACGGGTGATGTTGCGCTGGCCCTGGAAGTATTCGCCGTCTACGCCCTGGATGACGCCTGCGTCAGCCAATTCTACTACGGATTTGTATGCCCAGCTGTCCGTCGGTACGTCGACAAACGGGTTAGCTGCGAATGCACACGTTGCGCTTACTGCCATCGTTGCTGCCAATGCTGCTAATACTTTTGCTTTCATTGTTAAATGACCTCTTTTCCAAAATATAAAACGATAATTTACGTTACAGTCGAGCCATATATCGTTCGTTTTAAGGGGTCATTGGCGAGTTGTCCTAGTTTCCTCTCTTTTACTGCCTTAAAACTCAACAGATATGCGCTCTATTTAGCTGCACCTACGCCGAAGCGTACTTCAGCTTTGCCTATATTGTAACGCAAAATTTACTTTTTGTCAAAATTCCGTAAACTTTTATTCATTTCACACTAGACAACGGCATGATACCTCACGTTTCACATAACATTTTTCAAGACGTTTCTCATAGCAACCAAAAACGCCGATTTATTGAGTAAACTATCCTTCAATAGTCTCTCCAATAAAATATCTTAACAAGCAATTGATCATTTTATTAGTCGAAAAGCATAAATCCTTATTCTTCAAAAACATATTTCAAATAATCACATTTCTCTTGCCATACATTACTAGCAATTTAATTAAGATTAAAATTTAGTTAAAAATAACCCCCCTCGCCCTTCGCCTGCAGACAATGCAAATCTATCTATGCTATACTAAACGCGTTGCTTTTACTTCCTGCAACAGGAAGGAGGTGCGCCATGTTTGAGCTCGCGGTTTCATTACTAGTTTCTATCGCGGCAAATGTGATATCCTATTACATTTGCAAATGTCTGGATAGAAAACACTAAGCAACCAGACTAGCCGTCAGCGTTCGGCATATAATAAACGTTAAAACCCCTCCATAGGTACCAGCTATGGAGGGGTTTGTGCGTCATGGCAACTCGCGATTTCATTATTGCCTGTCTTTAGTATAACAGGAAATTCAGAAAAGGCAAGACTAAAACAGATATTCTCGGGCTATTTATCTTATTTAACTGAAGTTTCATACAAAAGAAGACCGCCCGTAGTTGAGCGGTCTCCGTGTATCGTGTATATAGATTCAATGGAATTAGAATGCAAATACAAATTCTGCGCGGGTTTGTTCTTCCGGATCTGTCATATTTCCGTCTTTAGCTTCTGTAGCAAAGGACTGCATAACGCTGAATTTTGCGTTTTTAGCAAAGATGTAGTCCACGCCAGCGCCCCAAGAGGTGATATTGTCCATCTGGTCTGCAAATCTCCACGAATCCGTAGGGCCACCGAGCCATACGCCGTCTTCAGCATCAATGTATTCTACCCAAATATCCCAGGATTTCGGAGCAGACATATTTGCTTTGCCATAGGTCAGTCTGCCAACCCATAAGTCCGCGCTATCATCTTGAGTATACTTGGTTTTATAGCCATCAGCTAATCCAACATTTTCATAGTTAGCCAGCAGATTCCATTTGGAACCAAAGTTTACGCTGGCATAGGCGCCCCAGAGATCATCTCCGCGGAAGAAATCATTATCGACAGAGCCGCCGCCTACGCTGAAATCATTGTAGTACACGCCGGCAGCCGAACCGTTGCCGAAGAAACCTTCGATTTCCGCATAGCCAGTTTTTACACCGTCCATAACCTTATCTTCACCGGCCATTTCATTTCCCATTTTAAATTTACCATAGCCAGCCGTTACAGCAAATTTGTCGCCGCGGAACTGCATTTCGGCACGGTCAAACACATCGCCGTAGATATAGCCGTATGCGCGAGGGCCGCCGATTTTATATTTATCGGTCCGGCCGAGGCTAAGGCCGAAGGATTTCGTATTGTAGTCAACTTTAATGTCATCAGCAAAAATGTTGGTATCGCTGGCTGCGCCATTGTCGCCAAAGCTCTGGCTGTCCGTACTGAGGCCTAAGGTTGCAGTCATACGGTCATTGATCTGCGCCTTACCGCGGAGGCGAATACGATAGTCCCAAGACTTATCATTTTCTTTGCCGCCATGTTTAACGCCGTCATTATCAGTATACGAATTCTGATAACGATAACGCAGACGAGCGTCACCGGTGAATTTGATATTGCCGACTTTGTTTTCGAGATTCGATACGCGGACGCCGAGGTTGTTCAGTTCGTCAGCGTATTCGTCGGCCAATTTGTTGATGAGAGCCCGCTGTTCAACTGTTGCGCGATCCATGTGAGCCATGGCTTTGGCTACCATTTCAGCAGCTTCGTAACGGGTAATGTTGCGTTCGCCCTGGAAATACGAACCGTCGACACCCTGAATAATGCCGGCATCGGCCAATTCTACAACAGATTTGTAAGCCCAGCTGTCTGTCGGTACGTCGACGAAGGGATTGGCCGCAAAGGCGCAGGTCGCGCCTACAGCCATCAGTGCTGCTACAGATGCTAATACTTTGGATTTCATTTGAAAAACCTCTTTTCTTAAAGTTAAGTACTCTTCCTATCTCGTTACATGCGAGCATCTTAGGAGAAAAGAAAAGGGTTCATTGGCGAGTCGTCCTGGTTTCCTCTCTTTTACTGCCTTTTCTTGTCTTTCTATTCCGCTCTTTTACAAAGAGACACCTGCCCAGGATTCATTCCCGGCACCGCTCTTTTCGTAACTTAGTATACCGAAAGTCCGCCAGTACGTCAAAACGGTTGAAAACCGCATCACCATGCGATTTTCAGCCGTTTTTACACGCTTATTACAGAGATTTTTCTGTTTCTTTTCCTACATTTTACGTAAAAGACAATGGCTCTTTTTGTCTCTTAGAAGAAGAAATTTAACTCTACATCGGTAAATTCGTCAGGGTCTTTCAAGCCGTTTTTACCTTCTGTACCAAAGGTTTGTCCTACTGTCAACACTACGTTTTTGCCTACGGCATAATCGAATCCGACGCCCCATGAGGTAACTCCGTTAAGAACGCTGTCGTCACGCCAGGAGTTCGTCGCCCCGCCAATAAGTGCTCCTTTTTCCGCGTCGATATATTCTAACCAGGCATCCCAAGAGCCTTTCTGGGCTTCGCTGACTGCTCCATAAGTCACTTTACCGATCCACACCTTCGGATCGCTGACGCTGTCGCCCGACGCGTCGCGGCTGACACTTTCGTAGTTAGCCAGGAGGTTCCATTTCGAACCGATATTTACACTGGCATAGGCGCCCCACAGGTCGTCGACATCATAATAATCGGCAGCTGTCCGGTCGCTTCCTCCGGCAGTAGAGAAATCATTGTAGTATACGCCGACAGCCGAGCCGTTGCCGAAGAATCCTTCGATTTCACCGTAGCCGGTCTTTACACCGTCCAATGTCAGTTCGCTGTCGCCGGCGATGTCGCCTTCTTTAAACTTACCGTAGCCGGCTGTTACGGCAAAGGAATCGTTCTGGTATTTCAATTCGGCCCGGTCAAATACGTCGCCGTATTGGTAGCCATAGGCGTTCTCGCCGCCGAGGACGTACGTATCAGTACGACCCAAGCTCAAATTCCAGTTCGGGCTGCCGAAATTGTAATCGATTTTGATGTCATCGGCAAATACGTCGGCATTTTCACTGGCCGCGCCGTTGCCGCCAAAGCTTACGTCACCTGTACTGATGCCCACTGTCGCCGTCGTACGGTCATTGACCTGTGCTACGCCGCGAAGGCGGATACGGTAATCCCAGGCATCATCATTTTTCAAGCCGGCATCGCTGCTGTGCTGGAAGCGAACGCGGGCGTCGCCGCTGAATTTAATATTGCCGATGCGGTTTTCCAGATTCGACACGCGGACGCCGAGGTTGTTCAGCTCGTCGGCATATTCATCGGCAAGCTTGTTGATAAGGGCCCGCTGTTCCACCGACGCCTTATCCATATGAGCCATCGCTTTAGCTACCATTTCCGCCGCTTCATAGCGGGTAATGCTGCGCTGGCCCTGGAAGTACTGGCCGTCGACGCCCTGAATGACGCCGGCGTCAGCTAATTCTACGACCGATTTGTAGGCCCAGCTATCTGTTGGTACGTCAACAAAGGGATTGGCCGCAAAGGCGCAAGTCGCGCTGACTGCCATAACGGCCGCTAAGGATGCGAATACTTTTGATTTCATGATGAATTACCCCTTCCAAATGAAATATGTTTTCTTTTTTTTACATTTGTCAGATGGGTATCGTTCTCAGCAATTTCAGTGACGAGTGCGCCTAGTTTCCTCTCTTTTACTCTTGTGAAAACGATAGACTCCGGCAATATGCAAGGCATGTATGCATTTTCATTACCTTGGTGACAACCAAATTATACAAGAATAATTCTCATAAGTCAATAGACATTGATTCATTTTATCATTTATATTGTTCGCATGCAAAAAAAGACCAGCCCGCACACGTCAGGCTGGTCTTACGTCTCTATGCAACTATGATGGGTCTATTACAACGGCTGATGTACCGTCGGTTTGAATCGCGTAGACATGGGGTTCGTTTCCGGCGTCAGGTTCTTCATCTTACCCAGCTGATCGGACTTATCGCTGAAGTAGGTATGAAGGGCCCATTCGGCCATTTCCGACAACGGTTCGTCAAGGAAAAGCTTGTACAATTCTTCGATTTCCGGATTCTGCCAGCTGGCTTTGATATCCGTTTCTTCATCCGATTTATACAGCGAGGCAATACGGGCTTCATTGACTTTTTTCACCTGAGGCAGTTTGACCTTAGGCTGTCCGCCGCCGCCGATGCAGCCGCCGGGGCAGGCCATGACTTCGATAAAGGAATAGTTTTCGAAATCGTTGTTTTTGATGAGGTCGTCGATAAAGGCGCGAGCGTTGGCCAAGCCGCTGATAGAGGCGACGTGAAGTACGAAATGGCCGAAGGCGACGCTGGCTTTTTTGACGCCTTCCTGGCCGCGGACTTCTTCAAAGGGAATGAAATCCTTCGGAGCCGGACGGCCTGTAAACAGGTGGTACGCCGTGCGGATAGCCGCTTCCATAACGCCGCCGGAGTTGCCGAAAATCTTGCCGCCGCCAGACGATTCGCCGAAGGCGGTATCGAACTTGCTGTCTTCCAAGGCAGCAAAGTCGATATTTTCTTCTTTAATCCAGTTCGCCAATTCACGCGTCGTAATACAGATATCGGTGTCGCGCATTTCCGGAACATCCCAGAAAATAGACGAGCTGTTGAATTCAGGACGAAGAATTTCCGCTTTTTTCGCCGTACAGGGCGTAACACAGACGTTGACGATCTTGCCCGGGTCGATATCTTTCTTTTGCGCAAAGAAGGTCTTGATGACCGGGCTCAAAATGCTGATCGGGCTCTTCGTCGAGGATAAATGCGGAAGGAGATCAGGATAGAAAATTTCAGCAAATTCTACCCAAGCCGGGCAGCAGCTCGTAAACTGCGGGATAGGGATTTCTTCGGACTGGAGGCGGTGGAGCAGCTCCGTCGCTTCTTCCATGATCGTCAGGTCGGCGCCGAAATCCGTATCGAATACGTAATCGCCGCCAAGAGCCCGCAGGGCTGCGACCATCTTGCCTTCAACGAAAGTCCCCGGCTCCATGCCGAAGGATTCGCCAAGGCCGACGCGGACGGCCGGAGCCGTTTGGAAAATAACGATTTTATCCGGATCCTGAATTGCTGCTTTTACTTTTTCTACGTCGTTTACTTCCGTAATAGCGTCAAAGGGGCAAGCTGAAGCGCATTGACCGCAATGGACGCAAATCGGCATATCGCCCGTACTTGCCAAACTGTAATAGTCCATGATGCTCTGCGTGTTGGAGCAGGCTCGGCGGCACAATGTGCAATTTTTGCACTTAGTTTCGTCAAATTGAACGGCACAGTTGTGTTCATCTATGGGAACGCGCCGCTGAAGTTCTTTGAATCTGGAACGGAATACAGACATCTTTTTCTCCTTTTTGTAAAAAATATTTACATGCAAACTATGTAATCATTTATCACAAACTTTTTTCGTTACCTATAGAATAACATAAACAGAGAATTGATTTCCATTACTTTACCGTATTTTATTTACTGATTTTTACATGATTTTTATGCTGATTTTGCATAGTTAAGAATGAATGCTCAAACTATCATAGATACGAAAAATACCATGTCATACCCGTCCATATGTTTATATTTTTACTCCGCTTTCAAGTCTTCCAGCTCGCACCATCGTTCTGTCAGCTCGTCGACCTTCCGCTGCGTCTCCTGCTGCTCTTTTAAGAGCGATTCTACCTGTTCGTAATCGCTTCCGGCCGCCGCGATGGCCGCGTTGATGCCTTTTAGTAATCCTTCATACTGCGGCAGTTCCTCCAAAATACGCCGGAGTTCTTCCTCCTGCCGGGCCGTCAGACCAACTTTGCGGGCAACCGGAGCCGGTTCACCCTTTGACTGCGCCGCAGCCGGCGATTTTTTCGCCTCGTCTTTCTCATCGCGGACGGCAAGGGTTTCAGCCAGATAGTCGCTGTAATCGCCGTAATATCGTTTCCACGTCCCGTTTTCGATGATGAACAGCTTATCGGCTACGCGGTCCAGAAAATAGCGGTCGTGGGACACGACGAGGACGACGCCCTGATAGGTGTCAAGATAGCGTTCCAGCACCGTAAGGGTCGGTATGTCCAAATCATTGGTCGGTTCGTCCAGAAGGAGGACGTTGGGCTGCTCCATGAGCAGCCGCAGCAAATAGAGGCGCCGCCGTTCGCCGCCGCTGAGCTTGTAAATATAAGTATACTGCATCTCGTCGGAAAAGAGAAACTGCTCCAGCAGGCGCGTCGCCGATATGCGCTGGCCGAACTGGTTGGTTACGAAATGGCCCCGCTCCTGGATGTAATCTATAACCCGCATGGACTCGTCAAACTCCGGCAGCTGCTGCGTAAAAAAGCCGAAGCGGACGGTCTGGCCGATAGTCAGCGTCCCTGCCGTGGGCTGCAGCTCGCCGGACAGCACTTTCAGCATCGTTGACTTACCTACGCCGTTTTCGCCGATGATGCCGATGCGGTCGTGCTTGACGACGTGATACGTCACGCCGCTGAACAACGCCTCCTGCCCCGGATAGGCAAAGGCCACGTCGTCAATATCCAATATGGTCTTGCCGAGCCGTACGGACGTATCGAAGATTTCCACGTTTTCCACAGGCTTGCCGTCTTCAATGGCGCAGAGCTGCTCGTACCGGTCGCGGCGGGCCTTCTGCTTCGTCGAGCGTGCCTGGGCGCCCCGGCGGATCCAGGCCGTCTCGCGCCGTATGAGGTTGCGCCGCTTCTCTGCCGATGCTTCCTCCTGCTCCAGCCGCGCCTGCCGCAGCTCCAAATACGCTGCATAATTTCCCTCATATGTATAAACCCGGCCTCTGTCGAGTTCAATCATGGAATCGACAACCGTATCGAGAAAATACCGGTCATGCGTACTGACAATAAGCGCCGCCTTGCTGTCCCTGAGGTATTCCTCCAGCCACACAATAGTCTTATCATCCAAATGGTTCGTCGGTTCGTCCATGATGAGAAGATCGCAGGGCATGATCAAGGCCCGGGCTAGGCCCAGCCGCTTGCGCTGGCCGCCGGATAACTCGTCGACGCGCTGCGTCAGGTCGTCGATGCCCAGTTTCTGCAAAATGACCTTGGCGTGCTGCTCCAGCTCCCAGGCATGGCTCGCATCCATTTCTTCCGTCAGCTTGACGACTCCCTCGTCGTCGCCGCGCTGGACCGCTTCTTCATAGCGGCGCAGGAGCTGCATGACCGGCAGGTCGCCGTCCAGCACGCTTTCCAGTACGGTGCGGCCCGGCAAAAACTGCGGTTCCTGCGGCAGGAAATGAATGCGGGCCTTCTGATTTTTCCAGATTTCCCCGCTGTCGGCTTCAGCCAGACCGGCGATAATTTTCAGCAGCGTCGTCTTGCCGGCGCCATTTAAGCCGATGAGGCCCAATTTCTGCCCGCCGTCGACGGCGAAGGTCACGTCGTCGAAGAGAACCCGCAGGCCGTATGATTTTTTTACCTTGTCTAACGTCAGTATATTCATAACTGTCTCCCATTCTTCTGTATGCAGTGATTGGCATGCGTTTCGCCGGGCAGCGGCGCGCCGCATGGGAAAATTCATCAAAAATGTATTTAGATTCTATTATTATAAATACATTTAATAATTTTTTCCACTTTATCACGATAAAACCCTTGCCTGCCGGGCAAAAGTACAGTACAATGAAACCATTATTTTATTTATATACAGAATGCTATTACAAGACAATCGCTCGAGCAGGTCTGCCGATGCGTCCGTTCGGCCTGTTTGAGCAGGGGGAGGAATTATTTCATGCTAGAATCTAATGTGTCCGTAATTACGGCATTTGCTATTTACCTGCTGGCAATGCTGCTCATTGGCGTATATTATTCACGCTCCCAGCGGCACCTGAGCGACTACATCCTCGGCGGTCGCAGCCTCGGTCCGTGGATTACGTCCATGAGCGCCGAAGCGTCCGACATGAGCGGCTGGATGCTCATGGGCGTGCCGGGCCTGGCCTACTCTACGGGCGTATCCGCGTCGTGGATCGCCATCGGCATCGCCATCGGCACCTATTTAAACTGGCATTATATTTCGCAGCGCCTGCGCAATTATACGGAAATCGCCAACAACAGTCTGACCATGCCGGACTACTTAAAAAACCGCTTCCACGACGACCAGAACCTGATCCGCATCATTTCGGCCGTATTTATCCTCATCTTCTTCCTGATTTATACGTCGTCGGGCTTCGTATCCGGCGGGAAGCTGTTTGAAACGGTCTTCGGCATGGATTACTTCTCAGCGCTGCTCCTCAGCGCCGGCGTCGTCGTCGTGTACACCTTCCTGGGCGGCTTCATGGCCGTCTGCTGGACCGACTTCATCCAAGGCTGCATGATGTTTTTGGCCATCGTCCTCGTGCCCCTCGTCGGCATGATCGTCGTCGGCGGCCCCGTCGAAACGATGACCCGCATCGCCTCCGATGCGCCGCAGCTGCTGGACATGGTGCCAGACTCGAGCACGGCCGGTATCATCGGCATCATTTCTTCCCTGGCCTGGGGCGTAGGATACTTCGGCCAGCCTCACATCCTCGTCCGCTTCATGGCTATCGGCAATCCCGATGAATTGAAGAAATCGAAGCACATCGCTATGACCTGGGTCGTCATTTCCCTGGCCGCGGCCGTTCTCGTCGGCCTCGTCGGCAAGGTCGTGCTGATCGACCCGCTGACCGGCGCCGATACGGAAAAGGTTTTCCTGGTCATGAGCCAGATGCTCTTCTCGCCCTTCGTCACCGGCTTGATTTTATCGGCCGTACTGGCGGCTATCATGAGTACGGCGTCGTCTCAGCTTCTCGTCACGGCGTCGGCCATTTCCAAAGACTTCTACCATACCTTTATCCGTAAGAACGCCAGCGACAAGGAATTGATCCTCGTCAGCCGCATCACCGTTCTCGTCGTCTCGGCCCTGGCCATCATCCTGGCCCTGAATCCAAACAGCTATATCCTTACCATGGTCGCCTATGCCTGGGCAGGCTTCGGCGCAGCCTTCGGCCCGACGATTCTCCTGTCCCTGTACTGGCGGCGCATGACGAAAAACGGCGCTCTGGCCGGCATCATCGTCGGCGGCCTGACCGTCCTCATTTGGAAGCAATTCGGCTGGCTGGGACTGTACGAAATCGTACCGGGATTCATTTTCTCCCTCATCGCCATCTACGTCGTCAGCAAGATGGACAAGGAACCAAGCCCGGAAATGCTCAAGGAATTTGACGAAGCCATTCATTTTAAACAAAAAATCACCATCTTAAAAGGTGATGAACGATAAGATTCTGCAAAACGTTGCCCTCTCGCCTGACGGCAACGTTTTGATATATCTTCAAATCAGACTATTATGTACAACTATGCGCAGGAGGAGGGCATACAATGGACTGGGAACTCTTATTTAAACCGCATATACTGCATCGCGGAGCAGAGTATTACCGCGATGCCGCCGTCGAGGATCTCAAAATTACAGACACGCAAATAACAGCTGTCGTCTTGGGAACGGAAGACTATGACGTTGAAATCGATATAAAAGACGGGATCATTGAGGCGATGTCCTGCACCTGCCCTTACGCGGCTGACGACAATAACTGCAAGCACATGGCCGCCGTCTTGTTCGCCTGTCAGGAAACAGAGGACCTCACATTGTCAGCAAAGCCCGATGAACCGGAATGGGGAAGCGAAGAGGAAGAAGATGATGTCTTAGACGACTGGAAAGCCGACGTTCTGCCTGATTTCCCCGGAATGACCTGCAAGCCGGACCAGGAAACCATCCTCGCTGAACTCATACACAACGCCGACGACCTGACGGTCCGCGCCTTTTTATACTCCATCTTAGAAAAAGATCCGGCCCTGCAGAACCGGTTCCGCATGCTCACGCAAAACGTCATGACCAAGGGCCTGCTGAAAGAATGGAGACGGGAAATCGACCGCATTTTCGCCGACGCTGGCTGGGATGACTATATAGATTATGAACAGGCCAGTTATTTTACAGGAGAGCTGTACTCTTTTTTATCGTCCCTGGACCAGCGTATATCCACAGCTACGGCAGACGGTATTTTTAAAACGGTAGATTACACCCTGTCGCAACTGCAAGCCACGGACATGGACGACTCCGACGGCGGGCTGTGGTGCTTGTTCGATTTCTGCTATCAAATCGTCGGCAAGCTGCTTCCCTACTGCACGGCAGAAAACCAGCTCCGCATCTTCGACTGGGCAGCCCGGCAGCTCGATTACACCCATAAGGACGGCCTATGGTATGAGCTGGCCCAGGACTGTGCCATGCAGTTTATCTTGCAGCAGTTCCCCGGCCCGGACTTTTTAGACAAAAAGCTGGCCTTGACCGATAAGGAAGTACAAAAAGCTGCCCGGCAGACAGATTTTGAAAACGTCATCTTGCCGCAAAAAATAAAAACCCATGTCCTTCTGATGGAGCAAAAAGGCTGTCCTGCCGAGGAACAAGCAGCTTATATTGCCCAATACAAACAGTACGGCAGCGTCTGCCTGCTGCTGAGTGAATTTTACGAATGGCAGCAAGACGACGCCAATGCGATTTCCGTCTTGGAGCAAGCCTACGCCGCCGACAGCACGCCGTCGTACATCGCCCGCGAATGCTGCGAAAAACTCAAGGAGTTATACAAAAAGACAGGAAATCAGGAACACTACCTCCAAATGCTGTGGGATTTAGCCCTGACCATCCACGTCGCCAACATCGATTTGTACAGGGAATTAAAGAGTCAGTATAAGCCGGAGGAATGGCGGGAACAACGGGAAAAAATCCTGACCAGCTGGGGAACCAATCCCTACGCCGGCCAACTATACGCCGAAGAAAAGCTCTACGACCGCCTCCTTTGCCACGTCCAAAAGCATTGCCGCCTGTCGGAAGTACAGCAATACGAATCCATCCTCAAAGAGAATTTTCCCGACGAGCTCCTTCAGCTTTACGAACACATCGTCACAGAGATTGCCGTCCAAGGCCTTGGCCGTCCGAGCTACGTCAAAATCGTACGGATTCTGCGCAAGATGAAACGCCTTCCCGGCGGGCCGCCCTTCGTACAGGCCCTCGTCAGTCAATGGCGGCAGCAGTACAAGCGGCGCCGGGCCATGATGGAAGAGCTGGATAAGCTGACGTGAGACGGCCCGCATAGTTGACGAAGAAGGCCTTCGTCTGCTAGTATCAATACAGAAAGGAGCCTGTCATGGATTTATCACTGCAATTAGGTCAAAAAATAAAAAGCTACCGCCTGGCCCGCGGCCTGACGATAAAGGAACTGGCTGAAGCGTCGCAAATCACGTCGTCCATGCTCAGCCAGATAGAGCGAGGGCAAGCGTCGCCGTCGCTGAATACGATTCGCCTCTTGTCCATCGCCTTGGACGAGCCGCTATACCGATTCTTTTTGGACAGCCCCGACATCCAAAGCGACGTCGTCCGCAAGGAAAACCGCCGTCAGCTCATCGACCAAGGCATTCATTACGAAGTCCTGACGCCGGACATGAACGGCACCATCGAAATGATGCAGCTTACCTTGCCGCCTAAGGCCAAGAGCTGCCAGGAACCGCTGGCCCATAAGGGAGAAGAAGTCGCTCTCGTCCAGGCCGGCACCGTCGAGCTGACCCTGAATTTCGAAACCTGCGTCCTCTATGCCGGCGACAGCGTGCGCATCAAAAGCGAAACGAAGCATACCTGGCAAAACGTAGGCGAAGAACCAGCCGTCGTCATCTTCGCCGTTTCTCCGCCGTCATTTTAACCTCATATACGACAACAACGCCGTACATCACACATCGGATGTACGGCGTTCATTTTTTGAATATTTTTTGCCCGTTAACGCTATTTCAACATTTTAAATTGCTTGTAATACCAAGCGGCAAATCCGCCCTGCAGCATATAGGCCAGAAGCTCGGCCAGTTCTTCTATATTGCCGTCCAAGTGGGAGTGGAAAAGCAGGCCTTTATCGCCGCATGCCGCCAAAATAGCGGATAAAACTAAAATGACAAATCCCAGCTTGGGAAAGGGCAACTCATGAAAAAGCTTCTTCCATGGCACCAGCCAAATCAGCGATACTAATACAGCCGCCGTATAAATGGATATGCCGCCATGAATGTATTGATGTCCCGGGATGGCATTCATCGCAATGAAGGTCGGGCCATGCTGATCCATTCCTGTCTGAAAGAAAATTCTGCCCCAGCTCATTTCCCGTCCCAACAGCAAAAGAAAATATCCAGCTCCTGACAACCATATCAGATGAAATTTCTGCCCTGCCGTTTTACGAAACAAGACGATGCAGAGCACGACATCACAAAATAAAACGATGTTCTGCAGTATTTCCAACGGGCCATTCTCCCAAGCCAGATGCTCCGGCATCACAAACGCCACGGGAACAATCAGCAAAAAATATACAACTATGCCGACTTTCAAAACCAATTCCGGCATCGAATTCCCTTCTTTCAACACAACCATTCTCCCTCCCGGCAGTTCAGCGAGACGCCGCTGTCATTTGTAAATATACTGTAAACATTTTATAAATATATCATAAACAACGGCCAACAGCAAGAACTTGGAGCGATAAAAAAAGAGCATCCTCATCAATTGCAGCGCTGACGCACAAAAACAAAAGGATGCTCTTATGTTATGTGAAATTATATCTTTACTTTTTTAAGGCTTCAAGCTCTTCCCGCAGCTTTTGGTTTTCCGCTTCCACCTCGGCTAACTTCTGCTGCAAGTATGCTACGCTGACTGCCGACGTCGGATCGTTTTCATCCGTCTGTATTCCGTTCACAACGCCCTGCCCTGCAAAGGCAACGCCGCCAATCGTCCCTGTCGGCACTTCCACGCGGCTGCCGTATATATTTCCTAAATCCGCACCGGAAGCCTGCACATGCTTCGCCGCTATGGTATTCGCCGTCACGTTGCCATCTTTCAGCTGGATGCCGTTCATATAGCCTTCCACATGGCGTCCCCTGTCGTCCGTATCCCACGTCAGAACGCCGCCGTTTCCATCGACCGTCGTTACGTCCGATTCCGTCACGCCGTTGCGCTTCGTCACGACGCGATGATAGGTCTTACCGTCAGCCGTATTTCCATAGGAAACAGACTGGTATTCATAGCTGGAAACGACATTAGGCTCCTGACTCGGATTTCTCATATCGGCAGCCTGCGCACCCATGACAGCACATAGCCCCATCACAGCCGTCATAATTATATTAGATACCCTTTGATGTCTCATCGTCAGTCATCCTTTCCGGTAATATTCTATTCTCTATTGGATTACGACCATTATATATCTGCCTATATATAGAAATCAACATTCGTTCCAAAAAGTTTATATGTACTGCTCGCACTTGCAATAATCGATTGGAACATGATTTTTGCACAGCAATTATTCTATTGACAAAGCAGTATAATAAATAGTAATATAATCAAAAATTATACTTATTATTAGGAGGTATCCCTTATGGCAAAGATCCTGCAAAAAAGCATTGCCGCCATCCTGCTCAGCGGAGCCATTTTATTCCCCTGCGCATCACACGCTATGGACTGGAACGATTACGACGAAAGCCCTCACTATGCACCGACAGCCATGCATCAAGGCTACTATCAAGTCGACCTGGTCGACACGCTCTCCATCGACGAATATGCGCCGCCCATTTACGTCCTGTCCGTCAATTCCTTCCTCGTCTCGCCCGACGGCACGACAAAAAACATCGGCCGTACAACCTATAAGCTGAATTACGAAACAAAAGAAGCCTGGCTCCTGACCCTGAAAAAACCAGAATGGTTCCCCATCACCACAGCCACCACCTCGTCCCGAGACCTTTTTAATAAGCTGTTTATAAAAGCTTATGGTATTCCGTTTATTGCCGATTAGGAATAAATAATAGAATAAATAGAAAACTCTTGCAAACTAACTATAAGCTATATTGCAAGAGTTTTTTCATATATTTGTTATACCAACGATGTATTTGTTCACATTAATCTTAATAAGGCTTAATCGCCACGATTTTCAAAGTGTTCTACATAAAAAAAGAGCAAAAAAACTTTTAAAGACTAAGCCATGATAAGGAAACCATACAAAATCCGCCAGCAAATGATACACGGCATTACAGATACTCTAACCCACTAAAGTCTTCACTAGTAAGCATTTGGTTGCCCATTTGCACCAGCAGCAGCATGAAAATCAGGAAATTGATAGGGAACTTTCCCAATAGCAACTCATCCAGTATCTATACATCGCTGCAATACATTGCGGTAGTGTCAAGTATTTTTCGCAAAATGGTTTGCAGGCCCTGATATGAGTGAAGT
>ERZ838577.2626-NODE-2626-length-19524-cov-2.457445_pt1 | contig 19524 bp, 14 predicted proteins | sample MGYA00519682_ERZ838577 | MGnify/ENA primary metagenome ERZ838577 (study PRJEB31850, sample SAMEA3708838) | human gut metagenome | biome: human gut; feature: human-associated habitat; material: faeces | place: China | collected 2014 ...
AACACTCTCTAACATATTGCGTGTCAGTGGACAATTGGTGACTTAGGCGGTTTTACCGGACAGCAATAATTACAAAAAAACGCGCACATACATATTACTGTTAACAATGCTTAAATCGCAGCATTATGCCGCATTTGTTGAGAAATTTTACGACCTTTGTTTATCAGTGTCACGATAATTACCACACAATAATCCAACCATATTTTTATGCACAAATTATTTTCGTTCCTGTTGGTTGCTGCTGCCATCTGCAACACGCCGCAGGCATGGAGCGCACAAAGCGTTCCATACACATCGGAACTCGGCACCCCCTACGGCATCAGTTCCGAATGGTATAACACCCGCGGAAACGGAACAAAAGCATGGAGCAACGTAACCGGAGATTTCGGAGGGCAATGGGGCAACACCGGTTGCACCAACGGAATACAATATGTCTATTCCGAGACCTCAGATGCCGACGCATGGCTCATATCCCCCGAAATATCGCTTGAAGCGGCCAAAGACTACTACCTCACCATTTGGGTGCGCACTGAATTTTCCCCCGAGAATTTCAGAGTGACCGTGGCGGAAGGGGACACTCCGGCGCAACAACGAGCAGGCACTGTGCTTATCGACATGAACAACGAGACTGTGATGGGACGATGGAAAAGACTGCGGAAGAGTTTCCGCGTCAACGAAACCGGAAACTATAATTTCGGCCTCAACTGCTACAGCAAGGCAAACCAGTTCACCCTGTATGTCACCGGATTCTCGCTCACAGAGGGTGACGGCACACACGCCGTCGAGGTTTTCCCGGCAGCCGATCCTGTCACCAAGGCATTGCCCTACAAAGCGGAATTTCCCGCCGACTGCACCCATTGGTCTGCCATCAGGGGAAGCTTGGCTTCCGGCCAGGGCGCATGGTATTACGACGAGGCAGACAACTCCTATGCATTCGTCGATCCCGACGAACAGGAAGACAACTGGCTCGTATCGCCGGCGCTCGATTTTACTGAAGCGGGCGACTACAAGATTTCGGTATCGGCCGAAAGTTTCGGAGTGCTCGACTGGTATCTTGGTACAGACCCGGCAGATCCGGCCACATTCACCACCCCGCTCGGAGGCACCTCCTATCCGGGGACTACTGGCGCCACCCTGGTAAGCGTTGACCGCCCGGGCACCTACCATGTAGGTTTCCACGCGCATGCCGAAAACGGGAGCACGATGGGATATGGTGTCTATGCGCTTAATGTGCGCATGGTCAAGGAGTGGCCGCAACCCGTTACCGATCTCCGCACTACCGTAGACCCATCAGGCGCGATGAAAGTGACGCTGCAATGGACCAATCCCTCCCTCACATTGAAAGGCAATCAGCTCGACGCGCTCACACATGTGGAAATCTACCGCGACGGCACACTCATTGACAACATATCAGATGCCGTCCCCGGAAAGAGCTGCACCTTCGTTGACGACAAGGTGGATGTGCCGGGCATACACACCTACAAGGTACTCCCCTACAACGCACTGGGTGCCTCCACGGAAGATGTGCGTGAGGTGGAGACAATGTACGTAGGTGGCGGAGCCGAACCGTTCCCCTACAGCTGGACCACCGGCTCGGAACGCGAGCACTATGAGGCACTCACAAAATGGATCACCCACAATCCGGCCGGAGAACCATATTATGAATGGAAGATCGACTTCGGCTGGCGCTACTGCTGGACCTCCATGAAACTGCCCGGCAAGCAGAACGACGATTATCTGGCCACGCCATACATCGCGCTCGAAAAGGGTTACTATAAAGTGTCGTTCGAGGTCAATGACCGCCACGCCAACTATGATTTCGGATATATCACCGACCGCGCGGACATACCGGGCACATTTGTCCCCGCTGCAAATTTCCGCATGTCCGACGTATGGAACAACCATGAGAATTCCGCCATCATAAACATACCTGCCGACGGCAACTACGCCATGGCATGGCACCATGTGGGCGGCACAGACGACAATTGCCGCATCGAACTGTATTCGATCAGAATGGAGAAAATCAATCCCCTCCCCGCCATAGCGGAAGATCTTACCGCCACAGCCGCACAGGATTTCTCACTGTGCACCGAAATCTCATGGACCAACCCGGCTATCGACAACGCCGGCAACCCGCTCGCGTCAATAACACGTGTGATACTTCTCCGCAATGCCGAACGCATAGCCGACTTCAAGGAAAATCTCTCTCCGGGTAAAAAAATGTCGTTCACCGACACGGATATCCCGCAGGCGGCGGAATACGAATATGCCGTGGAAGTATTCAACGAGAACGGCAAAGCACAGTCGCTTCCGGCTTCCGTGAAAGTATATGTCGGCAAAGGGGAAGCCATACCCTACGAAGCCCGGCTGCAGGGATGGACACGCCATAACCTCGACCGCGACAACTATGCCTGGGGCAATATGGAAGGGGGAGGAATTACGTTCTATTCCCGTTTCTCCGATTCCAACGACTGGGCAGTCTCGCCCCACGTATATCTTGAACCGGAAAAGGAGTATGAGATAGCCGTCGAGACCTCCACTATATCTGAATATACGGTCTACTGGGATCTCTGCACATCGCGCCAGACAGATCCCGCCTCCATGACGACACTTGAGACCATCACCATTCCTGCATCGGCCGAGCGCCACACCGACATTGTGCGCATCACCACATCTTCCGACAATACCGGCAGCCTCCCTGTATTTGCTCCCGGAAACCATATATTCGCAGCCCACGCCACAGGAATGGGAACCATAAACCTGCACAGCTTCAAGATAACAGAAGCCGAAAGCGGAGGTATCGATGCCACTGCCGTCGGCGACAGCGCCCGTATAACAGTCGATGGTGACCGGCTTACGCTGCCGGACGGCACAGAGACAGTCCGCATCTACGACATTTCCGGCCGCCTGCTCTCCTCCCCCGCCATTACCGCCGGTTCCATGACAATACCCGCCGCATCTCTCCCCTCCGGTCTCTCCATCATCGAAACGACAGGCTCCTACGGCACCGCCCGTCTGAAAATCGCCCGCTGATACCGAGGTACCCCCGTTCAGCTCCATAAAAAAGGTTGATCCACAGTCCGGTGGGTCAACCTTTTTTATAGTATTATATTGATATCCAACAAAATCCGGAGTTTCACGATCCAGACGTCACATCGCGGGAGCGGTGTAGCTGTTGAGGCGGAAAGCCAGAAGGGTGTAGTCGCGAAGGAGGGCTAGACAATCAAGACGGGCGCGGAGGAAGTAATTGGTCTCCTGCAAGTAATCAAGCAGCGACAGCTCGCCGCCGTCAAGTGCCTTGCGCAGGAGTGCCATATTGTTCACACCCTCCACAAGGGGGGAAAAACGTGCTATCTGCTCCTTGAGCGACGTGGCCGACGCATAATCCGCGGCAATCTGTGTCTCAAGCTCCACACGGCGTGCAACCAGATCGAGACGTGCCGCCAGGCCGAGTTGATCAGCCGCGGCGACAGCATGTCTGCGGGAATATACCGGAAGCGACACGCCCACGGAAAGGCCGTTGAAATGAGTGCCCTCCTCAAAGGCATGTACATACCCCAGACTGAATCCCGGAAGCCTCTGCGCCTTAGCCACAGCCACATTGGCATTCTCCGCTTCGGCTATGGCCGAGTAATAGCGCAGCTCAGGCGCGTTCTCAACAGCGGCTGTATAATCCCCCGCCGAAGCCAGTTCCACATAAGGGAAATCTACAAGCTCCATCGCGTCCTCCACCGCTGCCGAATTCGGCGCCATGGAGATAAGATCGGCTTTTACGGCATTCATCTCCGCACGCGCCTGCTCAAGCTCTGTGGCGGAGCGGATCTCCTCGATCTTCATCTTGTTCACATCGAGTATGGTGGTCTCCCCCATCTGCCAGGCACGGTCATACTCCTGCCGCAGCCGTGTCATTGACTCATGCACTTCGGTCAGAATCTCCACCTTCCGACGCGCGGCAAGAAGCTGAAGCGTGTTCTCAGCAGCCTTCACCTGCAGCTGGCGGAAGGTCTCGTCAAGCTCGAGCCTGCCGGCTGTGGCAAGCGCCGCCGCGGCACAGCTGCGCGCCCCGTATGCTCCCGGCCAGTCGAAAGCCTGCGAGAGCGAACCGCTCCACTTGTTGTCGGCGGGACCGGCGCTCCATAGGCGCTCGAATTCCACCTCCGGATTTTCCAGTACATTTTCGGCGCGCATGCTCTCCACATTCGCCTGCAGACGCGCCTGTTCGGCACTGTACGACGGGGCGTCGGCGGCTATACGGCGCACTATGTCGGAGAACTGCCCCTGGGCATCCGCCGCATGCACACCGAGTGCGATCGCACCGGAGGCAAGGATATATTTCAGAAAACGTATGTCAATCATCTGATATTTCATTTCTTAAGTAACTGGTCAAAATTATTTTAATGTTTGTTCGAGAAAAATTTTGTGAAGATTTTTCTTGACGAAGAAGGAGTGTAGCGGGCTACACGACTGATGAGGAGAGGAAAAGATTCCAAAATTTTGCCGAAGAAACATTGAAATAATCTGACCGGTAAATAAAATAATTTTGAACTGTTACTTAACATCAATCCACAATGAAAAAACTATTATTAAGCACAATCGCAATATTAGCCGGAATTTTCACACAACATGCCGAGGCTAAAGATCTCGTGGCATATTTCTCTGCCCAGGGCAATACCAAAGCTGTAGCAGAACTCATCGCGGAGCTGACCGGCGCGGACATATATCGTATCGAGGCCGCCGAACCATACGCTCCTAACCCCTATGACGACAGCGACCGCATACAGAACGAAGCCTACAACGACCTGCGTCCGGCCGTAGCGGATGCACCTTCGCAGCAGTGGATAGACCAGTATGACCGCATCTTCATCGGCTCTCCATGCTGGTGGCATCAGCCTGCAATGGTAGTGTGCACATTTCTTGAGAGCTACGATCTGAGCAAACATGTGATAGTGCCGTTCTTTACCTACGGTGCCACCACCTACCTCAATGAATCCATGCAGAAGATCTACAAGTGCACTCCCAACTCCGTCCATATTCCCGCCACGCTGCCGGAAGATCTTGATCCTGAGGACATCACACGTCCCGGGCGTCCCGACGATGCCGGAATAGAAATGCCCGGAAATGCAAACGGGGTAGAAAGATGGCTTTCGCGTCTCGGAATTGCAGGAATAGAGGATACCGCATATGACCCCTCCGGAAATGTACGCATATACACTGAATCTGGGACAGTACGCATTGAACTGCCTGAGGAGATGAACCCCAACACGGTAGAGATATACGATATGGCCGGTACTCTGGTCAGGAGAATGTCTGATGAACTGGAATACTCCGTCAGCGTACCTGCAGGCTCGGTATACCTTCTGTCAATGGTGTCGGAAGCGGGAAATATCCGGATAAACAGGAAGCTCGTCTCCGAATAGTGCGTGCCCTGTCCCACTGCCCGTGATACCATCTCGGCAAAACAGCAACAGTTCCCAATAACATAATTTGACGCTGAACATATGAAACCTGTATTAAAACGAATTTCAATAATATCACTCATAGTCATGGCAAGCAACATAATGTCAAGATCACAGGAAATCTACGATTACGCCAGCAATCCGTTCGGACTTGTATACCGCGATGCAATTTCTGAGAACCGCGAGGGGGAAGTCAACATACATCCGGTACGTTATACCCTGAACGGCAACGAAATCGCGGCAAACGTATACACTCCTGCCAATTATGATCCCTCAAAAAAATATGCCGCAGTGGTGGTGTCTCACCCCAATGGAGGCGTTAAGGAACAGACAGCCGGCCTCTATGCGCAGCGTCTCGCCCGGCAGGGCTATGTGACCATCGCGGCCGACGCCTCATATCAGGGAGCGAGCGGGGGCACACCCCGTAATCTCGATATACCCCAGAACCGCATCAACGACGTGCGCGGGATGGTGGACTACATTTCGCAGTATCCGGGGGTAGATCCTTCGCGCATCGGTGCGCTCGGCATATGCGGAGGCGGGGGATATACTTTTGCTGCCGCACAGTCCGACAAAAGAATAAAAGCCGCGGCAACACTCAGCCTGTTCAACACCGGCCGTGTAAGGCGCCTGGGATATCAGGATTCACAGATGACTACCGTGCAGGAACGTCTGAAACGAGCCTCCGAGGCACGTGAGAAATTCGCCATGACCGGAGAGACCGGATATGAAGGTCCTGCCGGCACGCAGACGCGCCAACAGATAGAGGAAGCAATGAGCCACCTTCAGCCCGGCACGCTCTATCACGACGGACTGGAATATTACGGAATAACCCACGCACATCCCAATTCCGTAAGCCGCTACACCACAGCCAGCCTGATGGATCTGATGACCTGGGATGCCACCACATATGCAGATCTCATCGAGTGTCCTTACAATATCCTGCATCTCTTCTTTTGTCAGGATTATAATGTCAGGAAGCAAGTCCGACTCCGATTACATGAGCCGCGAGGCATATGTCAAGGCTACAGCAGCACGCGACAAAGAATATTTCGTGATTGAAGGAGCATCGCACATACAGACATATTATGTACCTGAATATGTGGATGCCGCCGTTGGCAAACTCACTGAGTTCTTCGGTAAAAACCTATGAAAGACAAGCTACACATATGATCCGTACCATATGCTCAGTAAGCATCGCCATTATCTCGATGCTTCTTACCTCCTGCGGTAATATGACGCAGGACAAACAACCAGACAATACAGATGTAGGGAAATATATGTCCAAACCGGGAAAAACCGCAACCGGTCCAAAATCAGTATTGATTCTTTCGTCAAGTCCCCGGCGCGGAGGCAACAGCGAGCAACTGTGCCTACAGTTCAAAAAAGGAGCGGAAGAGGAAGGTCACAGGGTGGATATGATAAACATCAACGACTATGATATCCGCTATTTCAGCCAGACTGAATATGACCGCCAAGCCTCCGCCGCGGAGACCGACGACGCTGCCGACATCATAGCGAAAATGAAGAAAGCCGATGTAATCGTGCTCTCCTCCCCGGTATATTTCTACAACATGACAGCACAGCTCAAGGCGCTGATAGACCGCACATACGGACATGAGAAAGATCTCAGGGAAAAAGAGTTCTACTATATCGCCACATCCACCGACCGCGATGAAGAAGCCACCGACGGGGTGTTCGAGGCATTCCATGGATTTACCCGCTGCCTGTACGGCTCGATCGAACGCGGTGTGATCCGAGGCAACGGCGCCCGCAACCGGGGCGATATAGACTCCCATCCCGCAATGCAGCAAGCATACGAGATGGGGAAAGGGGTATGATATTCCGAACCTGACATATGGAATATTTTTATGGCTGTGTATCAAAAATCGCGATTCTTGACACACAGCCATATTTATGTGAGGATGGTAACCTAAACGGCCTGAGCCTTCACCGCCATCCTACATATCTCTGTAATTTTCATTTCACTGGTGCGAACTGGTCTTTTCCGACACCGCAGACCGGGCATACCCAGTCATCGGGAAGATCCTCAAACGATGTTCCAGGTGCGATACCGCTGTCGGGATCACCTACTGCCGGGTCATATACCCAGTCGCAAACCTCACATACATATTTATCCATAGCTGAAACAATTTATTTTAATCGTTACGGCGACATTATTGTCACCAATTTATCAACACACAGATTCATAATATAGTTCAGCATGGAGACATAATTAGCCATGAGCCCCGACGGTTCTCACCAGGTGTTTTATACCTTTTCGTATCGTGCTCCATTTCGGGAATATGGCTGACGGACGCACTTCTCCGTAACCCACAAGAATCACCAGCAACGAGGCGAGCGCAACCATAAGCAGCCATCCATAAATCTCCTTCATTGACACCACCAGAGCCTGTGTCTGCACCATCCCGTACAGTTGTCCGAAAGAGAGACCGGAGACCGCCGGGTTGAAGTCCACGATGTTGCTGCCCGCGAGCATTGCATTCCTCGCCATCACATGGCGCAACCACTCCCCTATAAGTGCCGGACCGAGAGTGGCGCCCATCACCGCTCCGGTAAAACCGTTGATGGTAAGTGCCTGCGGAAATACCATGAACGGCAATCCGCTCTGAACTATGGAGGTCAGAAATACTATAGATATTATTACCGACGCCACTCCCCTGGCAAACAGTGGAATGAAAAGCATCTCTTTCTCCACCCCATAGTCTATGAAGAAATAGAAATAGGCGAGATAGACAGCTGCAAGCGCAAAACCGATGGCCGTCATTGTCTTATACCTCCATTTCCGCAATGCGAAAGTGAAATATGTAAAGGCGCATCCCACTATGATCCCGGCAAAAACATACCAGTTGAGATCAATCAGATTGGTATCGTCGAATCCGAGTATATTGGCCGCATAACTGTGTTCAAACACATGCTCGGTGGCCAGAAGTGTGAAAAATACGAGGTATATGCCTGTTGCACGGATCACATTCCGGTTTCTCATTGCCGCCAGACTTATATACGGGTGATGCAAAAATGTAGCGCGCCAGAGGTTGATGCCAAGACATGCGGTGCCGGTCAGAACAGCCCCACGGATCTCTATGGCGTCCCACCAGTCGAAATAATTGCCGTAGACACAGACAAACGTAAAGCATAGCATGAAAATGCTCCATAAAACCGCTCCGATCCAGTCTATACCAAGAAGAGGGATGAACATCGGCGCACGCACCGGCCTCACAAGTATCATCACCATAAGCATCATCAGTGCAAGAAGTCCGGTCATGATCCAGTGCATATACTCCCATTGCGAAAAGAATGCCGTATACACTGTGGCGATACCGCTCAACTGTATCATACTGTCTACCACGATATATACGTAGCAGAAAAATATAGCCATGTCGCGCACAGGAGTGAGCCACAGCTGTATGGTGGAGTTGCATGCGAAAGTGGCCTGCATTCTGAACCATCCCGCCACGAAACATGTGGCCACAAGCACGGGCACACTCGCGGTATAAGCGCATATCAAGTTAGCGGCAATCAGCACAATCGCCGATGCAAGCAACTGGGTTCGGGTGGAGAACCGGAATTTTATACGGAACATCACGGCGAAATTGATCGCCATACCAACCAGGGAGGCGTAACCTGCCATCAGGATATCTTCCTGCATCAATGCCGTCGTGCCAACCATCTCGGAAGCGGCTGCAAGATACACCCCACCCGAAAACTGCACTATCAGCACGAAAAAGATGAAAAGCCAGGGTTTCAGCCTTCTGGGAATATAATTCGGGACATCGGGAATATCGAATGCCCCCGGCGTAGCATGCCAGTCTGCCATATCAGTATTTTACACGACATTCCACATTCATTCCCGCGCGCAGCCTGCCCATATCTGCGGCATCGTTATCCCCCGAGAATTTTATCCTGACAGGAATACGTTGCCGCACTTTCACGAAATTCCCGGCTGAATTATCCTGAGGGATAAGAGACAATGAAGCTCCGGTGGCCGTGGAGATAGCCTCCACCTCCCCATGAAACATTACATCGGGGATAGCGTCTACCGTGATTTCCACCTTGCTTCCGGGATTTATATGACGGAGCTGCGTCTCCTTGTAATTGGCGGTAACCCATACGTCGGCGGAATCTACAATATCGAGGAGTGTCTGACCCGGCTGCACAAGCTGTCCTACCTGTATCTCTTTCCGCGAGGTAAATCCGTCGCAGGGAGCCGTTATGACGGTATAGCTCAGATTTAGCTCCGCCGTCTCGAGGAGTGCATTGGCAAGGTCGATAGCCGCCTCCGACTGTGATATACGCTGACGGTTCACATCCACCACTGTGGATGTGGCTTTCCGCTGACGGGAAAGCATCTCGAAGCGAGCCTTTTTCGCCTCATAATCGGTTTTAGCCCCGTCATATTGCTGACGTGTCACTGCATCGCGCTCAAGCAGTTTCTCATATCTCGCCAGGTCTGTGGCCGCAAGATCCATCAGCACTTTGGCCTCCTCTATCATTGCCTCGCTGACAGCTACATTGGCCGAGGCAGACGACACGGAACGGTCTGCCACATCCTTTCCGGCCAGTGCATTCTGATAGTCGGCACGCGCACGCGCCACATTGAGCCGCATGTCGGCATCGTCTATTATCACCAGTGTGTCACCTTTTTTTACCTGCTGATATTCTTTAAAACGTATTTCCTTTATATATCCCTGCACACGGCAGTTCACAGGTACGATCTGCTGGCATATCTGCGCGTTGTCCGTGAATTCCACATTGCCGAGATGAATGAATCTGCAGCCCACCCACACGGCAGCCGCTGCTATTACAGCTATGGTAATTATATAGGAGAGGATTTTTTTTATCACGATGTCTCATATCTTTCCGGTAGTAAATAACAACTTATAGTAATAATAAATAATGTTGATGCGCGAATTCACGAGTTTCTGTTCCGCATCGAGTTTTGCATTCGCGGCATCGAGCATATCGGTTATCAGCGCCATATCGGCCGAATAGCGTGTAGACGTCACATTGTAATTGCGTTCGGCGAGCTCCACGCTTTTCTGCTGCGTCTTCAGCTCCTCATATGCCTCCAGATAACGCACATGGTCGGAAGCCACGGCAAGCGACACATTCTCGCAGGCGGCATCGTATTCCTCCAAGGCGTGCCGGGTGGCTATGCGGCTTTTGGCCAGAGACCGGTTGCTTTTATATAGTGATGAGATGTTGATCCCCACATACCAGTAACTGAGATTACGGTTTATGGGAGGAACCTCCACAAGAATAGGCCCGTCGATGCTCCATCCGGCCTTTATGCCGATCTTGGGAAGCCGCTCCGACTTCACAAGCGCCTCTGAGGTGCGGCATATGTCAATACCAGAACGTGCAAGGCTCAACGACGGGGAGTTCGTCATCGCCTCATTCCGCCACCATGCGGCATCCTGCACCGGAAGCGAACGGGCAAGGATGGCGGTATCCGGTTCCACCACCGTTCCGGCAGGAAGGCCGGCCGTAGTCACAAGATTGTTGTTCAGAATGTCAAGCGTGTTGTTTATTCTCACAAGCTGCAGCCGCAGATCGGATATAAGCAGCTCATAGCGCGTAATGTCGTTCTGGAGTGCGGTACCCTGGTCATATCGCGCACGCATATCCTCAAGCACCTTGTCGGCAGCCGCGATATTGCTTTCCACTACCCGGCGCAGGTTCTTGTACTTGTATATGTCCAGATAAAATCCGGTAAGACGGAAACGGATATTGTCGCGCTGAAAATCGGTGGCATACCTTGCCGCCGTTGACTTAAGTCCGGCAAGCTCTATGGCATTTGTCACTGCCCCGCCGGTATATACCGGTTGTGTTATATTCAGTGAGAGGCCGTTTCCGAAATGCGGGATAGGTGCTTTCTGATAATCGCTTAAATTCCGTTTTGTGGTAAAACCGTCGCCGATATAGCTGAATGACAACGAGGCGTCAATATCTGGAAGGCGCCCGGCACGCGCGACACTGATTTCACGCTCGGCTTCCGACTGCGAGGTGAAAGATGGGCGGAGTTGGGCGCTCGCAGTCTCGGCAGTCTCGAAAATCTCCTCAAGAGTGATTACCGATTGACCGTAAGAGCACACTCCACCGCTCGACAAGGCCACAGACAGCAACCCTGTGAGCAATCGATGATTGTTCATAAGTAATATCTGATAAAAAATACGGGATTTATTTCAGTCTCTGATTATGACTGAAAACAGCTCATTCACATGCAGACAACAATGGAGCTGTACTTTTCCAGTTTTCAAGATGCCCCCAGTTTTTTACGGCGGGGTCTGCGATTTCAATCGGTTGTGATATGTAGTTCATTTACTGGCAACTCTTTATGAATTGCACTGCAAAATTAGCAAAAAATATCGAAATAGCGGGTCGCCAAGTGAAAGATTATTTTGGAGACGCCCCGGATGAACCATTATGACACACCCGCATATGTCGGTCGTTTACCCGTGATACCGGGTTGTTAACCAGTCTCGTTAAACTTTTCATGCACTTCATATCTTATTTAAAAATAAGTTCCTTTAAATTTTCAGTCGCATGAACATCAGACTTCTTTTTAATTCAAAAACGGCTGTGACAGCGCTTGCCGTCACGATGGCTCTCGCAGGATGCAGCGGCACAAACAAAACAGCCGGCACAACATCCGTTGATAATCCCACCCATGAACAGAAAGGCAAAGGGGGAGGCGGCGGACCACAGTTAGGTAAACCGGGGGGAGGACCGTCAATCGACAAGTCGGGCGACGCATATCTGCAGGCCATGATCAAAGAGGTTGTGCCTGAATTCAAACAATTCGAATACAAAGACAAGGCAACCGGAAAGTCCATAAAATACAATCTCTTCATACCTGACACGGCCAGGGTGTCTGAAAAAGTTCCCCTTGTACTCTTTATGGCAGACGCGAGTACGCCGGGCGATAACGTCACTGCACCGCTCACACAGGGATACGGCGCTCAATTTTGACGCACCTCCTTGTTTCTGTCCGGATGGAGAGGGTGCCGCCAGGGAGGCAATAGACACCCGCCTGCCATTACATAGGGGATCAGTAGTTTTCCACGCGACGCTGGAAATAACCCTGCGGCTTGCGGCAGATAGGACATGCTTTGGGAGCGTCTTTGCCGACATGGATATAACCGCAATAGCGGCACTGCCACTGGGTGGTGGCATCGGGATCGGAGAAGGTCTGGCCGGCTTCGAGACGGGCGAGGAACTTGAGGTATCGCGCCTCATGCGCCTGCTCCACGATAGCCACGTTGGCAAACAGGTTGGCGATGGAGGTGAACCCCTCCTCACGCGCTACCTGCGCGAACTCCACATACATGGCCGACCACTCTTCATGCTCCCCCATCGCAGCCTCGCGCAGATTGCGTGCGGTATCCCCCACCGGACCGGCAGGATATGCAGCGGTAATCTCGAGCATACCTTCGTCAAGATAAGAGAAAAACATTTTCGCATGCGCGAATTCCTGTTCGGCCGTCTCCATAAAAATAGCCGCAATCTGTTCGTAGCCTTCCTGACGGCCCACATCTGCAAAAATGGAATAACGGTTACGTGCCTGTGATTCACCGGCAAATGATTTCAGCAGATTCTGCTCGGTGCGGGTTCCTTTTATATTGTTCATAAGATATCCGGATTGTTAATCTGTTACTAAAACAACGAGGGGATGAAACGGGCGCAGGAACACGCTTTCCGGCCGCTCATGCCCTCTTGTTATAGAACATGGCCGATATTGCATTTGTTCGTCCGCGGCCAATGAAAAACTGCGTCGCACAGATGGTGGTTATGGTGTAATTTCTTAACTTTGCATGAGAATAGGCTTTAGGCCAGACCACCACTACAGTGACTATATAATGAGAAACAAAATAGGATACGCCGGACGCGCCTTGGCGCTCGGCACAGCGTTGACAGGCGCCATATGTATGTGCGGGCAGACGATGCTCTTCCCCGCAGGTTCGCAAAGCGCTGTCCTGCCCGACGCGAGAGGATATGCAGCACGCGGAAACATGATGGCCAACGACGCCAATGTCCGCGGGGCTGTCGACCAATACACACAGGCACTCCGGCTGCTCCCCGAGGGGGAGGGAAGGGAAGGTGTGCTGTGGGACAACACCGTGGCCTCCCTCGCCATACCAGGCACAGACGCGATGGGAGCCGTGGAAGATTTCATCGACAATTATCCCGCATCCCCTCGCCGTGAACTCGCCATGCTCGCCATCGGCGACATTCTTTACGACCGCGGAGAGTGGAACGCCGCCCTCAGGGCATACATTTTGGTGGATACTGAGGCACTGAACCCCTCGGCGGTGGAAGACCACACGCTGCATATGGGATATTGCCTGCTGAAAGCGGCGCAGTTCGACAGGGCACGCTCCATGTTCGAGTCGCTCACCGGCACCCCCCTCGCCAACGACGCCCGCTTCTATCTGGGCTATATCTCCTATGTGAAAGGGGAATACGCCGACGCACGCCGCGATTTTGAAGCTGTGGACCGCACCGCAGGGATGCCCGCGGCAATGGCCGACTACTATCTCGCGCAGATAGCCTATATGCGCAAAGATTATAAGCAGGCCGCCACACTGGCCCGGCGCGTTGCAGCCCTGCAGGGAGTGGAGCCTGAATTCGAGTACGAGGCCCTGCGTGTGGCAGGCGAATCGCTCTATGAGCAGGGAAAGGCGAAAGAAGCCTTGGAATACCTCGACCGCTATGCGGCAATATGCCCCTCGCCACGCATCTCGGCGCTCTACATCCTCGGTGTGGAAGACTACAACCAGGGACGCTGGAAAGAGGCAATCGAGCGCCTTACCCCCGTCACCGAAGACCGCGACGTCATGGGGCAGAGCGCATACCTGTTCATCGGACAGAGCTACATGCATCTCGACAATTTCAACGCCGCGGCAATGGCTTTTGAAAAGGCCAACCATACAGGCGGAGACCCCAAAGTGCAGGAAGCCGCCCTCTACAACCTCGCCATAGCACGCATGCAGGGTGGGAAAACACCGTTCGGCAATTCCGCCGGACTGCTTGAGGAATTCCTCGAGCGTTTCCCGAATTCGGAGTATGTGCCTCTCGTGGCCGACTACCTCGTGAAAGGCTACATGACCGACAACAATTACGAAGCGGCGCTCGAAGCCGTCGACAAAGTGCAGCACCCAAGCGACGCCGTGCTCGCCATCAAACAGATGGTGCTCTATTCGCTCGGCACCCGCGAGCTGCAGCGCTCGCAGCCCCGCGCCGCACTCGGCCATCTGAGAGAAGCCTCCCGCATGGAGCGCCTAAGCCCCGAGGTAGCCGCCGAGGCCACCCTCTGGATGGGAGAATGCCAGTATAAACTCGCCGAGTATGCCGACGCCGTAAAGAGCTACAACAGCTATCTGCGCCAGTCATCAGGCTCACCCCGCAACCGGGCGCTCGCATATTACGACTTGGGCTACGCCCGCTTCGCGCTGAAAGATTTCAAGGATGCCAAAAGCGATTTCCGCAAATTCCTGAAACAGCCCGCCGGCGCCGAGAAACATATGATAGCCGACGCATGGAACCGTCTGGCCGACTGCGACTACTATACCCGCAACTTCACCGAGGCCGCCGAAAACTACCGCGAGGCATACGAAGCGAATCCCCAGGGAGGTGACTACCCCGTGTACCAGCAGGGCATAATGAAAGGCCTGACACGCGACTACGAGGGTAAGATCGAGACCCTCAACGAACTGATGACAGAATTCCCCGGCTCGCCGCTCGTGCCTACAGCCCTCCTCGAAATCGGCGAGAGCTATGGCGAACTCGGCCAGGAGGGACGCGCCGTGGAGACATATACAGCACTTGTGAGCCGCTACCCCTCCACCGACCAGGGACGCCAGGGACAGCTGATGCTCGCCATCACATACCTCAACAGCGGCAACCGCAGCCGCGCCATCGACCACTACCGCAAAGTGGTGGAGATGTATCCCTCATCGGAACAGGCGCGTGTGGCTGCCGAAGACCTCAAGCAGCTGTATGCCGACGAAGGGCGCATCGACGAATATGTATCGCTTATGGAACGTGTGCCCGACGCACCACGCATAGAGACCGCCGAACTGGCCGAGCTTACCCTGCAGAGCGCTGAAAAGGCCAAAGAGAGCGGCAGGGAGGCCGACGCCCTGCGCCTCGCCACGGAAGTGGTGGAGCGCTTCCCCGACTCCCCCCAGGCCGTGGACGCCCTCACCATCAAGGCCGAGGCTGAACTGGCGAAAGGGGATGCCGAAGCGGCGCTCCTCTCATACCGCGCCCTCGAGCAGAAAGCCTCATCGGCACACTCGCTCAACAAGGCACGCATGGGGATAATGCAGGTGAGCCGCGACATGACAGACTACACCACCGCACTCAAGATGGCCGACCTTCTTCTCGGCTCGTCGGCTCTGGGAGCATCAGAACAGGCCGAGGTGGCCTTCACCAAGGCGCTTGCCCTCAACGCTACCGGCAAGGGAGAAGAGGCCGTGGAGATATGGGAAAAACTTGCGAAAGATCCCGAGACACTCAACGGCACCAAGAGCGCCCTCTATCTCGCCCAGTACCATTTCGACAAGGGACAGAACGACAAAGCGCTCAAAGAGATCAACGCACTCATTGACGCCAACCCGCCCCACGACTACTGGCTCGCCAGAGGATTCATACTCCTGAGCGACATACTGCGCGCCAAAGGGGAAACCTTCGAGGCTGACGAATACCTGCGCTCGCTCAAAGAGAATTATCCCGGCTCCGAGCCCGACATATTCCGCATGATCGACGAGCGACACAGCGGCAACTAACCTACCCCAACAACCAGCTAATTCAATCAAGTTTTGCGATACAACATATTGACAGCCGCCATACTGGCGGCAACAGCAGGGAGCGTAGCCAACGCGCAGCTCAACAAAGAGATTACAATCGAGCGCGAGATTGTGCCTGAAGTGCGCGCCGCATCCAGGCTCGACATCTTCCCCAAAGCGCTTACCATCAACACGTCGGCCACAGACCTGCGTTTCATGGACCATACAGCCCCGAGCGCGCTCACTCCCGGGCTCGACATACTGTCGCCGGCCACTACCACAGCCGCCATCGCGCAGACACCCTACCGGGGATATCTCGACGCCGGATACTTCCCCGCGGCCACCGTGGGTGTATCCGCCGGATATGCCGCCGTGGCGTCGGACCGCACCAACCTCAACGTTTGGGGGCAGTTCAACAACCTCTCCTACAAGAAAAGCCCATATGCCGACCTTGAGAAGATCACATACAAACAGCTGTATGGCGCACTCGGCGTGAACTTCGCCCAGCATATCGGGGAAGCGGGAATACTCTCCGTATCCACCGATTTCGCATACCGCGGTTACGACAACCTCGACGCGCTTCTTGAGAACAGCGTGTCAGACGCATCAGACAGGATCAAGACCGGACAAGGCACACTGAAATGGAACATCGGCGCAGGATGGAACGGCCACAACACCACCGGCCTGAAATATCATGCCGACCTGAAATTCGGCATCTTCAATTTCACGAAAACACCCGTTGCCGTGAACGCCTTCGCCGCACCCGGTTACAGTACAGGCAATTTTGAAGTGGCTCCGGTGCATGAAAGCAGTTTCGCGGCGGCGTTCGGCGCGTCACAGACCATCGGCGACGACCACAGAGCCGGCGTAGAGCTGTCGGGAGACTTCGCGCACTACAACCATTTCCGCGACCAGTCTGTATCGGTCCTTGAGGGAGCCACCGCCAAAGACGCCCGGGCCGACGCCGAGGCAAAGACCATCGGACTGGTAACTCTCGCGCCCTATTACCGCTACTCCCCCGTGGGAGGGTTAGTCAGCCTCAAGGCCGGAGTGCGGGTGGATCTTTCCGTAAACTCGGGCAAGGCCGTGCATGTGGCTCCTGACATCCTCTTCGGCCTCAATCCGGCCAGCGGATTCGGCGCATGGCTCCGCATCGACGGCGGCGAGCACATGAACCGCCTGCAGGAACTCAGCGAATTCACCCCATGTGTCACCTCTGATGGCATACCGCAACTCAGGAATACCTGTCAAAGGGGAGCTCGGCCTGCGCATCGGCCCGTTCAAGGGAGCCGCCCTTACACTTGATGTGGCATATGCAGCCGCCAACTCATGGCTGATGCCAGCCTTCGAGGAGGAGACAATGCAGATACTTTTCAACACGCAGGATCTCCGCTCATGGAAAGCGGGTGTGCACGCCACATGGGACTACCGCTCCATCGTATCGCTTGAGGCCGGATTCGAGACCCTCCTCGCCAACGACCGCGACCGGGCATGGTTCAACTGGCTCGACCGCTCGCGCAGCCGCCTGACAGCCTCGGTGAGCGTACGCCCCATATCACAGCTCACCATAGACCTCGGCTACACCATGGCGCTCCACCGCCGCATGACACTCATGTCGGCCGACGCACCAGATACCCCCCGCGGGGAATTCGATCTCAAAAACCGCAATCTGCTCAACGTAGGAGCCTCTTATGCCATCACGGACGCCTTCAGCGTATTCGCGCGAGTTGAAAACATACTCAACGACAAGGCATACCACGCCGTCGCCGTGCCCTCGCAGGGAATCACGGGAGCGATAGGGTTCGGATGGAAATTCTGATCACCCACAAGCACGATGCCATGCAGATAAAGCCCCGCCTGCTCCACGAGACCGCGGAAATAGCGCTCACAGAGATAAAACGGTTCCTCGAGCCGCGCCTGACCGAAACACTGTCGCTGAGGCGTGTGACCGCACCCATGTACCTGCCTACCGACTCCCCCCTGCTCGACCGCCGGTTTCCAGGCGCCGTCATCAGGCTCAAAGGAGCCGACCAGACGGTGGAGATCGTAGGCTCGCTCGACGTGTGGCTGCGCGGACAGCTCGCCCGCTACGACATAGCCCCGGGCTTCGGCGTCTACACCATAATGAACGCCCTGCGCCCCGATCTGCCGGAAAACAGCACCTCTGCCCCCCACATCGCCGCATGGGCATGGCAGCAGGCTGTCGACACCGTGGATGGCGGAGAAAAACTCCTCGCCACATATGCCCGCAAGCTCCACCATCTGCTCGTGGACACGGAGAAGATGGTGGTGAACCTGTTCCCGCATATGCATCCTACCTTAGGGAAAGAGCTGAAAATCATACATGAGACACAGCTTGCGGAAATGTATCCGGAGCAGACGCCGGAAAGGAGCCTCTACCGTCACATGCACCCGGGGAAGCACCAGTCGGACGAGACAGACAGTCCCGCTCCCATCTTCCTGCTTATCAGGGATCCCCGGCCGCTGCTGGCGCTCGGGGAGATCTGGACATGGAACCGGATACTCGGCAAACCCGTATGCATCGCCGACATAGCCTCATGGCCTGCCGACAGGATAGCCGGCCCCTCAGTGGGAGGAAACATCTACAGGGGCACTCTCGCCCTCCAGATACTACAGCAGGACAAGATGCTCTGAAGACTACAATACCTACACCACTGCACAAGAAAACCCAAACGTATTACAAATGCGCATAGACATACTTACCGTACTACCCGAGATGTTCGATTCACCCCTCGGCTGCTCCATACTACAGAGAGCACAGAACAAGGGGCTTGTGGAATTTCATATACATAACCTGCGCGACTACACCACAAACAAGCACCGCAAGGTGGACGACTACCCTTTCGGAGGGGAAGCCGGCATGGTGATGCAGGTGGAGCCGATAGACCGCTGCATCTCCTCGCTGAAAGAACAGAGGGAATATGACGAGGTGATTTTCACATCGCCCGACGGTGAGAGGTTCGACCAGCCTATGGCCAACCGCATGTCGCTGATGAACAACATCATAATACTATGCGGCCATTACAAAGGGGTGGATTACCGTGTGCGCGAGCATCTTATAACAAAAGAAATCTCGATAGGCGACTATGTGCTCACCGGAGGCGAACTGCCGGCAATAATAATTTCCGACGCCCTGGTGCGCCTCATTCCCGGAGCCATAGGAGACGAGCAGAGCGCACTCTCCGATTCTTTCCAGGACAGCCTGCTCTCCGCCCCTGATTATACGCGGCCGGCCG
>ERZ838577.2652-NODE-2652-length-19347-cov-3.868184_pt1 | contig 19347 bp, 10 predicted proteins | sample MGYA00519682_ERZ838577 | MGnify/ENA primary metagenome ERZ838577 (study PRJEB31850, sample SAMEA3708838) | human gut metagenome | biome: human gut; feature: human-associated habitat; material: faeces | place: China | collected 2014 ...
GAGACAAGAAACGTTTTACAGTACGTAAAATGTCAGGTACTGTAGGTGTAGAAAGAATTTTCCCGATTGAGTCACCGGCTATCGATAGCATTGAAGTGAACAAGATAGGTAAAGTTCGTCGCGCTAAACTGTATTATCTGCGTGCACTTACCGGTAAAAAAGCAAGAATCAAAGAAAAAAGAGTTAACGGTTAATTCCGTAACCTTTCGATTCGAGATAAAAAAGAGAGAATTCTACAAAGAATTTTCTCTTTTTTATTATGTCCGTTTCTCACCTATCATAAAACTACAATCCATACTTTTTAAGCTTTTTTTTGGCTAATCCTATCACTCATCTGTTATTTTCACTACATTTGTCCACTATTAAGATTTTACCCTGATATGAATAAAAACTCAGAGCTGACCGCCTTCAACAAATTATTTTCCGACTATAAAGAGCGATTCGTTCGCTTTGCATATACGTACGTGCGGGATCAGGCTGTCGCTGAGGACTTTGTTATCGATTCTCTTATTTATTACTGGGAAAACCGTCACCGATTGGACGAAAACACGAATGTACCGGCTTATGTACTAACCACAATCAAACACAAATGCCTGAATTACCTGCAACATATCCGCCTGCACGAAGAGGTGGCCGAAAACATGGTAAATCATGCACAATGGGAACTACAAACCCGTATCGCTACATTGCAAGCCTGCGAACCTTATGAGCTTTTCACAGCAGAGGCTGAGGAAATAGTGAACCGCACCCTTGAAAGCCTACCCGAACGTACCCGCCAGATTTTTATCATGAGCCGAATGCAGAATATGACCTATCAAGAGATAGCCAGTCAACTTGACATTACAGCCAAAGGAGTCGAGTTTCACATTGCTAAAGCACTAAAAGAATTGCGTATCAGTTTGAAAGACTACATGCCAGTCTTTATCTATCTGTTTTTATAGAAAACAAATTGCTGATAAAATCAGCATCCTCGGAAACACCATTCAAAACGTATGTACATTAGGGATTTATAAAGAATTTCTTCTACCCCTGTGCTGTTTAATCGGCTATATTCTATATACCATGAATGGGTAGACGGTCTTTTCTTTCTCTTGTACTTCAATGTTATTAAAAGTTAAATAGGTGAGAGTTGCACTATGCATCCCTCTCACTTAGCTGCTGTATTATCGTAACGGCTCATAATGCCTTTAAACAAAAAAAGAATATGAATAAAGAACTATTATATACTTTCTTTCAAGGAAAAACCACATTGGATGAAGAGGTGCGTATACGAGAGTGGATGGAATCTTCTCCGGAAAACTATCGCACTTTCTTAGAAGAGAGAAAACTATTTGATGCCATGATACTGCTTGCTGACGAAAAACGCCTGCTGTCCAAACGTAACCAATTTAAGCAGTTAGTAAACACATGGGGTAAAGAAATAGGCAAAATCGCTGCCGTGGCTATTATCACCCTTGTAATGACACTTACCAGCCAATATATATTCAACAATGAAGATATGATGCCCCTGCAAAAACTCAGCGTACCGGCAGGACAGCGTATCAATATAGAATTGGCAGATGGCACGGTGGTATGGTTGAATTCACGAACCAGCATTCAATATCCCGCAGTATTCAACGGGAAAGAACGTAAAGTAAGTATTAACGGAGAAGCCTACTTCGAAGTAGCACACAACAGGAAGCAACCTTTTATTGTAGAAACTCCCAAAGGGCAGGTTGAAGTAACCGGAACAAAGTTTTATGTAGAAGCTTATTCTGATAACAATGATTTTGTGACTTCACTGATAGAAGGTTCCGTCAATGTTACTAAAGACGATAAATTGATCACACTACGCCCTTCTCAGATGGCCTATCTCCAGGATGGAAATCTCCGGATAAAAGAGATAGAGGATTATAATGTATACAGGTGGCGCGAAGGATTGATGTGTTTCAGAGACAAGACCTTTGCCGAGATTATGGAGAAATTTGAAAGACACTATGGAGTAACAATCAAGATAGAAAATAAAGAGGTACTTAATTACCGTTGCAGCGGTAAATTCCGCTATTCCGATGGTATTTCATATGCTCTGCGGGTATTGCAAAAAGATGTAAAGTTCAAATTCCACAGAGATGAGAACAGCGATATTATTCACATAAAATAAAAAGGAGAACCAGCCTATGATGTAGAAATTGCCTAATCCCCCAAAAGGAGGATACCGACAGGTCCTTCACCACACTGCCGGAATCCCTTTGAATCAACACAGTAGAAACCATATTAAATCAATGCAAAGATATGAATAAAAAGTCTATAATGGATTTTTTATCTTTTGATGAAAAACAAATTAACCATCTTCTTAAGATTATGAAAGTAACGCTTCTATTAATCTGGATTTCCATATTTTCACTCAATGCCAAAGAAGGGTATTCACAAAGCGCCCGGATTTCGTATTCAGCACGAAATACCCCTATTGAAAATATATTGAATGAGATAGAGAAACAAACAGAGTATTTATTTATTATAAACTCGCACGTTGACATTGACAAGAAAGTGTCAATTAACGCCAAAGAAATTCCTGTTTCTAAAGTTCTGGATGATTTATTTAAGGGTACAAACATCCATTATCTAATGGAGGGTTCACACATCATTCTTTCCAACAAAGTAGGAGAAACCAAAACAGACGGAATCAATCAGAATGATAAAAGAGTAACCATTTCCGGTAAAGTAACCGACAGTACAGGGGAGCCTCTAATTGGTGTCAACATCACTCTCAAAGGAACGAATGAGGGAGTAATCAGTGACATCGACGGTAACTATTCTATCCGTATTCCGGAACTTTCCGGAGAACTGACCTTCTCGTATATCGGGTATAAGGCAATGACTGTCGCTATCCGGAAGAATATGATTAACGTCACTTTAGCCGAAGACACAGAAGTTCTGGATGAAGTAGTCGTTACCGCACTTGGTATCGAAAAGAAAGCATCCTCACTTACTTATGCCACTCAAAAAGTAAACGGAGATGAGTTGACACGTGCCAAAGATGCCAACTTCATCAATGCTTTGCAGGGAAAAACAGCTGGTCTGGTAATCACACCAAACTCTACCGGTGCCGGTGGCTCTTCAAAGTTGCTTCTTCGTGGTAATACATCTATCTTAGGAAACAACCAACCGTTGATCATCCTGGATGGAGTACCTATGGCAGATCGTAGTACGGCACAGATTGAGGATGCTTTATTGTCCGGTGGCAATAGTACAGACGGAGGGGATGGTTTGTCAAACATCAATCCGGATGATATCGCTGATATTAACATCCTGAAAGGTGCGAACGCAGCTGCATTATACGGTTCAAAAGCTGCTAATGGCGTTCTTATCATTACAACTAAAAAAGGTCAGGAAGGACGTACTTCGGTGGATGTATCAAGCAGTATGCTATTTGAAACCCCGCTGGTAACTCCAAAGTTTCAAAACACATACGGTGCAAATACTGAATTTTATGATGATACCAGTCTGAACCCAAACGAAGCAATCAACAAGCGCCGTTTGAACATGTATTCATGGGGAGACCGTATCGGTCGTATGTCACAAACGGCTCTAAACGAAATACCCTATGCACGTAATAGTGCTGTAGATAATATTAGTTCATTCCTTCAGACCGGTACTAACTTCAATAATTCTATTTCCGTATCTTCCGGAGCAAAGAATTCAACTTCTTACTTCTCTTATGGTAATACAACCTCGAAAGGAATGATACCTCAGAATAAGTTTGAACGGCACAATATCACATTACGCCAAACTGTAAACCTGTTGGACAATCATGTCGAGGTCAGTTTTTCAGGAAGCTATATACATCAGACCTCTAAAAACCGTCCGGGTTCAGGTATATATGCCAATCCTTTATATGACCTGTATCTGATGCCTCGTAATGCAGATATCTCTTACTTCAAAGATCACTCTGAAACATACGGACAATTGTACTACGTCAGAGAAATAAACGGAAAGTACCCCAAAGCCAATGCCGAAGGGCCTATACAACAATGGCCCTGGTTAGACAATGAGAACCGGAACTCACCCTACTGGTATGCCAACCGCCTGCAAAAGGAGAATGTCCGTGAACGCGCATTTGCTACAATCGGGTTAAAAGTAAACATCATTGATGGCCTGACCGCATTGGCCCGTTGCAAGATAGACAGAACCAAAGATACGAACGAAACAAAAACCTATCAAGGTACCAACGCCAAAAATGTGTACAACTCCATACACGAATATAACAAAGCAACCAGTGATCAGATCTTTGCAGACTTTCTGGTTAGCTACAACAAGAAAGTAGGTGATTTTGATCTATCAGCCAATGTAGGAGGAAGTACACTGAAAGAAGATTTCACTTCATTCGGATTCAATTACTGGATGGCAGATTCAACGAGTACACCCAATGTCTTCGATCCGAGCAATATTATCACAACCAAGCATGACGGAGCCAATGTACCGACCAGCAAATCGAAAGACCAGAATTGGGAAAATGCAGTGTATGCGACAGCATCAATCGGCTATAAAGACATGGCATTCATTGATGCTTCTGTCCGCACTGACTGGGCACGTGTATATACTCAGTTCTCAGCCTTAGGAACTCCCAACCACTATACTTACTACAGTGTGGGTGGTAATGCGTTGCTGAATTCTATATTTGGAATACAGAGCGATATACTCAACTATTCTAAAGTGCGTATATCCTACAGTGAAGTAGGAAACTCAATACCCAATTTGAGTTATGGAGGTATGTCTAAAAACTGGGGAGCACAAATCACGGAAGCCTCCGGTTACCGAACCTTCTATAACCCACTGCCTGAAACTATGCGTTCTACAGAACTCGGAGTAGAAGCCCGCTTTTTAAACAACACCATTGACTTTGACCTTACGTTTTACAATACGATCATGTTGAATCAGTGGTTGCCTAAATCAGCGGCTACAGGAGGACAAATACCTCTGAACTCCGGTAAAATCAGAAACCGCGGATTTGAAACGACTTTAGCTTATAATTTTTCAAGACTCAACGGAAAGTTCATCTGGCGTACAGCATTCAATTATTCATTCAATAAGAATGTGATTCTTAAAACTTACGGAGAGAACTTAAATAAAGTGATGGAGACAACCCCTGTATATACCGGTGGGTTGAAGATCCGCTATGAAGTAGGTAAACCATACGGCGAATTGTACGGAAGAACATTTGCCTACGGATCAGACGGGAAAATAAAAACAGATGTCAATGGTGCTCCCATGATCAGTTCTAAGTACGACTGCTATCTGGGAAATGCCAACTCCCCGCATCATCTGGGTTGGAGTAACTCACTCAATTACAAAAACTTCTCTTTTTACTTCCTGATTGACGGTAAAATAGGTGGTACGGTTATCTCTTATACGGAAGCAAGATTGGACGCATACGGACTCTCGGAAAGAAGCGGAAAAGCACGTGACGCAGGTGTCACTTATCTGTCCAAATCCTCAGTAGGAGGACAGCTTGTTATGAAGCCTGTTCAGGGAGTTGTCATGCCCGACGGACAAATAGCACCTGCTAAAGGTTATTTCCAGGCTATCGGTCTTGGTGAACCGGCTTTAAGTGAATATGCTTACTCGGCTACCAACTTCCGTTTACGGGAAGTTTCATTTGGTTACACCTTCCGTAAATTGTTTAAGTTACCTATTGACTTGAGTGCTTCTCTGGTAGCACGAAATCTGTTCTTCTTATACAAAGATTCTCCGGTTGACCCCGATGTATCCGTATCCACAGCCAATAGTTACGGTGGTATTGAAGCATTCTCATTACCTACTACCCGCAGTTACGGCCTAAACTTAAAATTATCATTCTAACCACCTCTCCAAATTATTAGAGATATGATGAAAAACAAGAAATCTATATTATTCTCTTTCCTCTTAACAATGACATTAACAGCATGTTATGACTCATTGTTAGACTATGACGGAAATGCCTCAATCATCAACAGAGAAGACGGTACTTCTTCGAGTACAGGAATCTTAGCCAACGCAGAGCTTGCTTCCGAATTTCTCCGGACAGCACAGATGAGGGTGATTGACTCACGAGAGCACAAATATCAGTATCAACGTAGCTTTATCAGCGACGACTATGCTGGTTATATGTCTGTTCCTCATAGTTTTGACGGACGTTTGAAATCGTCGTTGTCTTTTTATGCAGATTTTGCCAGCGGCCCTACCGCAAATATGCAATGGGTAGCCCAGCAGGTTGTACCGGTTATGCGTTCTTCCGATACCCTTAAAATAGCTCCTTTAGGTGCATTTGCATCTATACTATTTTCTGACGAAGCGATTCAGTATACCAACGTACACGGACCGATGCCGCTGAAAGATTACAAAGAACTGAAAGAAAACCATCCGTTGACTTACGAAAAACAAAGCGAAGTATACTCTCAGATATTCCGTGACCTGATTAAAGCCGATTCCATACTGGAAGTTTATCAAGAAGCCCCTACCAACAATCTTGACGCTCTTATCGAGAAAACTGATATGGTGACCGAACAAACCTCTGCCAGTGCTATTGTCAGAATGTGGCGGAAATATGCCAATTCTCTCATTCTGCGTATGGCCATGACTACTGTTAATGTGGAAGGATACACCTGTATGGTCAACGGAGTCCCCAAAACGGCCCGTCAACTGGGAGAAGAAGCTGTTCAGCGTGGAGTTTTGGAAGCTGGTGATAAAACGATCGGATTGATTTGCGGAAGCGGAACAGATGTCGGCTATCATCCTCTGTATAAAATAGCCAATAGCTGGGTAGACTCTCGCCTCAACGCAAGTTACCACAATATCTTAGTACGAACCCAGCACCCTATTCTCGAATTCTGGTTTGCAAAGAATGGCGGAGACATAAAGAATCAAGAACAAAAAACATTGAAAAAAGAAACTGAATATGTCAGTATTCGTTCAGGAATCACATTGGATGTAGCCGGTGTAACCTCACAAAACTATCAATACTACTCTAAATTCAACCTGAATTTTGCAGGTGAGAAACTGGCATTATTCAAAACGGAAGAAGCGCTCTTCCTACGTGCAGAAGGTGCTCTGCGAGGTTGGAGTATGGGAGGTTCGGCACAATCATTCTATGAAGCCGGAATCAAAGAATTCTTCGATAAACACTCTATGTCGGGCAGATATGATGAATATATGGCCTGGAGAGGCATGGGAGATCAGACGGTCTCTTCCACCCTGAAAAACGAAGCTATTTATCGTGACTGGTATGATGCAGACAATAACCTGCCATTATGGTCAGGGTACTATCAGCTCAACAATGCATGGTACTTCCCTGCTAACGCTGACAACAATCCCTATTATCATAATCCGGACGAGGATAAAGAACAGGCATTGCAGAAAATCATTACCCAGAAGTGGATTACGCTGTTCCCAATGTCACTGGTTGCCTGGACCGACTATCGCCGTACCGGATATCCGTTGCTCATCCCTGCCTGTCCTTATGCTTACGGATACTCTGACGGCTCATTGGAAGAACCGCGTTTTAACTGGATAACAGGAGAAATCTTAACCGAAGGAGTTACTGTCCGGAGGATACCTTACAACTCCAGTGATTCGGAAATTGTAGAAGAAGTAGAACTCACCGCAAAAGAAGCGCTCAACTCTGAGACAACCGGCATCAGTATGGACGATTGGCAGGGAACGCGCCTGTGGTGGGATGTAGCAAACAGAAAAAAATTACAATAAATCTTTATTAATTCACTAAATCCTAATAGTTATGATGAAATTCAGAAACCTATTTGCATCGATTGGCCTATTGGCATCTATCGGTACAATGGCTCAGAGTATTCCAACACACGACATGTACGTGGACTTCGGAATAACAGACAAGAACAAGATGATTGAAGCTCTTGACAAATGGACACCCGGCAGCTCTTTCAGTGACGATCCGGCCTATATGGATGATAATTTCTTTATCTCACGTGTTCCCCTGAAAGAACGTTTCTGGAACAATGAAACAAAAGCTAATAAAGATCTTACAGATGTAAACAACAAAAATCTTTGCTGGTGGGCTCCTATCGGTGAAATGACCAAAAAGTGGGGGCCACTTCCCCGTTACAATTTTGAAGCAGACAACTTCAATATGTGGCAATACATCAACATCCATGGTAACTGGTCCAACTCCTGGTTCCGTGTACCGGGTGCATTCAATGACGTAGCTCACAAAAACGGTGTAAAAACAGGATGCCTCTACTTCATAGACTGGGCTGCTTCGGTAACCGAAAGCAGTGAGGCCGGAAAGTTCCTCGGACAACTTTGCGCCAAAGACGGAAGCGGTAACTTTAAATATGCCCGCAAACTAATCCAATTCCTGAAATATTATGGTATAGACGGTATCGGTATCAACCCCGAAGGATATTGGTCGTCCACACTGAACGAAAATTTCTCTTCTTTCCTGGCAGAATGTCATAAAGTTGCGAAAGAAGAAAACTGGCCGTTCCATGTAGACTGGTATGCTTTCGTTTCCAACTCCGGTGGTCTTTCGGATAACGGATGTAGCCTTGGAATCGGTGAAAACGATAAATGGTTCCAGAAAAACGGAGAGCCTGTCACCGACGTATTCTTCTTGAATTATAACTGGGGAGAAAGTCAGTTGATAAAATCAGCAGAAGCAGCCAAGAGCCTGGGACGTAGTACCTTCGATGTATATGCAGGTTTCGACCAGCAAGGACGTGGTTACGGTTTGAAATGGTCAGCATTGATGAGACAACCTGTCTCAGTAGTAGTATGGGGAGCACATGACCGTAGCCAGTTGTATGCCAGTTCTACGGAAGGAGGCACTTCCGATTTGGCTATTCAGAAAGAGTATCAGACCAAACAGGAACTACTGTTTACAGGTGGTACACGTAATGTTCTGAATACTCCACCTGTAACTGATGCACAGGTAACAGCCAACTTAAGCCAATTAAAAAACTGGCACGGATATTCTAAAGCTGTTATTGAAGAGAGTGCGTTGACAGAAACTCCTTTCTTTACACGTTTCAACTTAGGCAACGGTATGTTCTTCAAGAAAGACGGAGTAACAACTTTCGATCATAAATGGTACAACATCGGTATACAAGACATGCTGCCAACCTGGCGCTGGTGGATTGACAATGGTGATGGCCAGACAGTTCCTGCCGATGCCATCCAGTGTGACTTCACTTTTGACGATGCATGGTTTGCAGGTTCCTGCCTGAAAATACATGGTGCTACCGCACATTCTGATATCCGTTTGTTCCGTACAAAATTCAATGTAGTATCCGGTGAGGATAAATTCTCCCTAACATTCAAAGTCAACAGCGGAACTGATCCTAAAATGAAATTGATGATATCCAAAGAAGGCCATGCCAATACGTTTGCTTATTATACTATTCCGGCAGAAGGTATCGCACAAGGCGAATGGACAACCATCACTGTCAACGCATCCGAATTAGGTTTACAAGCCAATGATGTTATCGGATGTATCGGATTATCTGTAGCCGGTACTGATAACAATTATGAAACACTGTTGGGGGAACTCTCATTCGTTCCTTCAGACTTCAACAAAACACCGGTACGTCCGACTATCGCCGCAACGAAAGTAATGAAACGCGTATATAACCGTGCAGATTTCAAAATTACATTTAACTCTGCATTCACCGGTGACAGAAAGCCAGAGTACGAAGGATGCCCGATCTACAATGAAGAAGTAAACACATCTTATTTCGAAATTTATGTAAAACAAAAAGATGTTACTCCATTCGTAGTGACTACTACCACTTCATGGGCTGCCTATGTTGTAGATGCTCCACTTAAAAATACCACAGATCCGACTTTCCAGATTGGTGTACGTGCTATCGGTCTGGATGGTAAAAAGGCTTCACCAATTGTATGGAGTGACGCTCTTGAAAGTGATCTTGCAGTTATCGAAACCATCAATATAGACAAAGATATCATCAAACCGGGAGAAGAATTTACCATCGGTTTTGAAGATCCTAACCATGCCGTATCCAAATTCCAGATATACAACTCACTGACAGGTGAGGAAGTAAGAGGGAATGAAGCTGCTTCTTTGTCATTCACCACATCACTGCCCGAAGAAGGTACCTATGATGTTAAAGTAACCAGCGAAGGTAAAGAGAACATGACACGCGGTTTGCTCCTCGTCTCTAAAGAAGAAACGGGACGTTTGCCGGAGGTTACAAATATCCTTGCTGACAACACTGAACCTAAGGCTGATGCTCCGGTGAAACTCACGGCAGAGATCAACGAGGGTGTAACCTACAACGGTGCCGACTGTAATGTATCACAGGCACTTTATATGAAAGAGCCTTACCAGTTGACTGTAAACAGCGGTGTACTCAGTAATTATCAAACGACATCATTCGGACTGTGGTTCAAGGTTGAGAAGTTTGAACATGCCTCTTTAGGAACACTTTTGATGACCAAAGTGAACAGAAACTATGCGGGCACGTGGACAGAAAAAGTATGGGGTGAAATGTGGACAGCAATCCGTCCATTGGACTACAGCAAATATGCAAATGCTGAAAACGAACTGTCAGTATCAGTAGACGCTCCTCCCGCAGGTACGCCCAATTATGAGCATAATGCTGAGGTAGACGGTATTACAACCGGATATTCACTAACTCCGGGAGTTTGGTATCATGTTTGTGTAGTAAAGAATGGGAAAAATGTGAAAATGTATCTGAATGGGAAAAAAGTGCTGGATGTAACATCCAGAGGTTCAGGTCCAAAAGACTGGAAAGGTGCAAACTTCTATGTAGGTGGTAACATGACCAATCTCGCCAGCTTCACCGGATGGGTAGACGAAGTGCAGATATGGGACAAAGCTCTTACCGATGCTGAAGTGCAACAATCAATGAAAGGATACAGAATTGCTCCGACCGGTTTGCAAGGCTACTTCACTTTCGAAGAGACTCAGACCGATGATGACGGCAATACTTATTTCCCCAACAAAGGAAAGAACTCCACATTGGTTAAAGGTGCTTATATGACAATCAGTTCAACTGCCAATGATAAGACAACAGATACCCCTCAGAATCAGTTATCTACCGCATTGGGTGTTCCGTCAATCACTGGTGTAAGAAAAGTTACTTTTGAATCGGCCAAATGGATTTTAGAAGGTGCATCTTTCACTCAAGATAGCAATACATCCGCTACAGCTTCTTATACCAAAGAGGGGAAATACCCGGTTAGCCTGACTCTGACCAACTCTTGGGGAACTACAACTAAAACGATCAACGACTATATCGTAGTAAAAGGGGGTGTAGGTATCGAGAACCAGATAGTAGAAGATCTGAGCATTTATCCGAATCCGTTCATGGAATACGCCAATATCCTGTTCTCACAGGAAGGTAAGTATGATGTAAGAGTATGTGACACTCAAGGTAAACTGATTACAGCCAAACAATATCATGCTGATAACAACGAAGTTTGCCAATTGAGTTTCGATGCTCCGAAGGGTGTATACTATGTGATAATTTCAAGAAACGGTAAATGTGTCCGTTCATTCAAAGTAATAAAAGAATAATACCACATGTGTAACAAAAGGAATGCCTCCCTTCGCAGAGGTATTCCTTCCTTTCATTTTTTTGAATCTGAAAATAACAAATATGAAACATCTTACATTAAGATTACTGTTCTACTTGGCACTCCCGTTGTTATGGGGCTGTAGTAATGACGACAACAGTCTTGCAGGGCCGTCCGCTAACGGTAGTCTAATAGAATTTAATCCTACAGAAAACTATAAAGGTAGTTATGAAGTTTCCATCCAGGAGTCCGGTGCCTTGCTGTTTATCAAAGTAGACGGTGTGCAGCAAAGTGACGAATTCATTGTACGCAAAACCGAAAATAACGAAGATTTGTATCTGGACTGGGGATATAAATATGCAGGAATTATCGGAGACGAACTAGGATATTACCAACGTACCTACCGTTCAGACACCATTATGGTGGGGCTCGGATTCAAGGATAACTGGTCAGTAGGAGAATACGATCTGCTACTGGTACGTGGTGATACTTATCAGAAACTGGACCGATTTAAATTCTGCATACTCAAAGATATCACAGTTGACTTGACTCAGAAAGAAGGGGGAGTTATCGGAGTGGCAGCAGACGGCTGGCTCGATATTTCTACTTACGGTTCTGTTGATTCTTTGGAGTTTGTCAACAAATCTACCGGTGAGATCATAGAAAGCATATCCTCTACATATCAGGCTGATGAAGCAAAAGAGTATCTGCCAGTTAAGTTCTCGTATGAGAAATACCCGACGGGAGAATACGAAATGTGGATTAAACGTTGGGATTATGGCTTCCGCCAGAAGATATGTGAATTTGATCTCTTCCAATACGCTTTTGTTAACTCCGATCCGATTGTGAAAGCAGAAGATGGAAATTACTACATACAATTCTACGTTTCCGATTTTGACGAAACACGGGATACGTATGCCATAGTAGATACTCCCGATCAATCTTATTATTATGATGACGGTAACCTATCTAAGGCAAACTGGGATCCGGAAACTCTGATTTACCGACTTAAACTCGATGATGCCAACTGGTTTGGTCGTAAAAAAGACGGCATTTCATTTACAATGCAGTTAACCATAAAAGGACTGGATATTACCGTGACCGGTCATAACAAACTACAGTTAAGCGAATAATACTTTAATTACAGACGCAAGGACACAGTATTTGCAGAGAAGAATCCCCCACACTTCTGCAAAATGTGATGTCCTTGCTTTTTTTTGAACTTCCCACTAGGGGAACTTCCGGTTCATCTGCTTTAAAGGTATAGGGGACGAAAACGTCTCTGATTTGTATAATCTATAAATTTAAAAGTATGATGAAAAACAATCGTATTCAATCCTCCATCCGGGGTCCGGCAAATCTTTCCGTCTCAACGCGAAATACACCAGCCGGTCGTTTCGCAAACCATTCAACAGAATAAAAAAATCAAATACATATTATTACTATGAATAAAAATACTCTTTTTACATTATTAGTTCTCTTACTAACTTCATTTATCAGCGTAAATGCAAGTGAGAATAAAGCAATAGATATCCCGGCTGCTGTATGGCAGAGCAATAAATTAACTGCATATCGTCTTGAAGTTCTCGATAACTTGCTTGGCGAACGTGGTGTCACCGATGAGCGCATAGGTAAATCTTTTACGATAGCAGCATGGGTCAATCTCAGAGCACTACCTGCAGGAGGAATGTCTTATATCATGGGACATGGTGCCCAAGGACACTTCAACCAGAATGGAAGCTTGGTACTCATGGTCAACAAAGACGGAGACTTCTACGTAAAAGGTAATAAAACAAACTATTCGTTAACCGAAAAAACGAACATTGGTGAGTGGTTCTGCCTCGCCGTAGCTTATGATTATGATAACAACAGTATCACAGCTTACAAAAATGGAGAAATACTTGGAAGTACCATTGAGTTAGGAGATAGTAAACTGGAAATTTTCGCAGATGACCCATGTATCTTCTATGTAGGCGGGAGCTTGTACGATGGTTTCTGTGATGAATTTCAGTTCTATAATAAAGCACTGACACAAGAAGAAGCCGCCCAAGCCATGATTGATGCCTCTACCGTAAATGGCATCACCGCACTCTACAATCTGAATGAGGAAGTAGAAGGTACTACCGGAGCATTTGCCAATCAGATAGAGGGAGACAAAGCGAATATCAACGCAGTATACAATAAAATATCCGGTACAACAAAATGGCAAGGAGAGGGAGAATTCCCATATACGACCAGTACTCCCACATCACCTACTTTGGTAGACGGACGTACTTTCGCCGTAACTTTAGAACAACCTGCTATCGGTGGTTCTTTCGAGGTCCAGAAAGACGGAGTGGCCATTACATCCGGTGATAAATTTGAGAACGGTACAGTATTAAGCGTTGTAGCAACTCCCGATGCAGGTTATCGGGTAAGTTCCATCTTCGTGAACAGTATAGCGATCGAAGGTACTGAATTCACCGTATCCGGAACAACAAACATCACCATTGAATTTATAGAAGCTGAAATAGAATATTGTACCCCTACTTTCTCACAAGGTCGTGAAGTAGGACATATCACATCGGCAACCACTACCGGAGCTGTCGCCAATCTGAATTACACAGATACAGGTACCGGAAATTATGATAACTATAACAAAATCGTAGACCGCTCTATGGCAATCAGAGCCGGACAAACGATTGAAGTAACTGTGCAGGCACAAAACGGTCGTTGGGGAGTTGAACGTATTTTCGTTGACCTGAATGGTGACGGTCAATTCGATGCCGACGAAATGATAATCAAATACGGAGATACAAGCAACAGTAATAATAATCTGGACAACGTTGTGGCAAGTTTCACCTTACCGGAAAATTTTTCTGCCAAAAAGACATTGATGCGTGTACTCTTCACCGACGGCGATACTCAGGGTGGAGATGATGCATGTGGTGCATATGTAGACGGTGGATTTTATGACTTCGAAATGCGCATAGTAGACGCAGCCTACACCGTTACTTATGCTAATACAACCCCGGATCTGGGTGCAATTACTGTAAAAGCAGGAGAAAATGCTATCAGTAACGGTGACGAAATAGAAGCAGGAACCGAACTGACAATCGAAGTGGCTCCTAACGAAAGTGTAAAAATTGCTTCTTTCACTATCAACGACGAAAACCGGTTGAGTGATTTGAAAAATAATACACTAAAGATTACTGCTACAAGTTCTATTGATATCAAAGTATCATTCAAGAGCACGCAGTATACATTCAACTTGGTGAATGTTACTCCAAACTCAGGTTCAGTAGTTGCCAAAAATTATGATACTCAGGCAGAAATTGCCGATGGAGATAAAATCAATGAAGGAGACTATATCACTATCACTCTCACTCCTAACAAAGGAGAGAAAGTGATTGGTCTGAAAAACAATGAAGAGGCTGTCGACCTGAATAATGAAGTAGATGATTATGGCAACTATATGGAGTATTCATTCGAGGCGAAAGGGGATGTCAGCATTGAAGCTACATTCAGTAAACTGGTAGGAATCATATCTGCCAATGCCGACCTCACTGCTTACTATGACGCAGCAAGCCAGACATTGAATATCGGAGACAATGCAACGGCAATCATTTATGATCTGGCAGGAAATGCAGTTATGAACGTTAACGAAAAACAGAAAAATCTGGCCGGTCTGAATAGCGGATGCTACATTGTTAAAGTAGAAGCATCCAATATAACAAAAGCATTTAAGGTAATAAAGAGGTAAATAGGTTTAAACCGGGAGTTCCCGGAGTTCAATTGAAGTAGAGAATGTATATTAACACTGTACATTTTCTACTTCTTTTTTTAATGGTTAAACGATATATGTCAATATCCAATAAACCGTGTTATATTGATATGCCTCCCGTATCAATAGTATTTGTAATCATTCATAAATAAACCACCACTATATCTAAATCGCATTTCGTTAACATCGTTAATACGTTTTTTTAACGTTTAAAATTCACTTTACCAAAGTGTACAATTAAGCAGAACAAGAATGTACAAATTAGCGGTTCTTCTTCAATTTAGTTGAAAAGAGCTGTCTTATAATCCAATTTCCATAAATTAACGATCTATGAATTTAAAGAATTCCCGATTGTTTTTCTTGTTTTAAACCACTGATATTCAGTGATTAATCATGTGTAAATATTAGGTTACCTGGCCCTTTTTCCGTATCTTTATATCGCCAAACATAAAGAATAACCGAATGCCAGATAAACCTAATATAAACAAAGTTACAATAAAACCATCATTAAACAATAATGATGGTTCAACTATTTTTAATAAAGACAATAGCTTAGCCTCTATTTATCAATCATCAGACATTGCTATCGAAGATGTACGTCATGATGGAAATGCTATAATTCTTTATTCAAAAAGCTCTAAGTCAAGTGGAACATGTCCTTATTGTGGAAATGAGAGTCATCATGTCCATAGTCGATACATTAGAAAAATAAATGATTTGTCAATACTAGGCAAAGAGGTTGTTCTGTTTTTTGAATCGCGAAAATTCTTCTGCAAAAATGAAGATTGTCATAAAACGACATTTGCCGAACAGCCTGGTAATGAAATCTTTCGCTATCGCAGACGTACACGGCGATTAGAGTTAACCGTAATTCGTAATGGTCTACTAATGCCTTCCATCCCCATCAGTAAACTCCTCTCATATTACGGTGTCACATTAAGTTCATCAACCCTACTGCGTTGCCTTCATCGCCTCTGTCCGCCTGATTACAAGAGGATTGCAAGAATTGGAGTTGACGATTGGGCTTGGCGTAAAGGTGTGTCATATGGAACGATTGTCATCGATTTATTGAATAGACATCCGATTGATTTATTGCCCGATCGTGAAGAAAAGAGCTTCCGTGACTGGATGGAAGCACACCAGCAGGTAAATCTTGTCAGCAGAGATCGGTCTACCGCTTATAGTTCTGCCATTGCTTCGATCGGACGCCCCATTGTGGAGGTTGCAGACAAGTTCCACCTTATCAAGAATATGCAAGAACACATGGCCAGGCTTATCAGTGAACATTATGCAGATTACTGCAATAAAATCAGGAAGAAAGAATCCAGGAATGATTGCCTTTTACAACCCAAGAAGCCTACCATAGCTAATATACATCCTAAGAATGCGAAAGAAGATTCCCGCATGATAAAGTTTAAAGAAGTAAAAGAATTACAACAAAAGGGATTTAAACCTTTTGCCATTTCTAAGAAGCTGGGAATAGCACGGCAGACTGCAACCAAATTCTGTAGAATGCAAGAACTTCCTACGCGAAATAGTAAGCAGAGGAACAACTACCATTTGTATGATAAGTACGTTGAAGACGGGGTTAAAAATGGAATCGCTCTAAAAAGCCTTCATGTCGAGATTTGTAAAATGGGGGTCAAGGGAAGTTTGACATCATTCTATGACCACTACAGATACTTGAGTGACGGACACAGAGGATTTAGACCTAAATGTTTCAAACCAAATAGAAAAGGGAAACCAATAGACGAAAGGGGGAAACTATGGTCCCTCAAACAAATATCCGTCATCATTAACAAATCAATCTATCAAAAAAAGGTTAATAAGCCGGAGGAAGAGCTTATTGAAACGTTGTCTGAGTTTTATTGGTTTAAACAGATGTATGAGGCAGCTAAATCCTTTTACTGTATTATTACAGGTACGGAAACTGACAAACTAATAAGATGGATGAAAGAATTTTGGAATAAGAGAAAGGTTCTTTTTCTCTGGGGAATCAATATAGGTGTGATTTTATTTTCCTGTTATTTAACGTATTTCAAAGCAAAAACTTCCCAAGGTGATGATATCATGTATTCGCAGACATTTCACAATACGTTTGTTCTTGTTAACGGAATCGCTCTATTTGTTACATTGCAGTACATAAATAGTCATACAAATCTTTTCTTAAAAATGGAAAAAAACAAGAACAAGTGGATTGTGTATAAAAAATAAAATTCAATGACAGGAAACTCAAAGTATGATATGATAACCTTGTCAAAAATAGGACGTAAAAATTGAAAAGGGAGGAAAGAAAATGCAAAAGAAAAAAGGAAGGCAAATTCTGGCAGTAATAATGGCGACAATGATGGCTGCGCAGTCAGCAAATGCCGCTAGCTGGGTACAGGATTATGTTGGCTGGTGGTGGCAGGATAATGATAATTCGTATCCAGTCAACCAATGGAGGGAAGTGAATGGAGCCTGGTATTGGTTTGATGACAATGGTTACATGGCAACAGGCTGGAAGGAAATCCGTGGAGCTTGGTACTGGCTTGATGAAAACGGTGCGATGGCAACAGGCTGGAAGGAAATTGGTGGAGCCTGGTACTGGCTTGATGAAAACGGTGCGATGGCAACAGGTTGGAAGGAGATTGGTGGAGCCTGGTACTGGCTTGATGAAAATGGTGCGATGGCAACAGGTTGGAAGGAGATTGGTGGAGCTTGGTATTATTTAGAAGATTCCGGTGCGATGGCAACAGGCTGGAAGGAGATTGGTGGAGCTTGGTATTATTTAGAAGATTCCGGTGTGATGGCAAACACTAAATGGATTGGCAGTTATTATGTACAGGTGGATGGAACAATGGCAACTGATAAGTGGATTGGCAGTTACTATGTAGATGCTTCTGGTCTTTGGATCAAGACGGAAACAGAACATGATTGGCAAAATTATACACTAAGCCAAACGAAGTATGGGTATGCATGTAACTGGTGTTATAAGGACATTACTGATTATGATGATTACTATGACTGTCATATGTCGTTCCATACACATATATTTTATCTGTTTCCATCCTATTATGTTTGCGCAAACTGTGGAAAGCTGCAGCATCGTCACAACTGGACTTATAAAAGACCTACTTTTTGGGCAAATTCAGATGAAATTGCCTATAAAGGTTACTGGAAGTGCTGGGGTTGTGGCCATCAAAGCGCGGATGGCGTAAATGTTGAACCAATCCTTGTCTCAGATGAAGGATATGAATATGGCGCGATTGGTCATTGGACAACACCATTTAATTTTGAGAAGGACTCAAATGAATGGATTATTGAGGATGAGTATTGGCAGCCAGCAGATGACAGACCTCATATAGATATTATCTCTATAAAAGGAAGATTGTCGATGGCTCCTGGTGATACGTATCAATATAATGTTAGCTTTACACCAGCAAATCCAGTAGAGGGAAAAGAGGTTACTTGGGAGAGCAGTGATCCAGATGTTGTGTCAATTGATGAAAATGGCTATGCGACAGCCTTGAAAATTGGAACTGCTACTATTACAGCAACATCTTCAAGACGCACTGCAACTTGTTTTATCCGGGTTACAGAAGTCGCTGTTGGACATGTAAAGTCCGCAACACTATTGATTGGCGGTCAGAGTGAGGCAGATGGCTCATTGAAAATTAAAAAAGGAAGATATATGGCATCAATTCAGACCGATCCAGAACAAGCTACTTATGACGTATCATATCAAATTGAGCAGAATGACCATAAGGGTTATATTGCTAGAATTGTTGGAAGTAGTTATATGTTACCCAAAATATATTGGGAGGATGGCATATCATATACAGATTCTGAGACAGAAATGAGCTTTTGGGATGTAGGAACAGTAGTTGTGACAGCGACCGTTACTGATATCAATGGAAATAGGTTTCAGTTGTCGCAGGAGGTCATCATTGAGTAATGGGGGAAGTTCTGATGGGGCAAAGAAAAATAAAAATCAGGAGGTTTACATGCAGAAGGAAAGATATGAAGGAATTGATGGATTGAAGGCATATGCTATTATT
>ERZ838577.2656-NODE-2656-length-19308-cov-8.533891_pt1 | contig 19308 bp, 19 predicted proteins | sample MGYA00519682_ERZ838577 | MGnify/ENA primary metagenome ERZ838577 (study PRJEB31850, sample SAMEA3708838) | human gut metagenome | biome: human gut; feature: human-associated habitat; material: faeces | place: China | collected 2014 ...
ACGGCACTTTTTTATGGAAGTCCTGTTTACTTCAGCGAGTTGACCAGGCGCTGGAATGCCTTCTGCACACGTTTGGCCACCGTGGCCTCGGTGTAGTAGAAGTTTGCATCCGGCAGCTTGCCGCCCACGGCGGCGGGCGAAGCGTCATAGAGCACCTGCAGATAAGCGTTGACGTCTGCCTTCATCTCGTCGCCGATGCGGTAGACGATGTTGCACTTGGGCAGCGCCTTCTTCGCGATGGCTGCCTTGGCCACCACGCCGACCTCCTCGCAGAGTGCGGCGGTGCCGTCCAGGTCGTCGTTGGCGGCATCCACGCTCTTCTGGTAGTCCTTCAGGAAGTTGATGACCTCCTCCGGGTGCTCCTCTGCGTAGGCGGTGCGCACCACCGTCACGCCGGTGATGAGCTGGGTGTCGCAGACCTTGTTCCACTCTCTGGTCAGGTCCAGCACGACGCGCAGGCTGCTGTCCTTCATCTGGGCGGCAGTCACATAGGGCTGGGGCAGCACGGCGATGGCGTCTTTCTTCGTGGCAGCCATCTGGGCAGTCACCTCAGATGCCTCGCTGTAATATTCGATCTTCACATCCTTGTCGGGGTCGATGCTGTTCTTCCGGAGCAGATAGCGCAGCACGTACTCCGGGGTGGTGCCCTTGCCGGTGGACAGGATGGTGCGGCCCTTCAGGTCTGCAAAGCGGTGGACGGTGTCGCCCTTTTCCACCACATACAGCACGCCCAACGTGTTCACGGCCATGACCTGGATGCCGCCGCTGGTCTTCTGGTAAAGGGTTGCGGCGAGGTTGGCCGGGATGGCGGCGATGTCCACTTCGCCCTTGATGAGCTTGGGCACGACCTCATCGGCGGCACCGTAGAGCTGCAGGTCGTAGTTCTGGGAAGCCGTTCCGTTCTTTTCCATGGCCAGCAGATTCACCAGACCCATGGTGGTGGGGCCTTTCAGGCCGGCCACCCGGACGGTGGTGTTCGTCCTGGCCGATGCCCCGCAGGCCAGCATCCCGACGAGCAGTGCCGCCGACAGCAGCAGGGATGTCAGTTTTTTCATCATTGTGTTGTTCCTTCCTCTCTTGATCTGTTCCAATCGTGAACAAATTTGCAAATTTTTCGAAAAACATTTGCTTTACAGGCTCAAGTTTACTATAATAGAGCCAAAAATACCGTTGCACGCGCAACGGAATCGCCAGTGGGCGGTGAGGGCCCGGAGAAAACCTCACAGGACGGCTATGGAAAACATTCTTCCTTTGTTACGATCGACCTCTCTTTTCACCGGCATCGAAGACGACGCGCTCCGCGTTCTGCTGAGCGAGCTGGGTGCGGTGATCCGCAGCTACGGCAAGGGCGAAGCCCTGGTGCAGGCGGGGATGCCCAACCGCCGGGTGGGCATCGTGCTCACCGGCAGCATCGAAGCCTACCGCCCTGCGCCGGGCGGGGCCCGTGTGCCCATCACCCGGATGGGGCCGGGCGGCGTCTTCGGCGATGTGCTGGGCGGCTCCAGTCTGGACAGCCCCGTCACCGTGGTGGCAGCTTCCAGCTGCGAGGTGCTGCTCTTCCCCTATGAGCGGCTGCTCCTCTCGGACGGCAGCGCCGCCCACCAGCAGGCGCTGCAGAACCTTGTGCGCACCATCAGCGACAAGTATTTCCTGCTCTCCCGCCGGGTGGACCTGCTGGTGCTGAAAAGCCTGCGGGCCAAGGTCTGCGCCTACCTGCTCAGTGAGGCTGAGCAGCAGGGCAGCCTGACCTTTTCCATCCCCTTCTCCCGCATCCAGCTGGCCGACTACCTCAACTGCGACCGCAGCGCCCTCTCGCGGGAGCTGAGCCTGATGCAGCGCGACGGCCTGCTGGACACCTACCGTTCCAGCTTCAAGCTGCTGCAGCCGGATGCGCTGCGGCAGATGGTGCTCTGACGGCCCGTTCCTGCGTACAATCCATAAAACGAGGTAATATTTCATGTCCAAACCCATTCTCTGGATCGTCATCCCCTGTTACAACGAGGAAAAGGTCCTGCCCATCACGGCCCCGATGTTTTTGCAGAAGCTCCAGTCGCTGGCCGAAAAGGGCCTTGTCAGCGACAAGAGCCGGGTGCTCTTCGTCAACGACGGCTCCCATGATTCCACCTGGGAGCTCATCTGCCGGTTCGCAAAGGAAGATGAACACTTCATCGGCATCTCCCAGAGCCGGAACCGCGGCCACCAGAACGCCGTGCTGGCCGGGCTGATGGAGGCGCTCCACAGCGGCAGCTGCGACATCACCATCTCCATCGACTGCGACGGTCAGGACGACATCAACGCCATGGACGAGATGGTGAAAAAATATCTGGACGGTGCTGAGGTGGTGTACGGTGTGCGCAGCCGCCGCGACACCGACACCTTCTTCAAGCGGTTCACCGCCGAGGGGTTCTACCACCTGATGAACGCTTTGGGGGCCGACATCGTCTTCAACCACGCCGACTACCGGCTCATCAGCGCCCGCGTGCTGGAGAGCTTTGCGGACTATAAAGAGGTCAACATCTTCCTGCGCGGCATGGTGCCGCTGGTGGGCTTTCCCAGTGCGACCGTAAGCTACGAGCGCCACGAGCGTCTGGCCGGCGAGAGCCACTACCCCCTGCGCAAGATGCTGGCACTGGCCTTTGACGGCATCACCAGCCTGTCCAACAAGCCCATCCGGCTCATCACCGGCGCAGGCATCGTCGTCAGCCTCATCAGCTTCATCGGCGTCATCTGGGCCATCGTGCAGGCGGCGCTGGGCAGCGTGGTGGCGGGCTGGGCCTCCACCATCTGCATCGTCTGCTTCGTGGGCGGCGTCCAGCTCATCTGCCTGGGCGTCATCGGCGAATACATCGGCAAGATCTACATGGAGACCAAGGCGCGCCCCCGCTACATCATCAGCGAGCGCACCTGGGCCCCGTATGAAAGGAAGTATCACGGATGAGCAAACAGAGCTGGAAAGGCAGCACCCTGCTGAACCCGGAGCCGCCGGTGCTGGTCTCCTGCGGCGGGCTGGAGACCCCCAACCTCATCACCATCGGCTGGACGGGCACCATCTGCACCCAGCCCAGCATGGTATCCATCAGCGTCCGACCGGAGCGGTTCAGTCACCACCTCATCCGGGAGAGCGGGCAGTTCGCCATCAACCTGCCCACGGAGGCACTGGTCCGCTCGGTGGACTGGTGCGGCGTCAAAAGCGGCCGGGATGTGGACAAATTCGCCGCCTGCGGGCTCCATGCAGCCCCCAGCACAGTTCTGACCGACTGCCCTATCCTCGAAGAAAGCCCGGTCAACCTCGAATGCCGGGTCACGCAGGTCATTCCACTGGGCAGCCATGACCTCTTTCTGGCAGAGGTCGTAGCCTGCGATGTGGACGAGAGCCTGCTGGACGAGAACGGCAAGCTCTGCCTCGACAAGGCCCGGCTCATCGTCTACAGCCACGGCGAGTACCTGAGCCTCGGCAAAAAGCTGGGCACCTTCGGCTACAGTGTGCGGAAAAAGAAAACGCGGCGGAAATGACTCCCGCCGCACTTGACAAAAACGATAAAACGCACTATACTAAAACCAAAGAAGGCACTGCGACAAGCGGTTGACCTCTTGCTATCAGGTTAGTTCAAAAATTGAACCGTCGCCTTTGCCGAGGTGGCGGTTCAGCGTTTTTTCACGATAATGGTGATCGTAAATTCACCAATATGGAATGTAATACGCATTGCCTCACCCCCTTTCGGGAAGTGTAGGCCAACCGCCTGCCGTATGTGCAGTGCCTTGCTACCTAAGCAGCAGATTCAGTATAGCATAGATTTCGACAAGATGCAACAAAAGCGGGAAACACAGAAGCGTTTCCCGCTTTTGTTTATTGTTCCAGCAATTCCGTCAGGCAGCGCACCGTCCGGCCATGATTTCCGGTCACGGTCTCGGCGTGGAGCAGGCTGCTCAGAACGCTTTCCTCCACGCACTCCGCCACCGCACGGAAGAGCGGGTTGATGGCGTCATCGTGGAGGATGGCCATGGGCAGGATGGCCGTGTCGGCGTAATGCGGCATCCGGTTGGCCGTGGTAAAGGCGATCACGATCTCGCCGCTGCCGTTGCCGCAGTAGGAGCCGGTGCGGGACAGGCCCACCAGCGCCCGGTGGCAGAGCCGCCGCAGCTGGCGCTCGCTGAGCGGGATGTCCGTAGCCAGCACCGTGATGATGGAGCCTTTGTCCTCATGGGGCGGGATCTTCGCATCCAGCAGCGTCTGGATGGGCGTCCCCGCCACGACGAGGTCGTCGAAAACGGCATGGTTCGAGAGGACGAGCGCACCGATGGTGTAGGTCTTCCCGTCCAGCTCCACCTGCCGGGATGCCGACCCGATGCCGCCTTTCAGGCCGTGGCAGCGCATCCCGCGCCCGGCTCCGACGGCACCCTCGGCAAAATCGGCCCGGCAGTCGGCCAACGCGGCAAAGACATGCTCTTCGGTCACATGCAGGCCCCGGATGTCGTTCAGGCCGCTGTCGTTGCACTCGCAGACGACCGGGTTCACGCTGCCGGTAGTCTCGCAAATATCCGGATTACGCTGCAGCATATACTTCACCAGTGCCGTCTCCACGGTGCCCACACTGAGGGTATTGGTGAACAGGATCGGCGTTTCCAGCGTCCCCAGCTCGTCGATCTGGACCAGGCCGGTCGTCTTGCCGAAGCCGTTGATGACATGGCTGGCCGCCAGCACCTTATCGTGGAACACATCGCCCGGATGCGGCAGCAGAGCCGTCACGCCGGTCTGGACATTGCCGTCCGCCAGTGTGCAGTGCCCCACCGTCACGCCCGGCACATCGCTGATCTTGTTCCGGGGGCCGTGCGGCAGTCTGCCGACCCGGAAGCCCCATTTGTTCGTTTCGATTCCCATTGCAGCATCCTCCTTTGGACCAGTGCTCTTATTTTTCGTGTTTCACCCGCTCCATGGCCCCCAGGTCATACGGCGTGTTCTGGTAGACATAATAGTTCAGCCAGTTCTCATACAGCAGGTGCGCATGGGCGCGCCAGCGGAAGAGGGGCGGCTGCTCCGGATCATCGCCGGGGTAGTAGTTCTTCGGGATGGCGATGGGCAGGCCCTTTGCCACATCCCGCTTGTACTCCGCATCCAGCGTGTACTTATCATACTCCGGGTGGCCGGTCACGAAGATCTGCCGCCCGTTTTCGGTGCTCATGAGGAACGGCCCGGCCTCGTCGCTCTCGGCAAGGATGCGCAGTGCTTCGCAGCGGTCCACATCCGCACGGGAGATACCGGTGTGGCGGCTGTGGGGGGCGTAGAACACCTCATCAAAGCCGCGGACCAGCGGGTTCGACGGGCGGGTGACCCGGTGCTCGAACACGCCGAACATCTTCTGGGGCAGGATCTCCTTCCGGACGCCGTAGTGATAGTACAGGCCCGCCTGTGCGCCCCAGCAGACATGCAAAGTGGAATAGACATTCGTCTCGCTGAAGTCCATGATCTCGCACAGCTCCGGCCAGTAATCCACCTGTTCAAACGCCATCGTCTCCACCGGTGCGCCGGTGATGATCATACCATCGTAGCGGTTGTTCTTCACTTCATCGAAGGTCTTGTAAAAGGCCTCCAGATGCGCCGTGGAGACATGGGTGGCCGCGTGGCTGGCCGTCTGGAGCAGCGTCATGTGGACCTGCAGCGGCGTGTTGGCCAGCAGCCGGGCGATCTGGGTCTCGGTGGCGATCTTGGTCGGCATCAGGTTCAGGATCAGGATCTCCAGCGGGCGGATGTGCTGGGAGGCCGCCCGCTCCCGGTGCATGACGAAGACATTCTCCTCATAGAGGGCGTCGTAGGCGGGGAGCGTTTTGGGGATGATCAGGGGCATGACGATTTCTCCTTCGGGATCAGATTTTGTCGAGTGCCTGTGCGATATCCGCGATCAGGTCCTCGCTGCTTTCCAGACCGCAGCTCATCCGGACCAGCTCGGCCGGCACACCGGCAGCCTTCAGCTGCTCGTCGGTCATCTGGCGATGGGTGCTGGAAGCCGGGTTCAGGCAGCAGGTGCGGGCGTCGGCCACATGGGTCTCGATGGCGGCCAAACGCAGGGACTTCATAAAGATGCTGGCGGCTTCGCGTCCGCCGGCCAGGCCGAAGGACACCACGCCGCAGCTGCCGTTGGGCAGGTACTTTTCGGCCAGCGCATGGTAGGGGCTGGACTCCAGACCGCAGTAGTTCACATACGCCACCTTGGGGTGTGCTTCCAGGAACTTTGCCACGGCCATGCCGTTGTCGCAGTGGCGCTGCATCCGGACATGCAGGCTTTCCAGACCGAGGTTCAGCATGTAGGCGTTCATGGGCGACTGCATGGAGCCGAAGTCGCGCATCAGCTGGGCCGTGGCCTTGGTGATGAAGGCCCCCTCTTTGCCGAAGCGCTCGGCGTAGGTGATGCCATGATAGCTGTCGTCCGGGGTGCACAGACCGGGGAACTTTTCGGCGTGGGCCATCCAGTCGAATCTGCCGCTGTCCACGATGGCACCGCCCAGAACCGCTCCGTGGCCGTCCATGTACTTGGTAGTGGAATGGGTCACGATGTCCGCGCCCCACTCGAACGGGCGGCAGTTGACCGGGGTCGGGAAGGTGTTGTCCACGATGAGCGGCACCCCATGCGCGTGTGCGGCGTTTGCAAACTTTTCAATGTCCAGCACGGTCAGGGCAGGGTTGGCGATGGTCTCGCCAAAGACGACTTTGGTGTTGGGCTGGAAAGCGGCGTCCAGCTCTTCCTCGCTGCACAGCGGGTCTACGAAGGTCGCGGTGATGCCCATCTTCTTCATGGTGACGGAGATGAGGTTGAAGGTGCCGCCGTAGATGGTGCTGGACGCCACGATGTGGTCGCCCGCCTCACAGAGATTGAACAGGGCGAAGAAGTTGGCGGCCTGACCGCTGCTGGTCAGCATCGCGGCCGTGCCGCCCTCCAGCTCGCAGATCTTCTTGGCCACCAGGTCGCAGGTGGGGTTCTGCAAACGGGAATAGAAATAGCCGTCGGCCTCCAGGTCGAACAGCTTGCCCATATCCTCGCTGGTGGCGTATTTGAAGGTGGTGGACTGGATGATGGGGATCTGGCGGGGCTCGCCGTTGCCGGGCGTATAACCGCCCTGCACACAGATGGTATCACGGTTCATTGTTACATACTCCTTTACTGGGTTGGTCGGAATAGCACAATTCCCCGCCGGAAGACAGACCTCCGGCGGGGAATTGAAACGTTAAATTTTTCCCTGCCGAAGGGCAGCTTTTTTTACTTGCGCAGCCGCTTATCGCTCCGGGTGGCCCACAGGGTGCCGACGGTCTGGAAGACCTGCACCAGCAGCACCAGCAGGATGACGCAGACGATCATGATGTTCGTCTGGTAGCGGTAGTAGCCGTAGGACAGTGCGATCTTGCCCAGACCGCCGCCGCCGATGACACCGGACATGGCCGAGTAGCCCAGAATGGTGGTCAGGGCCGTGGTCATGCTGGAGATCAGGCCGGGCAGGCACTCCGGGATCATCACCTTGGTAATGATCTGGAACGGCGTTGCGCCCATGCTCTGGGCCGCTTCCACCACGCCCTCGTCCAGCTCGCGCAGACTGGTCTCCACCAGACGCGCCACGAACGGGAAGGCCGCGACCACCAGCGGCACGATGGTGGCTTTGGTGCCGACCGTCGTGCCCACGATGAGGCGGGTCAGCGGGAAGACGCAGATCATCAAAATCAGGAACGGGACGCTGCGCAGGATGTTGATGATGATATTCAGCAGGTGCATCAGCCAGCCGGGCAGGGGCAGAACGCCGTCCTTATCCCCGGCCACGAGCAGGACGCCCAGCGGCAGACCGATGACCAGCGAAAAGGCCGTGGAGAGCACCGTCACATAGAACGTCTCCCAGATGGCAAACCCATAATCTGCAATGCTCATTCGCCGGTCACCTCCTCCACCGTCACACCGGGCTGGCTGCGCATGTAGGCAGCCGCCTGTTTTGCTTCTTCTGTGTCTTTGGGCAGCTTGAGCAGCATGCTGCCGTAGCACTGGCCGCTCAGGTCGCGGGTATCGGCGCTGAGCACACTGACCAGAATGCCCTTTTCTGCCGCGAGGCTCGCCACCAGCGGCTTTGCGGCGGACGAGCCGTTGAAGGTCACGCGGACCACATGGTCGTCCGGCGCAAAGCTCGACAAGTCACGGGCCGCACTGCCGCCGTTGGGTGCCACCAGACGCCGGGCCGCAGCGGTCCTGGGGTTGGCGAAGATCTCCTTCACCTCGCCCAGCTCGACCACCACGCCGCCGTCCAGAATGGCAACGTGATCGCAGATCTCTTCCACAACGCTCATCTGGTGGGTAATGACCACCACCGTGATGCCCAGCTTCCGGTTGATGTCCTTGATAAGGGTCAGGATGGAGTGGGTGGTGTTGGGGTCCAGCGCACTGGTGGCCTCGTCGCAGAGCAGGACTTTGGGATTCGTCGCCAGTGCACGGGCAATGGCGATGCGCTGCTTCTGGCCGCCGGACAGCTGGGCCGGGTAGGCGTTGGCCTTGTCGGGCAGGCCCACCATCTCCAGAAGTTCATGGGCGCGCTTTTCGGCGTCGGCCTTCTTCACCCCGGCCAGCTCCATGGGGAAGCAGATGTTCTTCAGGCAGCTGCGCTGCATCAGCAGGTTGAACTGCTGGAAGATCATCGTGATCTCCCGGCGGCGGGCGCGCAGCTCGGCGGGCGAAAGCGTTTCCATCTCCACGCCGTCAATGACGACGCTGCCCTCGGTGGGGCGTTCCAGCAGGTTGATGCAGCGCACCAGCGTGGATTTGCCCGCACCGGACATGCCGATGATGCCGTAGATGGAACCATCCGGAATGGTCAGGTTGATATCGCTCAGCGCGTTGACCGCGCCGTCCTTCATCTGGAAGGTCTTGGAAAGATGTTTGATCTCGATCACGGAAATGCTCCTTTGAATCAGATGGAGAGCTTAGCCCTCGATGGGAGACAGGTCGCTCTGCTTGCCGCCGTAGATGCCCATGGGCTCGACGTGGATGCCGGCCACGGTGACCAGATGGGTGCCGTGCTCCTGGTTGAAGTCGTCCAGGTAAGGCTGATGCTGGAAGTAGTTGGTGTCGATCTGGCCGTCCTCGACGACATTGTTGGGCTGGATGTAGTCATCGAACTCCTGAACATCCAGGGTGATGCCCTTCTGGGCCAGGATGTCCTTGCAGATCTCCAGGATCTCGCAGTGGGGAGCCGGCGTTGCGGCGCAGCTGACGGTCTCGCCGTTCAGTGCATCGTAGTCCACGGTGGAGTCGTAGCCGTCGGTGGGGTTCTCCACGACGAAGACGACGGAGCCTGCATACTTCTCATCGATGAAGTCCTTGACCTGCTGGCTCTCCAGAGCAGCGGCCAGAGCCTTGATCTTGGGGGACTCCTGATTGCCGTCCTTGCAGACCAGAACGTTGACGTAAGCAGAAGAGCCGTCCTCGATGGCCAGTGCATCCTCCACGGGGTTCAGACCGGCAGAGATGGCGTAGTTGGAGTTGATGACGGCGTAGTCCTCATCCTGCAGAACGCTGGGCACCTGTGCAGCCTCGACCTCGTCGATGTTGACGTTGAACGGGTTCTCCTCGATGTCGTTCTTGGTGGCGGTCAGGCCGGCATCCGCCTTGACCTTGAAGAAGCCGTTCTTCTCCAGCAGAGCCAGAGCGCGGGCCTCGTTGGTGGTGTCGTTGGGCACGGCCACGCTGATCTTATCCAGCTTCTTGACCACCTCGGAAGAGGCGGCAGCGGAGCTTGCGGTGGAAGAAGAACCGCCGCAGGCGGTCAGGGCAGCTGCAGCGGCAGCGATGCCGGTCACTTTCAGAAAATCACGACGCGAAATCTTAGACATAATGTTTTCCCTCTCTTGTTGTTCCATAATTTTTTTGCACTGCGCAGCACATTTTTCTGCGCCTTGTGCAGCCGGAAGTACGAAAAAAGCGCCTCCGTCCTCAGCGGGCAACTGCCCACAAGGACGAAAGCGCATAAAACTTCCGTGGTACCACCTTGGTTCACCGCGCCCTCACGGGCCCGGCCTCGATGCTGCGGCAGCGGCTTTCTCCTCCCACTGCTTACAGCCGGACGCTGTAACGGGCGCTCCCGTCGCGGGCTTAGCACTCTTGCGCTTCGCCCCCGCAGCTCCGAGACCATTTTCGGTTCCCTGTTTCCTGCCCTTTTCCACCGACCGGGCTCTCTGGAAGGATCAATGCGAAAACCTACTCTTCTCTTCACAGCCATTTTTGTGATATTGGTTTTATTCTAATCCCCTTTTCGGCATTTGTCAACCCTTTCAACGAAGTTTTTTGGTAGGGAATACCCTCTCAGGCCGCTTTGCGGCCAGCTCTCCCAAAGGGAGAGCCCTTGGCAGGCCGGGCAGACCTGCGCACTGCCGCCTGCGGCTCCTGAACGGCCGGGACCTGTCCTCATTGCCAGCAGCCGTTTGCCTGAGCAGCAAGGCCCATCGCCTTCCGGCAGCATGGACCTGTGCAGTCAGCACGGCCAAGACCGGTTCGCCAGTGGCTCGCCCTGCGGGAGAGCTGGCAACGCCAAAGGCGTTGACTGAGAGGGCAAGACATGCTATCTTATAAATCAAGAACGTATGCCCTTTGCGGCACAGTAAGGAGAGACGCAATGAACGGCAGGGAATTGTATCCCGACGCAGAAGAGCGCCGCCGCATCATGGATTTCATTATGGCGGCCGGGCAGACGCTGCTGGAAAACGGCGCGGAGGTCTTCCGCGTGGAGCAGACCATGGAGATCATGGCGCGCAGCTTCCATCTGCGGGAATTTCATGTATATGTATTGACCAACGGCATTTTTGCCAGTGCCGGCACGGCCGAGATCAGCGAGGTGCGCAACGTGCCCACCCGCACGACCCATCTGGGCCGGGTGGCTGCGGTGAACCAGCTGTCCCGTCAGATCGCAGAGGGCAGCGTGACCACCATCGACGAAGCCGAGAGCCGCCTGGTGCAGGCGCGGAACATTCCCTTCCCGAAGGGCCGGGTGCAGCTTCTGGCCGGGCTTTCGGGCGCGTTCTGCTTCGCACTCATCTTCGGCGGCACCCTGCAGGCCGCGCTGGTCGCTGCGGTGGCGGGCTGTGCGGCCAACGCCTATCTGCTGTTCTGCGGGCGGCACCCCATAGGCGGCGGGTTCCGCACCATCTCCACCGCTTCGCTCATCACCATCCTCTGCATTCTGGGCTGCCATCTGCTCCACACCGAGGCCAGCCATGCCATCATCGGCACCCTGATGATCCTCACGCCCGGCATCGCGTTCACCATGGGCATCCGGGATTTTGTGCAGGGCGATTATCTTTCCGGCACCATCCGGATGATCGACGCGCTGCTCATCGCAGCCAGCATCGCCATCGGCACCGGTCTGGTGCTGGGGGCCTATGCCGCATGGACGGGGGTGGTGGCCGCATGACAGAACTTCTGTTGACGAGCGAGCAGATCGGCCAGCTGGTGGCCCAGTTCTTCATCGCCGGGGCGGGCACCCTGAGCTTTGCCGTTCTCTTCGCCTCCCCCAAGCGCACCCTGCCCTACTGCGGCCTTGTCGGCGCGATGGGCTGGTTCATTTACGAGCTGGCCGTCCTCTTCGGGCTGGAAAGTTTTGCCGCCTCGCTGCTGGCCGTCATCCCTCTGACGCTGCTGGCCCGCATCTTCGCCATCGTGCTCAAAACGCCGGTCACCATCTTCCTGCTGGCCGGCATCTTCCCGCTGGTGCCCGGTGCCGGCATCTACTACACCGCCTACTACTTCATCCAGGGCAACAACGCTCTGGCTCTGGCCAACGGCATCTCGACGTTCAAGATCGCCGTGGCCCTTGCCATCGGCATCGCGCTGGTGCTGGGGCTTCCGCTGCCCCGCCTCAAGACCCGCCCCAGGACCAGGAAATGAACAAAAACGCTCCGGCACAATGCCGGAGCGTTTTTGTTTATCAGGAGAGCAGCAGCAGCTGTGCGCCGCCTGCCATGTTCAGCTGGAAGAACGCCTTCTGGCCGTTCTCACTGTAACTGACCTGCACCGGGGTCTTGCTTCCATCGGCATGGACCTGCTGCAGGGTGTACCCCTGCACCGCAGAAGCCGGAAGCTCAATGTTCGCCGTGACGTCCGAGTCCATCACACGGGCATCGGTGACGACCGTGTTGCTCTTGACCTTGCCGCACTTGGTGCAGACGACCTTGTTCATGCAGGTCTGGTAGTAGAAGGCCACCGTCATGATCTTCGGGCCGTCCTGCAGGCTGCCCTCATAGATTTCGAGGTTGGAGAAGTTCGAGAAGGTGTTCTTCACCTTGGTCAGGCGCTGCACGGGGTCTTTTCTGCCCTCCTTGCCGCAGTGCGGGCAGAGGGTGAAGGTCTTTCCCTCCAGCGTGAAGTCGGTGGGCACACAGTCCTCACGATACTCCACGAAGGTCTTCCACTTATGCTCGTTCTCCTTGCACTCCTTCCGGGCCGGTTCCTCTGCAACGCCGGATACAGCCCCGCCCACCAGGATGCAGACAGAAAGCCCCAGCATGGCGAGCGTTTTCATGATCCGTTTTCTCATAGCAGTTCCTTTCTCCCTGCCGGTCTGGCAGAGCTGCGCGGTGAAATGCGGTCTGTTTTTTCGCTTTCACGCTGTTTTTCGTATCTTCATTATACCATTTGGTGGAAAACACTGTCAATTGTTCCTTTTTAACCGGTGCTTGCGCAGGCGGGCCGTTCGCGCTATACTGTTCTCAGAACGATTGAAAGGAGACGCTCTCATGTCTGTTATGGAAAAACTTCTCACCCGCCGCACCTACCGCCGCTTTGCGCAGAAAGCCGTCCCGCAGGATGTGGTGGAGGACATCATCGAAGCCGTCCGCCTCTCCTCCTGTGGAGCCAACCGTCAGGCCGTGCGTCTGGTGGTCGTGAACAAACCCGAAGATGTGGCCGAAGTCCAGCCGCTGGTCAAGTGGGCCGCCTATCTGCCCCCGGAGCAGGGCACCCCAAACGCTGACGAGCTGCCCACTTTATATATCGCCGTCGTGCAGGACACTGCCATCCCCGGTGACCTGAACACCGACACCGGGATCGCGCTGGCCAACATGACGCTGGCCGCGTGGGACAAGGGCGTGGGCAGCTGCATCATGGGTGCCATCAACAAGCCCGCCCTCACCGAGCTGCTCCACATCAAGGAGCCGGAAAAGCTGGCCTTTATGGTGGCGTTCGGCTACCCCACCCACGAAGCCCACATTGTCCCCCTGACCGGGGAGACCGGCGTGAAGTATTATCTGGACGGCCAGAAGGACTACTGTGTGCCGAAGCGGAGTGCTGAGGAGATCGCACGGTATTTGTAAGGTCTCTCTTCGTACAACCTCTCCGTTGAGCCTGCCGGCTCGGAGCCATGACAGAGAGGTTTTTGCATATATTCATTCATTTTCCCGGTATGATTGCATAAGTGTTCTCAAAACGGTTTCATTTTTATCGAATTTTTGCACAACACTTGACTTTTTTATTTGTGCAATCTATACTAGACCCGTTCTCTGATGTTTCGATGAATCGCATCGCCGCAGAGAGATGAAAGATTATACAATCGATCGAGGAGTGTTTGAATATGAAAAAGATTACCCGTCGCAGCTTCCTGGCTGCCGCTGGTCTGACCGCTGCCGCTCTGGCTCTGACCGCCTGCGGTGGTTCCTCTTCCAGCACCGCTTCTTCCACTGCAAGCTCTGCCGCTGCTTCCTCCGAGGCAGCTTCTTCCAGCGCTGCTGCTGAGCTGACCACCGTTGAGGCCGGCAAGCTGACCATGGCCACCAACGCTGCCTTCCCTCCGTATGAGATGACCACCGACACCGGTGCGTTCGAGGGCATCGACGTGGACACCGCACAGGCCATTGCTGAGAAGCTGGGTCTGGAGCTTCAGATCGACGACATGGACTTCGACGCTGCGCTGCTGAGCGTCCAGCAGGGCAAGGCCGACATCGTCATGGCTGGCGTCACCGTCACCGACGAGCGCAAGGCCGTCATGGACTTCTCCGACAGCTATGCTACCGGCATCCAGTCCATCATCGTTCCCGAAGGCTCTGACATCGCTACCCCCGATGATCTGGCCGGCAAGAAGATCGGCACCCAGCGCGGCACCACCGGCTACATCTACTGCTCCGATGATTTCGGCGATGAGAACGTCGTGGCTTACGACGACGGCCTGACCGCTGTGCAGGCTCTGAACAACGGCCAGGTGGATGCTGTCGTCATCGACAACGCTCCCGCCAAGGAGTTCGTTGCTGCCAACCCCGGTCTGGTCATTCTGGACACCAGCTATGCTGAGGAAGACTACGCCATCGGCATGGCAAAGGGTTCTGCTCTGGAAGATGCCATCAACGCTACTCTGGAAGAGCTGAAGGCTGACGGCACCCTGCAGTCCATCGTGGACAAGTACATCACCGCTGAGTGATCAGCGCGACCGTGCACCACGGGGAGGAAGCTCCAAGAGAGCCCCTCCCCTTTTTTGGAAAAAGAAGGTTACAAAAATCTGACAAAACAGGAAAGTGAGGATGCGAATGGCCGCACAATATGAACTGCTGAAAGAGCTGCTCAACAGCGGCACGAAGCTCAGCTTCGGGCAGGAATTCTTCTACAAATTTTATCAGGCGTTCATCCTGAAGGACCGCTGGATGCAGTACGTTCAGGGCGTGGGCACCACGCTTCTGGTCACGGCCATCGCACTGGCGCTGGGTGTGGTGCTGGGCAGCGTGGTCGCACTGGTCCGTGTGGCCCACGACCAGCAGCGCTCCGGCCGCAGGAACCCGGTGCTGGGCTTCTTCAACGCCATCTGCCAGGTGTACACCACCATCATCCGCGGCACCCCCATGATGGTCCAGCTGCTCATCATGAGCATGGTCATCTTTGCCAACAGCCGCAACTTCACCATGGTCGGTGCGCTGGCGCTGGGCATCAACTCCGGCGCTTATGTATCCGAGATCATCCGCGGCGGCCTGATGGCTGTGGACCCCGGCCAGATGGAAGCCGGCCGCAGCCTGGGCCTGAACTACATAACCACCATGGTGGTCATCATCATCCCGCAGGCCATCCGCGCCGTGCTGCCGGCTCTGGGCAATGAGTTCATCGTCCTGCTCAAGGATACCTCGCTCATCACCGTCATCGGCGGCAAGGAGGTGCTGTATGCGGCCCAGGGCATCATGAACCGCACCTACGAGGCCATGTTCCCGCTGTGCGGCGTTGCACTTGTTTATTTGTTCCTCGTCATGCTGTTTACCTGGCTGCTGACGAAGTTTGAGAGGAGGATGGCTCAAGGTGACCGATAAGATTCTGGAAGTCCGCGGTCTGACCAAGACCTACGGCGGCGACAAGAAGAAGGGCGCAAAGCAGCCCACCCCCACCCTCGATGTCCTGAAGGGCATCGACATCGACATCTACCGCGGCGACGTGGTCTGCCTGATCGGCCCTTCCGGCTGCGGCAAGTCCACCTTCCTGCGCTGCCTGAACCGGCTGGAGATCCCCACCGGCGGCTCCATCAAGTTTGAGGGCGTCGAGATCGATGACAGCCACATTGATGCCGTCCGCCAGAAGATGGGGATGGTGTTCCAGCACTTCAACCTCTTCCCGCACCTGACGGTCAAGCAGAACCTCTGCCTGGCCCCCACCCTGCTGAAGCTGAAGAACCAGCAGGAAGCGGACAAGCGCGCCGAAGAGCTGCTGGCCCGCGTCGGCCTGTCCGACAAGGCCGACGCCTACCCCAAGAGCCTGTCCGGCGGCCAGCAGCAGCGCATCGCCATTGCCCGTGCCCTGGCCATGGACCCGGACGTCATCCTCTTCGATGAGCCCACCTCCGCGCTGGACCCCGAAATGGTCGGCGAGGTCCTGGAGCTGATGAAGGAGCTGGCCCACACCGGCATCACCATGCTGGTCGTCACCCATGAGATGGGCTTTGCGCGCGAGGTCTCCAACCGCGTCATCTTCATCGACGACGGCAAAGTCCAGGAGGACGAGCCCCCGCAGGAGCTGTTCGCCAATCCCAAGCATCCCCGCCTGAAGGCGTTCCTGTCCAAGATGCTGTAACATTGCTTTCAACAAAAAAATCTCCGCGCAGCTGCGCGGAGATTTTTTTGTTTCCTGCTGCCTGCTCAGGCATTCAGCACCGATTTTCCCGTCAGGGGGTCCGGGATGCCCAGCAGGGCCAGGATGATGGCCATGCGGATATACACGCCGTTGTGCACCTGGTCAAAGTAGGCGGCGCGGGGGTCGTTGTCCACATCGAGCCTGATCTCGTCGATGCGGGGCAGCGGGTGGAGCACCGGCATATCAGCCGGAGCCTGCTCCAGCATCTTTGCATTCAGGGAGTAGCAGCCCTTCAACCGGAGGTAATCCTCCTCGTTGAAAAAGCGCTCCTGCTGGATGCGGGTCATGTAGAGGACATCGAGGGTGGGCAGCTCGGCTTCGAGGTCGGCGGTCTCCTTGTAGGTCTGGTGGAGCGGCGTCAGCGTCTCGTCCTTGACGTACTGCGGGATGCGCAGTTCCTCCGGCGAGATGAAGACGAACCGGTTCCCCTCAAACTGGCTCAGCGCGGCGGTCAGGGAGTGGACCGTCCGGCCGAATTTGAGGTCGCCGCAGAAGCCGATGGTCAGATGGTCCAGCCGCCCTTTGCGCTGGCGAATGGTCATCAGGTCGATCATGGTCTGGGAGGGGTGGGCGTGCCCGCCGTCGCCTGCATTGATGACGGGCACCCGCGCATACAGGGATGCGCGCAGGGGTGCGCCCTCTTTGGGGTGGCGCATCGCAATGATGTCGGCATAGTTGCTCACGACACGGGCCGTATCGGCCACCGTCTCGCCCTTGCTGGCGCTGGACAGCTGCGCCCCGGCAAAGCCCAGCGTCTTGCCGCCCAGCCGCAGCATGGCCGACTCAAACGAGAGCCGGGTGCGGGTGGACGGCTCATAGAACAGCGTTGCCAGAATGCGCCCGTCGCAGAGATGGGCATAGGGTGCGGGGTCTGCCTCCATCCGGTCGGCAAGGTCGAGGAGGGCCAGCTGCTCGTCCAGAGAAAAGCTGTTCGGCTCAATGAAATGTCTCACAGCCATTCTCCTTTCAGCACGAACTTCTCACGCTCGGCACCGGTGGAGATAAACTGGATCTCGTGGTCCAGCTGCTTTTCGAGGAACGCCACATAGCCTTTTGCCTCTTTGGGCAGCTCGTCCCAGCTCTTGCAGCCGGAGAGGTCGGTGTTCCAGCCAGGCAGCATCGTGACGACCGGCTCCATCCGGTCCAGGTCAGACAGCGTGTCGAAGCGGGGGACTTCTACACCGTCCAGCTTGTAACCGGTGATGACCGGGATCTCGTTCATGCTGCTCAGGACGTCCAGCTTGGTCAGGGCGATCTTGTCCGCTCCCTGGCAGGCCAGACCGTAGCGGCTGGCCACGCAGTCAAAGGGGCCGACACGGCGGGGACGGCCGGTGGCCGCACCGTATTCGCCGCCTGCCTTCCGCAGCTGCTCGTTCCAGTCCTCATCCATGGCATGTTCTGCGGCGAAGGGGCCTGCGCCGACACAGGTGGAGTAGGCTTTCAGCACACCGACCACATGGTCGAGCCGACAATTCGGGATGCCGGCCCCCAGCGGCGCATAGGCGGCCAGCGTATTGGAGCTGGACGTGAAGGGGAAGATGCCGTAGTCGATGTCCCGCATGGCACCCAGCTGAGCTTCCAGCACGATGCGCTTGCCGCTGTCGTGGGCCTGCTGCAAAAAGGCGCCCACGTCGCAGATGAACGGTGCGAATCGCTCGGCCTGGGTCCTGCACCAGTCCAGCAGCGCGTCGTAGGACATCTTTTCCTGATGATAGCAGCCTGCCAGCTCCATGTTCTTGGAATCCAGGATCATGTGCAGGCGGTTTTGGGTGCGCTCTTCGTCCAGATGGAGCAGGTCGCCCAGACGCAGGGTCTTCTTGCGGTATTTGTCGCTGTAGGCGTAGGCGATGCCGCGCCGGGTGGAGCCGAAGGCGCTCCCCTTTTTGGCCAGACGGTCTTCTTCCAGACCATCCTGCACCTTGTGCCAGGGCATCGAGATGGTGGCCTTGTCGGAGAGCTTCAGGTTTTTGGGGCCGATCTCCACGCCGCGGGCCTCGATGGCCTGCATCTCGTTCGAGAGGTGGTCGAGGTCGATGACCATACCGGTGCCCAGCACACAGGTGACATCCGGGTGCAGGATGCCGGAGGGCAGAAGGTTCAGGATGAACTTGCCCTTTTCAGTAACGACGGTGTGCCCGGCATTGTTGCCGCCCTGATAGCGGGCAACGACATCGGCGTTTTCGGCCAGCAGGTCGATGACGCGGCCTTTGCCCTCATCGCCCCAATTGATTCCAGTAACAGCGGTCAGCATGATTTGTTATACCCTTCTTTTCGTTGTTCCCAATGGTCTGCGCCCTGATGGGCTGACCATACAATTTTCAGATTTCCTCTTGCAATTTTCGATCGCAGTGCTATTATACGAGCAGGGAAAGAATATGTAAAACGTATCCTGCACATGGCTGCAATATGATTTTTACATGAAGGAGGCCGACATCTCATGTATGTGGACTGGGAATACTACAAGATCTTCTATTATGTTGCAAAATACCAGAATTTCACCAAGGCGGCGCGGGTGCTGGGCAACAACCAGCCCAACATCACCCACTCGATGAACCGGCTGGAAAGCCAGCTGAACTGTGTGCTGTTCATCCGCTCCAACCGGGGCGTGACCCTGACGCCGGAGGGCGAGATGCTCTATTCCCGCATTGCATCGGCGGCGGTGCAGATCCAGGACGCCGAGGAGGAGCTGAGCGCCAGCGCCACGCTGGAGCACGGTGCCATCAGCATCAGCGCCACCGAAACGGCCCTGAACATCTACCTCTCCGAAAAGCTGCGGGACTTCCACACCGAATACCCCGGCATCCGGCTGCGCATCTCGAACCATTCCACCCCGCAGGCGGTGCAGGCCGTGAAAAACGGCGAAGTGGATTTTGCCATCGTCTCCACCCCGGCCGAGGTGGAACCGGGGCTGAAGCGGGTGGAGCTGAAGCCGTTTTACGAAGTGCTGGTGGGCGGCAGGACCTTCACGGCCCTGGCCAGCCAGAACCTCTCCTTAAAGGAACTGGAAAATTACCCGCTCATCTCCCTGAGCGACGAGAGCATGACCCGCAGCTTCTACCGGCAGTTCTTCCTCGACCACGACGCGGTGCTCCGGCCCGACACCGAGGCCGCCACCACCGACCAGATGCTCACGCTGGTCAAAAGCGAGCTGGGCCTTGCCTTTGTGCCGGAATCCATGGCGGCCGAGCCGCTGGCGCGG
>ERZ838577.2670-NODE-2670-length-19214-cov-20.025993_pt1 | contig 19214 bp, 15 predicted proteins | sample MGYA00519682_ERZ838577 | MGnify/ENA primary metagenome ERZ838577 (study PRJEB31850, sample SAMEA3708838) | human gut metagenome | biome: human gut; feature: human-associated habitat; material: faeces | place: China | collected 2014 ...
CAGCAGACCGTTCTGGATGGTGGCGCTCTGCTCGCCGTCAAAGGCCATCACTTCGTTGCCGTCCTTGTCGTACAGGGCGCTGCGGCGGCCGCCCCGGCCGGTGGAGTCCGACCAGGAGCGGAACCAGTAGTTCGTTTCGCCGGTCACGATATCCTGCAGCAGGCTCACGTTTTCGCTGCGGAGCGACTGGTACAGCACCTTGCTGCCGCACAGGACGGTGCGGCTGTCGCCGGAGTTGTCGTAGCCGTACAGGATGCGCAGGCGGCCGTCCTCCAGCCGGGCGGCATCGTACAGGGGCTTGCCCTCGGCGTCGGTGGGGACGGAAGCCGCCGAGGACGCAGGTTTCTCGGAGGAGGCAGGCGGCATTACCGCGCAGCCGCAGCCCAGCGCAAGGCTCAGGGTCACGCACAGGGCAGCACTGCCCAGACGGGAAACGGTCTTTTTCATGGGATCACTCCTCTTAAAACAATACAAAAAGCAATGCAAAATGCAGATGCTACTGTCTGGAATAAAAAAACGCACCCGGAAGAAATTTCCGGTTCAATTATAATACGAAACAGCCGTGTTTTCCATTGCGGGGAAAGCACGGCTGTTGGTTACAGATCTATGACAGAAGTTCAGGACGCGGTTTTGCTCTGTTCGGCGTCATCCATCCGGCCAAGCTGCTGCAGAAATGCAATCAGGAAGGGCAGGGACACCAGGAAGGTGAGCACATCCGCGATGGGCTGGCAGATCTCCACGCCGAACAGCCCGTGGGTGCGGGGCAGGATGAGGATGAGCGGGATGAAGAACACGCCCTGTCGGCAGCAGGCCAGGAAGGTGGCCCGGCCGGACGCGCCCACGCTCTGGAAGGTCATGTTGGCCACCACGATGATGGGCTGCAGCAGCATGGCCAGGCACTGGTAGTGGAAGGCGGGCAGCGCCACGGCGGTGACGGCGGGGTCATCGCGGAACAGACGGACGAGGGCATCGCCGTTCACCCAGCACAGGCCCACCAGCACCACCAGCATGCAGAAGGCCGCTTCGATGGTGAAGATGGCGGCCTGCCGCACCCGGCGGTATTTGCGGGCACCGTAGTTGAAGGATGCCACCGGCTGCAGGCCCTGTCCCACGCCGATGGCCACCGAGATGATGAACATGAAGATGCGGGACACGATGCTCATACCGGCCACGGCGGCGTCACCGTAGCTGCGGGCGGCAAGGTTCAGCAGCATGCCGCCGATGCTGTTCAGGCCCTGACGGCCAAAGCTGGGCGCACCGCCCAGCAGGATGCGGCCGAAATCGCGGGCTTCGCGGGTGACGGTCGAAAGGCGGAACTGGCTGACCGTTTTGCCCCGCAGGAACATGGACAGCAGGATGCAGAAGCTGATGCTCTGGCTCAGGGCGGTGGCAATGCCGGCCCCGGCGGTGCCCAGCCCGAACACGAACATGAACAGCGGGTCCAGCGCGATGTTCAACACGCCGCCGGTGACCAGACCGATCATGGCAAAGCTGGCTTTGCCCTCATAGCGCAGGATGTTGTTCATCACAAGGCTGGAGATCATCAGCGGGGCGGCAATGAGGATGGGCCGCGCGTAGGCGCAGGCGTGGGGCAGGATGGTCTCGGTGCTGCCCAGCAGCATCATGAAGTGGGGCAGGGTACCAAGGCCCGCCACGGCCAGCACCACGCCAAACACCAGAGCCGTGAAAAAGCTGGTGGACGCAAACCGGGTGGCGGCGGTGGTGTCGCGGTTGCCCAGGCTGCGGCTGATGATGGTGCCGGCCCCGTGGCCCAGCATAAAGCCCAGCGCCTGGATGATGGCCATCAGGCTGGAAACAACGCCCACGGCACCGGACGCACTGGTGGAGATCTGGCCCACAAAAAAGGTGTCGGCCAGATTGTAGATGCTGGTGATCAGCATACTTAAAATGGTGGGAGCAGCAAAGCTGAGGATCAGTTGCGGGATGGGCGTCTCGGTCATCCGGCGAAACTGCAGCGCACTGCGGTCATCGCTTGTCATAAAAAGCCTCCTTGAATGGGATGGAGTAGGGAAAGCCGCCGCCAAAAGCGGACGGCGGAAATCAGCACATCATAGTATAACGCAAGTACGGCAAAAAGTCGAGAGGGGAACCGTGTGAAAAAACGGCTCGCAAACCGGTGCGAAGGGGCAAAAATGACGCCGAAAGAACCGGCGATTCTGTATGATTTGCTAAAGAAAGGTCGAATTGCTTGTGGAAAATCACGATATGTGGTATCATTTAGGCAGGAAGATGTTGGCAGACCCTGCCCGGCATCGTGACAGATGGAGGAACTGAAGCATGAAAACCGTAGCACAGACCGTGATCGAAGCCGATCGTTTTTATACCATTGCCGCCCACACCGGCAATGTGATCCAGGCCGTGGAAGCAAGCAAGGACGGCGGAACCGTTCGTCTGGGCAAGTATGACCACAAGCCCGAACAGGAGTGGAGCTTTGTCCGGGTGGGCGAGGGGGTGTACCGCATCCGCAACCGCGCCTCTGGCAAGCTGCTGGACCTGACCATGACCGGCACCGCCAACGGCACCTGGCTGCACCTGTGGGAGGATGTGGGCGGCACCTCCCAGATGTGGGAGCTCTGCCCCACGCCGGAAGGCACCGTGCGCCTGCGCTCGTCCTGGGCCGGCGGCAAGTGCGTGGACACCGTGGGCATGGGTGCCGAAGCAGGTGCCGTGCTGCAGATCTGGCAGGAGGTGCCCGGTGCCGACCAGCTGTGGACCATCGCTGAGGTGAAGGACCGCGCAAAGCGCACCGCTAAAAAGACTGCTGAGCCTGCTGTGGAAGCCGCACCCGCCGCTGAGGCTGTTGCCCCGGCAGAGGAGAAGAAGGCAGAGGAGAAGAAGGCACCGGTCAAAAAGCCTGCCGCCCGCAAGCCCCGCACCACCAAAAAGGCCGCTGCGGAACCGGCTGTGACCGCCCAGCCCGCTGCCGAAAAGGCAGAAGAGCCGAAGACGGAGCCCGCCGCAAAGGCGGAAGCAGCAGAGAAGCCCGCCAAGGCTCCCCGCAAGACCACTGCCCGGAAGAAGGCTGCACCCAAGGCAGAAGCCGCCGCAGAAGCTGCCGCTCCGGCCGAAAAGCCCAAGCGCACCCGTAAGGCCCCTGCCAAAAAGGCAGATTGAGCAAGGCTGAACCCGTAAAAACCAGAAGCACCCGTCGGATCGTGGGACCCGGCGGGTGCTTCTTGCATTTGCGGGAGGTTCACTCCGGCAGTTCGTTCAGGGCAAAGCGGTTCTTTTCAAAGGTCAGCAGGCCCTCGTCCCGCATCTTGCACAGCTCCTTGGAGAGGGCGCTGCGGTCCAGATTGAGGTAGTCGGCCAGCTGCTGCCGGTTGAACGGGATCTCGAACTGCAGGCTGCCGCTGCGGGCGGCCTGTGCGGAAAAGTAGGTCAGCAGACGGCCCCGCACGGTCTTGGGGGTGGTGCAGAAGATGCGCTGCGAAAGGCTCAGGTTTTTGCGCATGGACACCGTGAGCAGGTTGCGCAGCAGCTTTTCGTGCACCGTGCCGGGTGCGCCGCCGGAAAAGGCGGAAATGTTCACGAACAGCACTTCGCACTCTTCGGCGGCCACGGCGTCCACCATCATCACGTCGCCGCACAGCGCGTAGGTCTCGGCAAAGGCCTGCCCGGCAGAAATGCTGCTCAGGATGCTCTTACTGCCCCACAGGTCGAGATTTTCGATGTGGACGGTGCCGCGCAGCACCACGCCCAGAGCATGCACTTGCTCTCCGGCATGAAAAATGACGGCGTGCCGGGGGTAGCTCTTCGTGCGCAGGCAACCGGACTGCTCCAGTGCAGCCCACTCCTCTGCCGACAGGCCCTGAAACAGCGGGGATGCAACGGGTCTCATAAAAAAACCTCACTTTCGTGGTTATAACAACCGAAGGTCTGCCCTGATTATAGTATACTCAAAGCACAAACACAAGGAGGCTTTTCTATGATCCGGAAAATCATTCATATAGACGAAGAAAAATGCAACGGCTGCGGGGCCTGCGTCACTGCCTGCCACGAGGGTGCCATCGGTCTGGTGAACGGCAAGGCAAAGCTCATGCGGGACGACTACTGCGACGGCTTTGGCGACTGCCTGCCCGGCTGCCCCACCGGTGCCATCACCTTTGAAGAGCGCGAGGCAGCCGCCTACGACGAGCAGGCCGTGCTGGAAAACAAGCAGAAAAAGGCCGCACAGGCCGCAAAACCGGCCTTCCACGGCTGCCCGGGCAGCGCCATGCGCCAGTTCCACCGGGAGGAAAGCGCGCCTGCTGCCCCCACCGCAGCACAGCCGTCGCAGCTGCGCCAGTGGCCCTGCCAGATCAAGCTGGTGCCGGTGAACGCCCCCTATTTTGACGGGGCAAAGCTCCTGATCGCAGCCGACTGTACCGCCTACGCCTACGCCAATGTGCACGAAGAGTTCATGAAGGGCAAGATCACCCTCATCGGCTGCCCCAAGCTGGATGCTGTGGACTACAGCGAAAAGCTGACCGAGATCTTCCGCAGCAACGACATCCGGAGCGTGACGGTGCTGCGCATGGAGGTGCCCTGCTGCGGCGGGCTGGAACACGCCGCCGTGACCGCCCTGAAAAACAGCGGCAAGTTCGTGCCGTGGCAGGTGGTGACCATCTCCACCGACGGCCGCATCCTGGACCGATAAACGCATCCAAAAACGGCAGACGCTTTGCAAGGCGTCTGCCGTTTTTGCATAGCAAGGAGGTTCAGGAGGCGCTCTGCGTGCCGGATGCAACGCCCTGCACGAACTGCACCACGCTCTCGACAGTCTGGCGCAGCTGCACCAGCGAAGCAATGTCGCTGTCCTGCATGCGGGAGGTGGGAGCGGTCAGAGTCGGAGCTGCCGGGGTCACGGTGCCGGTGAGCTCGGTGTGGATGCCGTGGGCCGGGATGTCCAGCAGGATGTGCACGGCGGGGGAGGCAGCCCGCAGCAGGCCGCTCTTTTCCACGCCCAGGGTCAAAACGGGGGAATCGGCGGCAGTGTCGTCAGTTTCCAGCCGGAAGTAGAGGTAACCTGCTTTGGCATTTTCCGGCTGCACCTTTTTGATCTTTTTCAGATCCAGCTGGAAGTCGCTCATGGACTGCAGACTGGTGGCGGTATCATCCACGCCCAGCAGGCTGGCCAGCTGGGTCTGGGAGATGTAGCTGCCCATATTCCATTCCGGGATCAGCACACCGGCCAGCGGATAGTTGTCGGTGATGCTGCTGCGCAGGGTGCGGTAAAGCTGCCCGGCATCGTACAGCGTCTCGTCCTTGCTGATGTACAGGCGGGTGAGGGGCTGGCTGCTGCCGCTGGCCTGCGGGTACAGCTCCAGCTGCAGGGCTTCCGGCGTATATTGGCCGTTCACCCGGCCGGAGGTGCCGCCGAACTGCGCCAGCACCTTATATAAAGCGGGCTCTTCGGCAGCGGTGGAAGTGATCTGGTAGTCCAGCGAAAAGCTGGCTCCGCCGGCAAAGCTCTTCACGCGGCGGCTCACCAGCCCCAGCGCGACGGCGGCGGCCACTACGCACACCAGCACAAGGCACAGCACCACCACGACCGCAGCGCGGGCACCTGTGCGTTTCTTTTTGGATGCAGCCATAAAATGTTCCTCCTTCAGGAAAATCTTTTTTTCAGCATAGCGGAACGCAGGGCGATTGTCAAGGACAGCGTTTCGGAATAAAACAAAAAACCTGAAACATCTCTGTTTCAGGTTTCTGGCGGAAAGATGGGGATTCGAACCCCAGAACGCTTTTGACACGTTACACGATTTCCAGTCGTGCGCCTTAGACCAACTCAGCCATCTTTCCACATCTTTTGTTCTGCCTTTGGGCGGGTGCCCTTGGCGCTCCACTATAATACCTGAAACCAGCTGTTTTGTCAAGGATTTTTTTGAAAAAGATCAGACTTTTTTCAAAATGACGTACCATCGTACTGCAAAATGACAAGAGGCGGGCAAAAGGTGTGCAGAACCCTTGACGGGGAGCCAAAACAAGGCTATGATGGGGGGCAGAGAGTGCAGCAGCAGGGCATTTCCTGCCGCAGAAATGGAAAACAAGGAGGATGGACTCTGTATGAACTATGCTGAAGTGCTGGCCAATGCGCGGGAGTGCATCGGCAAATACTGCAAGGCCTGCCCGGTGTGCAACGGCGTGGCCTGCAAAAACCAGATCCCCGGCCCCGGTGCCAAGGGCGTGGGCGACACGGCGATCCGCAACTATAATAAGTGGGCGGACATCCGGGTGAACATGGACACCCTGTGCGAGGGCGGCACCCCGGACACCACGCTTGAACTGTTTGGCAAGCAGTTCAAATACCCCTTCTTTGCAGGCCCGGTGGGTGCGGTGAACCTGCACTACTCCGAGACCTACACTGATATGACCTATAACGACGTGCTGGTACGCGCCTGCGCCGAGAACGGCATTGCCGCCTTTACCGGTGACGGCACCAACCCCACCGTGATGGAGATGGCCACCAAGGCCATCGGTGCGGCGGGCGGCTGCGGTGTGCCTACCATCAAGCCCTGGAACATCGACACCATCCGGGAGAAGATGGCCCAGGCCAAGGCCAGCGGCTGCTTTGCCGTGGCCATGGACGTGGATGCAGCAGGCCTGCCCTTCCTCAAGAACATGACCCCGCCGGCCGGCAGCAAGAGCGTGGAAGAGCTGGCCGAGATCGTGAAGCTGGCCGAGCGGCCCTTCATCGTCAAGGGTGTGATGACCGTCAAGGGTGCTTTGAAGGCCAGGGAGGCCGGTGCCGCCGCCATCGTGGTGTCCAACCACGGCGGCCGTGTGCTGGACCAGTGCCCCGCCACCGCTGAAGTCCTGCCGGAGATCGCTGCAGCCCTCAAGGGCACCGGCGTGAAGATCCTGGTGGACGGCGGCATCCGCACCGGTGTGGATGTGTTCAAGGCCCTGGCCCTGGGCGCGGACGGCGTGCTGATCTGCCGCCCCTTTGTCACGGCCGTGTACGGCGGCGGCGAGGAAGGCGTGAAGTGCTACATCGACAAGCTGGCCGGGGAACTGGCCGACACCATGCAGATGTGCGGTGCTCACAGTCTGGCAGAGATCACCCCCGATATGGTGCGCGTATAAAACCGAAGAAAAACCGGAAAAGCCGGAGTATGCCTGCGGGTGTGCCCCGGCTTTGTTAAATTTTGTTGAAAAGATGGATGTACGAAATTTGGACGCTTGTGTATTGCCCCAAAATGCGCTACACTACAATCAACTGAACCGTAAACCGGATGCCTGCAGGCGGGAGTGCCGCCTGCTCATTTTTAGGAGGATCTATGAAAAAGAAAACCGAGCAGAACGCCGCGGGAGCGCCGCAGATGGGGAAAACGGCCGGTGCCGGAGCAGCCGGGTTCCTGAAAAAGAACTGGAAGTGGCTGGTCCCGGTGGCCTGCGTGGCCGTGCTGGGCGGTGTGTGGCTGCTCAAGCCCAAGGCCGACAAGCCTGCCAGCGTGGATACCAGCTATGTGGAGACCGCGCCGGAACAGCGGGACCTCGTCAATGCCCTGAGCGGCACCGGCACCCTGAAGCCGGCGAATACTTATAATGTCAAGTCGCTGGTGTCCGGCAAGGTGCTGACCTGCAGCTTTGAGGAAGGCGACAACGTGGAAGAGGGCGATGTGCTCTACACCGTGGACTCCTCCGACGCTACCACCAAGGTGGAACAGGCGGGCATCACCCTGCAGCAGGCCCAGCGCAACTACGACAAGACGGTGGACCGCCAGTATGTGCGCGCGGAAGTGGCCGGTGTCGTGAGCAGCCTGAAGGTCGCCAAGGGCGACGAGGTGACCAGCGGCCAGGAAGTGGCCGTGATCCGCGACAACTCCAAGATGACACTGGCACTGGAGTTCCCGGCGGCAGACGCAGCCGGTTTCTCGGTGGGGCAGAGCGCGGACGTGACGCTGGACGGTACCTTTGAGACCATGACCGGCACCATTACCGCCGTCACCGGCACCGATGCCCTGAGCACCGGCAACCTGCTCACCCGCACCGTGACCATCTCGGTGCGCAATGCGGGCGGCCTGACCACCGCCCAGGCGGCCACCGCTACCGTGAACGGCGTGAGCTCCATCGGCGCGGCCACCTTCCAGTATCAGGCCGAGCGCACCCTGACGACGCTGGCCGCCGGTACGGTCACCGCCATCCATGCACGCGAGGGCGACAGCGTGAACAAGGACGACATCGTGCTGCAGATCAGCGGTGACGACCTGAGCGAGTCCATCCAGTCTGCTTCTGAGACCCTGCGTGGGGCCGAGCTGTCCATGCAGAGCACCCAGGACACCATGAACAACTACACCATCACCTCGCCCATCAGAGGCACCATCATCGAAAAGGCCGCCAAGGTGGGCGATGCCCTGAGCACGGGCAGCGACCTGTGCACCATCTACGATCTGAGCTACCTGGAAATGACCATCAATGTGGATGAGCTGCAGGTCAGCAGCCTGTCGGTGGGGCAGACCGTGCAGGTCACCGCAGACGCCGTGCAGGACAGGACCTATGAGGGCGTTGTGACCCGCGTGTCCATGAAGGGCGACACCAGCGGCGGCACCACCACCTACCCGGTCACCGTGCGCATCGACGAGACCGACGGCCTGCGCCCCGGCATGAACGCCAACGCGGAGATCGTGGTGGCCCAGGCCAAGAACGCACTGGCGGTGCCCAACGCAGCCGTGGTGCGCGGCAGCTATGTGCTGGTGACCCAGGACTCTCCCAGTGCGGTCAACGCAGACCCGGACATGGTCGCACCGGACGGCTTTGTGTACGTCAAGGTCAAGCTGGGCGTCAGTGACAGCGATTACACCCAGGTTGTCAGCGGCCTGACCGCGCAGGACACCGTGGGCTACGACCCCAGCTCGGTGAGCAGCGATACCTATTACGACAACGGCGGTTATGAGTACACGACCGACGGCACCACCGACACGACGGGCGGCGAGACCACCGACGGCAAGGCCGATGGGGAAGGTGCAGAAAGCACCGTGACCGAGGAACCGGCCGTTGACGAGCCGGTGGACGCCGGAAATGACGGCGAAGTGATCGGCGAGGCCGACGGCGTGATCCTGACCTGACACGGAGGAATGCATGAGCGCTCTGATCGAATTTGAAGAGGTCTGCAAGTATTACCAGATGGGCGACACCACGGTAAAGGCCGCAGACCACATTACCATGAAGATCGACAAAGGCGAGTTCGTGGCCATCGTGGGCCAGTCCGGCTCCGGCAAGTCCACCTGCATGAACATCATCGGCTGTCTGGACGTGCCTACCCACGGGGTGTACCGGCTCAACGGCCGGGACGTGGGTAAGATGAGCCGCAACGAGCTGGCGGCGGTCCGCAACGAGATGCTGGGCTTCATCTTCCAGCAGTACAATCTGCTGCCCCGGCTGAACCTGATGGAAAACGTGGAGGTGCCGCTGGTGTATGCGGGCGTCTCCCGCGCCGAGCGGCACGCCCGTGCCCGTGAGGTATTGGAGCAGGTAGGCCTGGGCGACAAACTGAAAAACCGGCCCAACCAGCTTTCCGGCGGCCAGCAGCAGCGTGTGTCCATTGCGCGGGCACTGGTGCGCAACCCGCCGGTGATCCTGGCCGACGAGCCCACCGGTGCACTGGACTCCCACACCGGCCGCGAGGTGCTGGGGCTTTTGCAGCAACTGCACAAGCAGGGACATACCGTGGTGCTGATCACCCACGACAACTCCATTGCCGTGCAGGCCGACCGCATCATCCGGCTGGAGGACGGCAGGGTGGTGTATGACGGCGACTCTCACGCACCGGAGGCCATGGTGCAGCCCACTCTGCTGCCCGAAACGCCGGAAAAGGAGGAACAGGCATGATCTTTGAAACCTTCCGGCAGGCTATCCAGAACGTGTGGAGCAACAAGCTGCGCACCTTTCTGACCATGCTGGGCATCATCATCGGCGTGATGGCGGTCATCGTCATCGTGGGTCTGGGCAACGGTATGACCAAGAGCATGCGGGACAGCTTTTCGGCCCTGGGCACCAACACCCTGAGCATTCAGGTTTGGGGCTACGGCTCCCGCACCGTACCGGTGGACGATATGTACGACATCTGCCAGCGGCACTCCGACCTGATCAAGGCAGTGTCGCCCCAGATCGAATTCAGCGGCAAAGCCAGCGGTACGCTGAAGATCGGCACCACCAGTTACCGCTGGTCCAACATCAGCGGTGTGGACGAGAGCTACACCGAAATGAAAAATTACCAGATCGCACAAGGACGCGGCCTGCAGTACATGGATATGCAGGACAACAAGCAGGTCTGCATCATTGGCGATTACCTGAACCGGGTGGCTTTTGGCGGCAACGGTGTGGGGCAGACGCTCAAGATCGGTGCCAACAAGTTCCGCATTGTGGGCGTGCTGGCGGCCAAGGTCAGCAACCCCACCATGCAGCAAGGCAGCGACGACGACTGCGTCTACCTGCCCTACACCACCGTGATGCGGCTTTCCAGCCAGAGCGCAGTGAATAACTACACGGCTGTGATGACGGACGAAAACTTTGCCAACGAGGCCAAAACCACGATGGAAGAGGAGCTGCAGAAGATTCTCAAGACCGAAAACGGCTACTATGTGTACAGCGCCAGCGAGTGGCTGGAGGAAATGAACAAGATGATCAACATGGTCATCGTGGTGCTTACCGGCATTGCCAGCATCTCGCTGCTGGTGGGCGGCATCGGCATCATGAACATCATGCTGGTGTCGGTGACCGAGCGCACCCGTGAAATCGGCATCCGCAAGGCACTGGGTGCCAAGGAGCGCACCATTCTGGCGCAGTTCGTGGTGGAAGCAGCCACCACCTCGGCGCTGGGCGGTGTGCTGGGCATCGCACTGGGCTATGCGGTGAGCATGGCGGCCAACAAGGTGCTGCCCATGTTCATGAGCGATACCACCATCACGGTGAGCCCGTCGTTCAACTCCATCGTGGTGGCCTTTGGCATCTCGGTGGGCATCGGTGTGCTGTTCGGCTATCTGCCGGCCCGGCGCGCGGCACGTCTCAATCCCATCGAGGCGCTGCGCTACGACTGAGCCCGAAGAAAGGGGAATACCTATGAAAAAACGTTTTCTCGCACTTTTGCTGGCGGTGAGCATGGCGGTGTCCATGCTGGCCATGCCGGCGGCTGCGCTGGGCAGTGCCAGCAACACGGCCGTGCAGACGGCCATCACGCTGGGCGGTATGGACGCCGGGCAGACCGGCAGCCTGGACGCCGCCGTCACCCGCGGGGCCTTTGCCCGCATGCTGGTGGCGTTCTCGGCGTACCGGGAGAGCGCAGCCTCCCAGGGGGCTGTGGGCACCCTGTATAAGGACGTGCCCGGCTCTTCGCAGTGGGCACCCTACATCCGCATTGCGGTGCAGCAGGGCTGGATGAACGGCTACACGGACGGTACCTTCCGCCCGGACAACGCCGTCACGCTGGAAGAAGCCTGCACGGCCGTGCTCAAGCTGCTGGGCTACAAGATGACAGATCTGAACGGTGCTTTCCCGGCGGCGCAGCTGAACAAGGCTCAGGAACTGGGCCTGCGCAGCCAGCTGAACAGGGCACAGGGCCAGACCGTGAACTATGAGGACTGCGCCATGCTGCTGTACAACGCCCTCACGGCCAACACGGCCTCCGGCGGAGCCTATGGCAGCACCCTGGGCTTTACCGTGGCAAATGGTCAGGTGGACACCTCCACGGTGCTGCTCAGCAGCCTGAAGGGACCCTTTGTGGCGTCGGAGGGCACCCAGCTGCCCTTTGCACCGGTGAGCGTGTACCGCAACGACAAGGTGTCGGAATCCGGCGAACTGAACAAATACGATGTGTATTATTACAGCGAGAGTCTGCGGACGGTATGGATCTATACCCGCCGCGCCGCAGGCCGCATCACAGCAGTTTCGCCCAGCGCCAGCGCTCCCACGGCGGTGACCGTAGCCGGTACCAGCTACCAGCTGGGCAGCTCAGCGGTGGCGTCCAAGATCTCGTCCCTGAACGGCGGCGGCGTGGGCGAAGTGGTCACCCTGCTGCTGGGCATGGACAATGAGGTGGCGGATGTGGTCACCGGCGAAGAGGCCGACAGCGTGTTCTACGGCGTGGTGCAGACGGCCACCCGCTCCCTCGTGGAGGACAACGGTGCCGACGTGCTGCAGCGCGTAGCAGTGATGTGCACCGACGGCATCACCCGCACCGTGAATGTGGACAAAAGCCTGAACTACCCCGCCGGCTGGATGGTGCGCATCGACGTGACGCCGGAAGGCGAGAACGTGACCGCTATTGAAAACCGGACCATCAGCGGCACGGTGAGCGCAGACGCCACCATGCTGGGCGACCGTAAGCTGGCAGACGACGTGCAGATCTTGGATACGACTACGGAGGGTGTGGCTGGGACGGTTCGTCCCAGCCGCCTATCCGGGACGAAACTGAACATGCTGAATGTCCGCTACTATACGCTTAACGACAACGGCGAGATCGACCGGCTGATCCTCAACGATGTCACCGGCGACCTGTGGAAGTACGGCGTGCTGGACGATATCCGCAACATTGCGGCCAACCTGCCCTCCACCAAGACCCCTGCCACTGCAGGGGATTCTGAGGGCGAAGGCTCTGATGGGACCACCCAGGTGCTGAAGGACCTGCGGAGCGTGCTGGTGCCTACCACCAGCGAGATCCTGTGGGGCGTCATCAACGGCGATATCCTCCAGACCGTGTGGAATAAGGTCACCAGCAGCACCGGCTCCCTGGTGAGCATCGGCGTCAAACAGCTGGCTAAGGTGGTAGGGGAGCCTTATGGCACCATCCTGAACTATGTGGGCGGCGGTGCCACCTATGTGTGTTATGTCAATGGACAGCTTACCAGCTACACCACCTCCATCAAATACCCGGTGCTGGCCGGCGGCCTGGCCGTGCGGCAGGAAGTGAACGGTTCGGTCAAGGCGATGATTCAGCTGATGCCCATGAAAATCGACAAGGTGGGTGCCGCGTCGGTGCTGTCCGGTTCCACCCGCTATGAGGTAGCGGACAATGCCCAGGTGTACCTGTGGTACAAGGGCCAGTATTACGCCACGAAGCTGGCCGAGGTGAACTCGGACGATTACTACCTCACCGGCTGGTACGACAACTTTGGCTGCGCCGCGGGCAAGCGCGTCCGCGTGATCGTGGCCGTGAAGAAGGACTGATGCGCTATTACAGCGCCCCGCGCCGGGCACTGCGCGGGGTACGGCAGCTGCTTTATCCGCGTCGGTGCCCCTTCTGCAATGCGGTGCTGGGCAGCATAAGGACCTGCCCGGATTGTGCGGAAGAAGTGGACCGGCTGCGCCGGAAGCCCGGCATCCGGCTGGACGCATCGCAGCATTATCTGGGCGGCCTGAGCGGCGCAGCGGCACCGTTCCGGTATGAGGGCTGCGTGCGGCGGGCCATCCTGCGGGCAAAGTATCAGGCTGCACCATGGACGGCGGTGGAGCTGGGCGTGGTGCTGGCAGAGCTTGCCTTTGGCTGCGAGGTCCGGATGAGGGGCGCGGAACCGGTGCCTCAGCGGGTGGAAGGTGCCCGGCTCGGCTATGACTGCATCGTGCCGGTACCGGCGTCCAGCCGCAGACGCGGGTACAATGTACCGGAACGCATGGCACAGCCGCTGGCAGAGGCACTGGACCTTCCGCTGGAAACAAAGGCTCTTGGTCCTGCCCGCCGGAAGGACCGGCAGGCAGGACTGCCCTTTGAACAGCGCCTGGCCAATGTGGCCGGTGCGTTCCGCGTGCAGGACCCGGACCTCATAGAGGGCCGCCGCGTGCTGCTGGTGGACGATGTGATCACCACCGGTGCTACGGCTGCCGCCTGTGCACAGGCTCTGCTTTCGGCGGGTGCGGAGAGCGTGTTTGCGGTGGCTGTGGCTACGGTGGAATTTCCGCCCATTGCCCAGCCGACCCTGCCCTTGCAGGAGGATGCGGACGAAGAAATTTAAAAAAGTTGCCGAAAAGTGCTTGACAAAATGCGAGAAGTCGGGTATACTAATCAAGCTGTGAGCGACAAACGCTTACAGATATCCGGGTGTAGCGCAGTTTTGGTAGCGCGCTTGAATGGGGTTCAAGAGGCCGTGAGTTCGATTCTCGCCACTCGGACCAAGAGGTCCAACGATTTCGCAACAGAAGTCGTTGGACCTTTTCTTTTTTTGTGCCTGCGGCAGACGGCTTTTTTGCGTGCGACAGGAGAAACGACGGCAGAAATAAGACACAAAAATTTTGTAGGATGTGTAGAATATCGCGCTTGAAATTGTACATTTCTCCCAATAAAAACCTTGAAAACGTGTCAATCCTGAGAAAAAATAACCGCCTTTGTTTACAAAATGGTTACAGGCTGGTATACTTTATGGCAGTGAAACGTGAAAAATGATGCCAAAAAAGGGAGGAGCGACCAGACCGTGAATACCGCAGCGCCAACGACCGCACATAAAAAACTGGTGGGCATTCTGCTCACCATCGTGTTTGCACTCACCTGTCTGCCCGCAGCACTGGCTGTGGACCTGAATGTGGATGCCGGGTTCTACTTCAAGCAGAGCCGGGGCGGCACCTGCACGCTGGCTTCGGCTGCCATGATGCTGCGCCGCCGCGCTTACTTTGACGGACGGACCGACTGGGTGGATGTGACTGAAAACAGTGTGCGCTCCACGGCCTGGTCCAATGGTCTGGCCCACAGCTTTACATACCGGGAGATGCAGGTGGCCTATGCGACCCTGCCCTCCAATCATCAGGAAAAGACCCAGCTGCTCATCCAGCTGCTGGCTCAGCACCCGGAAGGCATCGTCCTGTACGACCGCACGCAGCCCCATGCCGTTCTGCTGACCGATTATACGAACGGCGTGTTCTACTGTTCCGACCCGGCCGGGAACATCTCTTCCGGCCGCATCCCGCTCACCAGCTCCAGCGTGTCCATTGCACAGGCGTCCTGCTACTGGTATGTGAGCGCCGACCACAACGGCGCAGCCCTGCAGGCAGATGACCTGCGGCTGGAAGGCATGCGTTATCCGGTCAATGTGCACACCGGCAGCGGCATGGCCCTTACCGGCACCGCCAACAGCACCTCCGGCAGCACGCTGGAAGGTGTGCAGGTGGCCATCCTGGACGAGAACGACAAGATCGTGCAGTCCGCACAGGCCCAGGTGGGCGGAACCAGCTTCTCCCTCAAGACGCTGGACGACCAGATCCACTTCGGTGAGCTGCCCACGGGCTGCTATACCTACATGGTCATCGTGACCGAGACCAGCGGCGAGACCCTTTGCTTTGCCAGCGACTTCACCGTTTCGGATGCCGCCACCAGCACCGCTATCTATTGGTCGGTGCAGGACCCCGACGGTACCAAACTTACCGACCAGACCATTACGGCCACGGCGGAAGAAACGATCCAGAGCACCCTCGGCTGGCTGTCCGGCCTGTTTGGCTGATCCCTTCTGCATGCATTTCACAGAGCCTGTCTCCTTCGGGAGATGGGCTCTTTTTTATCCGGACAGGGAAGTTCCGGGGTAGTAATGGGCCAGGATGTCGGCAAAGTTCTGCCCCTGCTCGGCCAGTGCCTTGGCACCCCACTGGCTGAGCCCCACGCCATGGCCGTAGCCTTTTGTGGTAAAACAGAACGCACCGCTCTCATACCGGACCGTGAAGCAGGTGCTGCGCAGGCCCAGCGCCTGCCGCAGGGCCGTACCGGTGATGCGCTGCCCGCAGACCGGCAGGGCAGCAACATAACCGGCGGCGGTGTACTCCGGGGGACCGAACCACTGCTCCGGGGCGGCAAGGTCAGCGGTGAGGCCCAGGGCAGCCAGTTGCTGTGCCGTCTGCTGTGCCGAAAGGGTCAGGGCGTACTCGTAATGGTCGGCGGCAAGGTCGGTGCTGCTGTCCACCGAAACAAGGTAGGGCAGGGCGGTGCCCCAGACATTTTCGCTGGCTTCGGTGCGGCCGTTGGAGATGGCAAAGTAGCTGGCACAGGCAGGGGCACCGTCGCAGAGCAGTACGGTATGTTCCACCTCGTCCACCAGCGCGGCCAGACGGGCATAGTTGGTCTCATAGGCAGTGCCCCAGTAGCTGCGCAGCACCGGGTCGGTCAGGCAGCCCTGCCGTCGTGCCGGGTCGGCCGTCAGCCAGCCGATACTGTCCGGTGCGGCATGGTCGCGGCAGTACAGCGCGTAGCTGTGGGCGGCAACGGCCTGTGCCTTGAGGGCCTCGTCCGGCCAGCTCACCGGCATTTCGGCCGCTACCGCGCCGATCAGATATTCCCGGCGGGACAACTCCAGCACCTGCCCGGTGGAGGCATCCTGAATCAGGAACCGGTCCGTTTCACCGGCGTAGGCAGCGGAGATTTCCGGGGCGGAAGCAGTGCTCTCCGGTGACGAAAGCGGAAGGCGGACCGTGGAAACGGCAGGCCCAAGCACCGCGCGGGTGAGGTGGTAGGCGGCCAGAGGCAGGGCGCATCCAAGTACCAGGAGCAGGGTGCACAGCAGCAGAAAGGCTTTTTTCATAACGGGATCTCCCTTGCAGCGTGAAAAAGATTCTGTCTCCAGTATAAAAAGACCTGCCTGCAAAACCTTGCGAAAAAACGCTGCCCGCAAAAATGAAAGTCGTTTGGCACGGGACGGTGAGAAGTGAACACATTGCGCTTGAATTTGCTGCACAAAAGCGATAATATAAGATTATGTCCATCAGTGAGGATGGCAGGAAAGTATGGGAAAGTAAAAAATAGGAACCGGAAGAAAGGAGAGATCCCCCGTGAATTTTGCACATGCAGAAGTGGCGACCCTGGACCCCACCACGATGCGGACCCTGTGCGAGGAGTACATTGCCAACAACTACATCGACCCCGAGACTAGTGAGCGTCTGGGCGTCAAGCGCGGTCTGCGCAACCCGGACGGCACCGGCGTGCTGGCCGGCCTGACCAACGTGTGTGATGTTGTGGGCTACAAAAAGGATCAGGAAGGACATGTGATCCCCACCCCCGGCAAGCTGATCTACCGCGGCGTCAACATCAACGAGATCGTGGAGGAAGCGTATCGCAACGACCGCTTCGTGTTTGAGGAAGTGATCTGGCTGCTGCTGTTCGGCAGTCTGCCTACCCGGGAACAGCTGGACGATTTCTGCGAGATCCTGGCCGAGCATCGCGCTCTGCCGGAGGGCTTTATGGATACCATGAATGCCCCTTCCCCCAACATTATGAATAAGCTGCAGCGTTGTGTGCTGGGCCTGTACTCCTACGATGAGCACGCCGAGGACCTGACCCTGGAAAATATCCTGAACCAGAGCATCAACCTGATCGCCAGCATGCCCACCATGATGGTGAACGCCTATCAGATGAAACGCCGCTACTACGACAAGCAGAGTATGTTCTTCCATCTGCCCAGGCCCGGCCAGAGCACGGCCGAGCACATCCTGAGCACCTATCGCCCGGACCAGAAGTTCACCCACGAGGAAGCAAAGCTGCTGGATATGTGTCTGCTGGTGCATGCGGACCACGGCGGCGGCAACTGCTCCACCTTCACCACCCGCGTGCTGTCCTCCTCGGGCACCGATACCTACTCGGCCATTGCAGCCGCCATCGGCGCACTGAAGGGCCCCAAGCACGGCGGTGCCAACCTGATGGTCAACCGTCAGCTCCAGGACATCCTGAAGCACGTGGAGAACCCGGAGGATGACGATGAGGTGCGCGAGTATCTGCGCCGCATCCTGCGCAAGCAGGCGGGCGACGGCTCCGGCCTGATCTACGGCATGGGCCATGCGGTCTATACCATGAGCGACCCCCGTGAGGTCATCCTGAAGGAGCGCGCCAAGCACCTGGCCTACGAGAAGGGCTTTGAGGAAGAGTACAACATGCTGTGCAGCATCGAGCGGCTGGCCCCCGGCATTTTTGCCGAGGAAAAGGGCAGCACTAAGCCTGTGTGTGCCAATGTGGACCTGTTCAGCGGCCTGATCTACAATATGCTGGGCATCTCCGAGGACCTGTACACCCCCCTGTTTGCCATTGCCCGTGTGCCGGGCTGGTGCGCACACCGGGTGGAAGAGGTCGTGTTCGCCAACCGCATCATCCGCCCGGCCTACAAGTATCTGGGCGTGCGCCAGAAATACAAGCCGATCGAGGAACGCTGATGAACTCATTGATTTTGCTTTCGATTCTCCTGTCTGCTGCGCTGGGCATCGCCCGCGGGGCAGATCTTGCTTTTGGCACCGATGCCGTGACCGGGCTGTGTACGGTCGGCTCGGTGTGGTGGCGCTATGCGGCATTGGGCGCGGTGGTGCTGGCCGCAGTGCTCATCGGTCGGCACTGCGCCGGAAAAGCCGAGACGGTCCGCAGCCGTCAGCCTCTGGCCGGAGTGCTGGCCTTTGCCGGAGCGGTGTGCTTTCTGGCGGCTGCCGGTGCGCAGCTGGCGGTGGGCCTGTCGGCAACGAGCGGCTTCGTGCGGTCCATTCTGGAGTGCATCTGCGCGGTGTGGCTCAGCACGCTGGGCCGCTGCTGGCTTACCCCTTCCGGCTGGAAAAAGCCTACGGGCGGGCTGTATCTGGCGGTGGCGGGCAGTGTGCTGTTCTACTGGAACGTGCTGATGCGCTTTATGGAGAACAGCTCCAGCTGGCACCGGGTGGCCCCCACCGCAGCGGTGTGGCAGGCGCTGGCAGCACTGTTGCTGCTGAGCAGCCTTGCCCGGGCGCTGTACCTGCCAAAGCCGGAAAACGGTCGCACCCTGTGCGCCGCCGGTCTGGCAGCACTCTGCCTGTGCCTGTGCTGGGAGCTGCCCCATGCAGCGGTCCTGGCGGTTGGAGCAGCGACAGAACCGGCCCTGCTGCCGGAGCTGTTTGCCGCGCTGGCACTGTGCTGCGTGGGAGCGCTGGGCGGTGTGTGCGCCGCAGCCTGCGCACGGCGTCCGGAGTGACGAAAACACCGCCCGTTCTCTTGGTGTAATTGCCCAAAACGGGAGAGGGAAATTCGATAAAATCGTACAAAAGCAAAAAATGATGGATTTACCTTGTTAATTTTTTGGCAGAGACTTGAAAGTTTCTGCATTTTGGTCTAAAATAAAGATACCGTGATTTATCCGTTTTAGGGTAAAAACAATTAGGAGGTACTATTAACATGGCTGTTAGAGTTGCTATCAATGGTTTCGGCCGCATTGGCCGTCTGGCTTTCCGTCAGATGTTTGACGCTGAGGGTTACGAGGTCGTCGCAATCAACGACCTGACCAGCCCCAAGATGCTGG